>Ga0206967_1037_pt1 | contig 28623 bp, 23 predicted proteins | sample Alteio_BWOrgHeat_24_FD_153259 | JGI IMG/M metagenome (GOLD analysis project Ga0206967, IMG submission 153259) | Enriched cells from forest soil in Barre Woods Harvard Forest LTER site, Petersham, Massachusetts, United States -... | ecosystem: Environmental > Terrestrial > Soil > Temperate forest >...
CTTTAGGAAATTGACCAAATAACCAGCGCCCGTCTTAAAAAAGTGACAACCACCCTCCACCCGCATGACAAAAAAGGATTATCCATCCCGGTGGTTTTGGCTGATGCCTGTTTCATAAAGCGCTTTATGTTAAACACTTGACTATGTTTTTGTGGCTGGCTGAAAAATGTTCAAAAAAAAATAAAAAAATGTTGACGGTGGCATGGAGGTCTGCGAAATTAGTACCGCACACGGTAAAAGAACAACAACACTACTATGAAAAAAACACTACTGATTGCTGGACTCGCGCTTGCCGCCAGCGTCATCACTTCCCAAGCGCAAGTTTACTCACAGAACATTGTGGGTTATGTGAACACGCCGACTCCGGGTGGTTATACGTCCGTTGCCAATCCCTTGGATAATGCCACGGGTAACTCCCTCACCAACTTGATGCCTGGCATCGTTTCTGGTGCTTATGACAACTCCTACATTTATGTGTGGGGCGGAACTGGTTACAATACCTATTTTTGTGACTCGTCGCTCGGTGGTTTGACGGATGCGGGTGACAATGGCAATGTTCCATCTCCCACCATCAATCCCGGTGTTAGCTTATTCATCAACAACAATAATGCTTCGAACACTGTGACGTTTGTTGGTACGGTGCATGTGGGTGGTGCGGGTGCTAGTACCAATGTGGTTGGCTTGGCTACCAATAGTTTTAATGGTTTGCAGTTCGTTGCTTCTGAATTGCCAATTGGCGGTGGTCTCAATACCGTTCTCGAGCTCCCGACTTCAACCGGTGCCATGGATAACGATTATATCTATGTGCCGAATATTGTTGGCGGTGCGCTGCACGGCTTCAATACCTATTTCGTTGACTCCTCGTTCGGTGGAACCGGTATCGCTGACGCTGGTGACAACGGCTTGGTTACGGAACCGACCCTCCAGGTTGGTGCTGGTATCTTCGTTAAAGCCGTATCCCCGGTCAACTGGGTTCAAAGCTACTAACATAATTTGATTACCAATCGATAAAACCAAAACCTAAAATCCATAACTAAAATCGTAATATGAAAAAAGTCTTCTTAACTCTGGCGCTTGCGGCTCTCGCGACTGCCACGACTTACGCCCAAGGCGTGGTGTTCTTCAATGCCCCGAATGCGGCAAGAATCTATACCAATACCGCTCCCGGTGGTGTGGGTACTGGTCAGACAGTTGGCCTTGCTGGTACAGCTCTCTATTACTACGCGCTCTTCTACTCCACCACTCAGTCTACCGTGAATGGTACGACGAACGGAATGATTGGTGCTAACGTTGCTGTTTCCGGTGGTCCGACTACCGGTACCAACACTCCTGGTGGTGGTGCCGCCAGTTATGCCTTCAGCACCTCTGGTTGGAGCTTCGCTGGTCTTTACGGCACCAATACGCAGGTTTCGGGTCGTTTTAACGCCACGGTCGTTGACTCCAAAGGTCAGGCCAGTACTGGCAACGGCACCGTTGGCCTTGGTGGCATTGCTCAATTCATCATCGTTGGTTGGTCTGCCAACATCGGCAGCACGGTTGCTGCTTTGACGGCTTGGTATGCTAGTCCGACCTTTATTGGCTGGGTTGGTCAATCTCAAGTCACTGGTTCGATTCAGTTGGGTGACAATAGCTCACTCACCACTCCCGGCTTGATGGGTCCCACCTACTCGGCTGCGTCTCCGGTTTCTCCGACCTTCACCTTGGGTGAAGTCGTTCCGGTTCCGGAACCTGGCACCATGGTGCTCGCTGGCTTGGGCGGTCTCTCGCTCCTCGCCCTGCGCCGCAAGAAGTAATCTGACTTGTTAGTTTCAAAACCCCGCTGGTTCGCCAGCGGGGTTTTTTATTTTGGTAGGGACATCGCGCTGCGATGTCCCCGCCCGAAAAGCGAAGCTGAGGGCGGTGCGTACGTGGCGGGACATGCGTTTGGAACTTTCGCTTCCGCCGTCTGACGCTACGCTCGACGACGGGGATGCCGTAGCGCGGCATCCGCCACCAAATGAAGCCACTACCATTTTACAAGACTGTTTGACTGTTGGGTGAAATTATGGTTGAGTGAGTCTATCAGAAGTCTACGGGGAACAGATAAAATGTGGCCCCGGGCGCTAGCATGAAAAAAATCTTGGCCATCACGGTAATGTTCTATGGGGTTGTTAGCTCGCTTCACGCCCAAGGATTGGTTTTTTTTAGTAACAATAGCACCAGTAGAATTTTCACGAACTCTGCTGTTGGGCTTCCTGCAACGGGCCTGACTTCCGGTTCTGATTATGGCAATCCGCTTTATTACTACACGTTGTTCTACTCCACAACCCAGAGCACGATCGATGGCAATACCTATGGCATGATTGGCAGTGAGGTTGCTATTTCCGGCGGTCGGACCGCTGGCACGAATACGCCTGGGTCCACTCCCGCTACTTACGTCTGGCAGGCATCCGGTTGGAATTGGGGCGGAATCTACGCCACCAATACGCAGATGTCGGGCCGATTCATTGCCGTCTCGGTCGATTCGAGAGGTCAGGCGACTGTTCAAGGTCTTGGTCTCGGCGGTAGTGCCCAGTTTGTCATCGTGGGCTGGTCGGCCAATATCGGCAGCACACTCGCTGCGCTGGAAGCGTGGTATGCCAATCCCATCAACAATGGTTGGATCGGCCAGTCGCAAGTCACCGGGCTTATCACTGTTGGCAATGGCGATATGATCCCGACTCCAGGGCTGGTGAGCAGTTCATATTTGGCCAGCATGCCTGATTCGCCGACTTTCTCTTTGGGTGAAGTCGTTGCGGAATCTCCGGCTGCGGTTATGTCGATTCCCGAACCTAGCACCATGGTGCTCGCTGGCTTGGGCACCCTCTCGCTCCTCGCCCTGCGCCGCAAGAAGTAATCTGACTTGTTAGTTTCAAAACCTCGCTGGTTCGCCAGCGGGGTTTTTTGTTTTCCGGACGGAGCGCGGCTGTGTGCAGGGAATAGGGCACCAGCCGCAGCAACGTGACCCTGCAACGCCGCTCTCGAATCCTTCCGCGCCCAGGTCTTTTCCCATTACTGCGACTGGCTTCCAGCACAGCCGCGCTCCGACCGCAGGGCCGTCCGCGAGCATACGGAGCGCGGCTGTGTCGGGAGGCAGGGCGACCAGCCGCAGCAACATGACCTTGCAACGTCGCTCCCGAATCCGAAAGCGTCCAAGTCTTATCCCGTTTGCTACGGAGCGCGGCTGTGCTGGGATGCCAGCCGCAGCAAGGTGTTTTTGCAACACGGCTATCGAATTGAAGCGGTTTGGTCTTACTCCAATGCTGCGGCTGGTGCCCTGTGGCCCTGCACACAGCCGCGCTCCGGCAATATGACCCTGCAACGCCGCTCGCGAATCCGCCCGCGCCCAGGTCTTATCGTATTTGGAACGGAGTGCTTCATATGGAGCGCGGCTGTGTGGATGGAATAGGGCCACCAGCCGCAGCATCGTGATACTGCAACACGTCTCCCGAATCCGAACGCGCACTGGTCTTAATCCGTTGCTGCGACTGGCTCCCCAGCACAGTCGCGCTCCGTCCGTATTGCGCTTCATCAGCAGACTTGACTTGAAACTCCCCACTTTTTCCGGCTCACTATCAGCGTGGATCAGCCAGCCAAACCGCGCCGTCCCGGACCGCCGCGTAATTCCGGCGTACGTGATCTGGTCAAGGGCAAGCAACGCTGGTCATCACCCCCGAAGGCTAAAGACCTCAAGCGCGGCTTTCGCGGCTGGCATGAGCGCGGATACCTCCCGCACCGGGATGAACCAGGCCTGACACAGTTTGTCACAATACGCCTTGTCGATTCGTTTCCTGAATCGCTTCGCACCGAGTGGGAGCATCTTTGGAAAATTGAAAATGACCAAAGTCGCCGTGCGGAATTGGAGGCGTATCTCGACCGTGGCCGGGGCGATTGCCATTTGCGTCTTCCGAAAATCGCTCAAATCGTTGAAAACGTGGTAAGATATTTTCACGGCAGCCGTTACGATTTGCTGGCGTGGGTGGTGATGCCCAATCACCTGCACACTTTATTTAAAGTGGAATCGACGCCGATGGCGGAAATCCTGGAGAGTTGGAAAAAGCACACCGCGCAAACCGCGAACCGGTTATTAGGGCGGCGCGGCGGGTTTTGGCAGGCGGATTATTGGGATACCTTTATGCGGGATGGACAGCACGAGCTGGAGACCCGCAACTACATCGAAAGCAATCCAGTAAAAGCCGGGTTCGTCAAAGATCCCAAAGCCTGGCCTTGGAGCAGCGCACGATTTCGCGATGTTAACAACGTCCTACGTTTATGAAGGAGCGCCTTCCGCCGGAGCGCGGCTGTGTCGGGAGGCAGGGCGACCAGCCGCAGCAACGTGATCTTTGCAACGCGGCTATCGAATTGAAGGCGGTTTGTTCTTGCTCCAATGCTGCGGCTGGTGCCCTGTGGCCCTGCACACAGCCGCGCTCCGGCAACATGACCTTGCAACCCCGCTCGCGAATTTGTCCACGCGCAGCACAAATCAAACAAAACCGTAGCCACAAAAGAACGCACAGAACACGAAAGGAAATAATATCTTTGTGATCTCTGTGTTCTTTTGCGGCCAATCAGCGGCTGGGTCAGGCAGGGTGCAAAAACCCCCCGCAACCAATTCTTCCCACTGGTGTTCATACTTGGAACGAGTATATTGAAAACATGAGATTTGCCGGATCATTCGTATTGAGCCTGCCCGCCGTGGCACTGGTCATATCCATGGCCCGCGCGGATGATTTGGCCGTGTCCAGCAACCCGTATTCCAGCATCCCCGAGCGCAACGTCTTTGCCTTGGTGCCCATTCCGCCGCCGCCGGATCCTAGCTCGCAATTGCCGCCCCCGGATCCGCCGCCCAAGATCACCGTCAACGGCACCATGAGCATTTTCGGCAAGCCCCAGGTGCTGTTCAAATACGCGCTCAAGGCGCTCCCCGGCCAGCAGCCCAAGGAACAATCAGGCGTTTTGGGGGAAGGTGAACGGCAGGACGATATCGAAGTCACCAAAATCGATATGGTTGGCCGGATGGTATCATTTGTGAACCATGGTATTGCTCAGGACATTCCCGTGGCGGATGTCGCCAAACTGACCGCCCCGGTGCCTCCGCCTCCCGGTATGCCTGGCATCAACCCGGCGGCTGTGGGCGGTGGCGTTCCCTTGCCAACCCCTTCACCCGCGCCCGCGCCAGTGGCCGGCGTTGGCCGCGGCACCCGCAAGGGTTCCATGGCCAATGGCTATACCCAGCCTGACCAAACTGCTGGTGCCGCCACTGCCGCCACTGGGACTGCTGGTAGTAAAGACCCGATTGAAGATCAAGTCATGGGTCTGGCCAAACAGATGGCCCAAGTCGAATTGAACCGTATCGCCACGCAAGATCAGGTAGATAAGGGCATCATGCCTGCGCTGCCGCCCACCGACTTTACGCCAAGTGATGCCCATGCCAATGGCGGCGGCGGCGGCTCATCCTTGATCGCCAATCCTCCCACTGGGACCAAAACAAAAAACTGATCCTTTCCCGCCTTTTCCCGGCCTCCTCAACGGCCTGTTTGTCAGTAAGTTCCGGCAATGTCACTCCATATTTTTCTCGACATTCCACCGGGAATGGCTGAATGATTGTACTTCAACCGGAATGATAAAAACTTCCGCCACCTCAAGCCTCAGCCCCGCAGGCTGGGTGGTTCGGTTATTCCCAAGTCGTATTGTTCGAAACGCCAACCGTTCAAAGATATGACCCTGACCAAACGTGACCTCGTGGTGCGCATCAGCGAAGAAACCGGGATGATTCAGACCCAGGTCTTCGACGTCGTGCAAAAAACTCTCGACTACATCGCCGAAGCCCTCTCCAAGGGTGACAAGGTGGAACTCCGCAACTTCGGTGTGTTCGAAGTCAAAACCCGCAAAGCCCGTGTCGGCCGCAATCCCAACCGGCCCGAGACCGATGTGCCCATTCCCGCCCGCGCCATGGTTAAATTCAAGGCCGGCAAGGAAATGCGCCTCGAAGTGCTCAAACTGCCGGCCAAGAGCTGATTCCGGCGCCTAACGTGGGCCGCGGCCGTGCAGGTGGGCAACCTGCGCCTCCCCTCGTCGTCACTTCTGTAGGACAGGCGTCGCGCCTGTCTCTGACTGGTCGGGAAATGACGAATGACGAAATCCTAATGACGAAACAATAATGCCAATTTCCAAAAGAAATCAGTAAATACGGCAACGTGGTAGGGCGGCACTGCCGCGCCGCCTGGGATGAGGGTTCAAGCACTCTGTTCTCGGAATAACGACCGATTATCAATGGCAAATGGTATAATACCCAAGCCCCAATCGTCATTCGCGCTTCAGCATTAATCCGTAACGATGCAGAAGCCTTTTAACGCAAAGACGCCAAGGCGCCAAGCCGCAATGATTTCGAAAATCTTGGGGCGGCGGTGAGACTTCACCATTGGGTTATTGTTCGCGGTCGCAGCCTCGTTTTATGACTTTCTCTTCCTTGCTTTGCGGCTTCGCGGCTTTGCGCCTTGGCGTTGAATTCCGACTGCGTCGTTCCGGATTAATCGGTTTCCGTGCTTTCCTAATCCCATTTTTTTCCTATCCTAATCCCGCATGGAAAGACTGCCCGGATTCCGCGATTTTTATCCCGAACCGCTCCCGCACCCCGATGTCTGGAGCGCGGACGCGCGTCAGTACATTTTTGACCAGTGGCGCACCGTCGCCCGCCGCTACGGCTTCCGCGAATACGACGGCCCGCCGGTCGAACCCCTCGAACTCTTCACCACCAAAAGTGGCGAAGAGATCGTCGGCCAGCTCTATAATTTCAAGGACAAGGGCGATCGCGAAATCTCCCTGCGCCCCGAGATGACCCCCACGCTCGCGCGCATGGTCGCCGCCCACGAGCGCAATTACAAAAAACCCGTCAAGTGGTTCGCCATCCCCCAGCTCTTCCGCTACGAACGCCAGCAGAAAGGCCGCCTCCGCGAACACTTCCAGTTCAACGCCGACCTCATCGGCGAGACCGATCCCGCCGCCGATGCCGAGCTCATCGCGCTGCTTATCGACACATTGCGCGCCTTTGGCCTCACCTCCGCCGATTTCGTCATCCGCCTCAGCAGCCGCAACGCCTGGCAGGATTTTTACAAGCAGGGCGGGGGACACGCCGACCACGAATACGATTTTTTCCAGGCCATCGATAAACTTGAGCGCACCCGCGAGGAATCGGAAAAGAAACTCGCCGAACTCGGATTTTCCATCGACAAGGTGAATCAATTCATCGAGGACGGCCACCCCACCGCCGAACTCGCCGGCATCCTCCAGAACCTCGCCGCACGCGGCCTGCAGGAATTCATCAAGGTGGACTACAAGGTCATCCGCGGCCTCGCCTATTACACCGGCGTCGTGTTCGAGGCTTTTGATCGCAAAGGCGAATTCCGCGCCATCGCCGGCGGCGGCCGTTACAACAACCTCGTCAAACTCATCAGCGGCGGCAAGGTGGATCTTCCCGCGCTCGGCTTCGGCATGGGCGATGTCGTGTTGCTGGAACTCCTCAAGGCCCGCGGCCTCCTGCCCAAATTCGATTCCCCCATGGACGTCTTCGTGACCATCGAAGACGAAAGCCTCCGCACCATCTCACTCAAGCTGGTGCAGGATTTGCGCGCCGCCGGTTACGCCGTGGATTATCCGCTCGTCCCCACCAAGGGCGACAAACAATTCAAGCGCGCTCAGGAACTGAAAGTGGCCCACACCGTCCGCGCCGAAAGCGATGCCTACGTCCGCATCCGCAACCTTAAGACGCGCGATGAAGTTGTGGCCGGCTTTGCCGATGCCGCGAATCATCTGGGGTGAAATCGTCTGTAGCGGCGGAGTGCGGCCGTCCCCGGCCGCAGCGATGTCCAAAAGGAAGTGAGCATTCGCGTATTTCCAGCGGCTTGGTTGATGAAAGTTGCTGCGCCCGGGGACGGGCGCACTCCGGAAGCAGCCTTTTTGATTATGCAAACACGCCCTAATCTTTGCCCACATCAGGGCGTGTTTTTAAAATGGGTGGAACGGGCGACCCGCCCGTTCCGGTCGGCGACCCGCCGACCGGAACCGTTGGACGTCCAGCCACAAGGAGCTTTCAATTCAGAGAGTTGGCTTCGGCCATTCCGTCCGGCGAGTCGCCGGACGGCACAGGCCAGTGGCCTGTGCCACCCAATACTCATTTTGCAAACACGCCCCAGTCTTCTTTGTCCACGCTTCAACACTTTAACGCTTCACCTCTTCAACTTTTTAACACTTCACTCATTCCCGCCTCCGCCTCCAATTTTTTACCGGATTTTTTCACAAGACTTGTTCACCGCGCCCGCGCGTTCCTTTTTTTGCGGTGAATAACTCTGTGATTCACTCCGCTAATACCATTGAAAATACTGGCGTTTTCGCTTCCCTGCCGTTTTTTAACCGCCCTTTTTTGGGTGGATAACCTGTGCATATCAAAACATATGCAGATTCGTAATTTCTGCTAGGATGTCTACAGTTCCTTGAACGAACGGAACATCGGTCGAGAGTCAAATTGAGATCGGAGTTTCACGGATAATCCCAGGCGACTGGGGAAAAGTCAGGTCAGGCTGGTTGATCTGGCTCCTCATAAACCGGAGCGAAAGTTTCGGTGAGGCAGAATTCACCGGTTCCTCTGGCGGCGGTCGCACGTCGTCAAAACGCGAATGAGGGATCAGGCGGCAAGAAGCGATTAGAAACCGCTTCGAGTTGAGTCAAGTAGTCCAGGAAGGTTTCGAGTCTGGACGAATCGTAGTCACCCGAAGGGTGTGAGGTTGCTACTGCGTATCAGCACGGACGGAAGGCTCTGGCGGGTCCAAAAATTAAAAAAGTTGGGACCGCCAAACGAAAGACGCCGAAAGGCGGGACAAAATGAGCGCCCGTACCGGGAAGAACACGAAGGCTCGGCAGGCCGCGTGAAAAAACTTCCAAGCGCCGGCGATGTTAAAAACGGCACCGCTGGACTGTGAACAAAAGGCAACTTGAGAGTGAAGAGGCGAGACCCGTGGTCCCGGGCGAACGCACCGCCAAAAGCGGTGGCTGACCCGGAACCAGTGGTGAAGACGCGAACGACAGAATCGCAGGCGTGTCTTGACCTGGTTCGTAAGCCGGTGGCGCAACCACCAGCCGAAGCGAGCTGAAAAGCCTCACTCAAAATCCGTGCGCGGTAACGCGCCGGACGGCCCTGCTACGAGGCCGGGAACTCCGCTTGCCGTGGAGAATGGCGTCGGGAATCCAGCAGCACCCGCGAGGGTGGCGCCAAATGTTGGAATGGGAAAGAGAGTGTGGCGAGCTCCCATCCCCCATTTGTCCCGGTTTGACCGCAAGGTCAGACCGGGACTTATGCTTTTACAGGGTACTAGGGAATCTTCCTCGTTCTCGTCCTCGTCCTCGAAATCAAGAATCCAAGGACAGAACGAAAAAAGCCGTTGCTGTTTTCAGCAACGGCTTTTGCGTTATAGATTCTTCAACCAATATGGTACGGCGCACGGTACGGGCGGCTCAACAGTTTGCTCGCCTCGGCGTCGCCGATGATCTTCTCATGCTTCACGCTCCAGTTGATCTTGCGGCCCGTCAGCATGGAGATCAGCCCCAGATGGCCGGGGATCGCCGAGTGATGCGCCGTCTGGACCGGCGCGATCGTTGGCTGGCGCGATTTCACGCAATCCAGGAAATTCCGCCAGTGCCCCGGTGATTCGTACAACTTGATCTTGCGCAGTTCGTCAGGCAATTGTTTGCCCTTCTTCCAATCCGGATTGGAAGCGTCGAAACCGCCACGATCCACCCACACCCAGCCGTCGGTTCCGATCCATTTCGTGCCGCTCTTGATATCGCTGTGGCCGCCCGCAATGGTCATGGTGATGTCCTGGGGATACTTCAGCTCGATGCGATACTTCGTGCACGTGTTCCACAATGCATCTGACTCGGGGAAATCCCCATGGCCTTCAATCTCTGAAGGGCCGTTGTTGTCGAAGCCCAGTCCCCAGTGCGCGATATCACAGTGATGGCCGATCCAATCCAGCAGTTGCCCGCCGCCGGTGTTGTAATTCCAGCGCCAGTTCATGTGCACGCGCTGCTTGATGTACGGCTCCATTCGCGAAGGCCCGATCCATGTCTCGTAATCCAGTTCCGGCGGCGGATCGCTCACCGCGATCTTCCACGCGTCACTCCCGGGGCGGATGGTGGAAAGGTCGGTGATCCCCAGGTCTTTCAGTTTCTCCACCAGTTCCGGCTTGGTATGTTTGAAATCGGTATGGCCGCTCGGCAATCCCACTTCCACATGCGTGACCTTGCCGATCAATCCATTGCGCACGATTTCCGCCGCCTTGTGGAACGGCGGCTGCGAACGCTGCCACGAACCCGTCTGCCAGATGAGGCCGTTCTTTTCCACCGCATGCACGATCATCTGCTGCTCGGCGATGGTCTTGGCCAGCGGCTTCTCGCCGTAAATATCCAGCTTGTGGCGGGCGGCTTCCGTGGCCACCAGCGCGTGCTGGTGGTCCGGCACCGCCAGCATCACCGCGTCCAGATCCGGCCGCGCCATCATCTCGTGATAATCGTGATACGCCGCACAATCCTTGTTCTGGTATTGCCCGTTCACCGTGTCCACGGCGGCTTGCAGCGCGTTTTTATCCAGATCACACGCGGCGACCACCAGGCAGTCATCCTCGGCCAGGAAATTCTTCGTGTTGCTCGGCCCCTGCATGCCCCAGCCGACCACGCCCATGCGGATTTTGCCGCTCGGTGGCGTTTTGCCGCCGCGCCCCAGCACACAGCCGGGCAGGATGGTTGGCAGCACCACGGCGACACCCGCGGTCTTCAAAAAGTTGCGTCGGCTCCACTGGCTGGTCTTTTTATTTTTCATGAAACAAACAATGGCTGTGTTTTCGTTGTCCGGCAAACCCGTGCATCTCTGCGGCGGGATTTTTAAATGGACGCCACAGCAGGGGTTTTGGTTTCCCCAGAAAATAGAGCAGGGGAGGCTCCGAAGCAATCCTTCCAGCATGGACTGGGCTCCGGTATTGTGAATTAAAACTTGCCCGCGCCCCGCTTTCAGCCAAGATTTCCTACACCATATCGCTAAACCATTAACCAAACATTGATCGTATGGGACGCATCTACAACAACATCGTCGAAACTGTCGGCCACACGCCGCTCGTCAAACTTAACAAGGTCACCGCCGGTCTTCCCGCGACCATCCTGCTCAAATGCGAGTTCTTTAACCCGCTCGGCAGTGTCAAGGATCGTATCGGCATGGCCATGATCGAGGCCGCCGAACACGCGGGCATCCTCAAGAAAGACACCGTCATCATCGAGCCCACCAGCGGCAACACCGGCATCGCCCTCGCTTTCGTCGCCGCCGCCAAGGGTTACAAAATCATTCTCACCATGCCCGAGACGATGTCCCTGGAGCGCCGCACGCTGCTCGCCATGCTCGGCGCCAAGCTCGTCCTCACGCCCGGCGCCGAAGGCATGAAGGGCGCCATCGCCCGTGCCGAGGCCCTGGCCAAGGAAACGCCCAACTCCTGGATTCCCCAACAGTTTAACAACCCGGCCAATCCCGCCATCCACGCCAAGACCACGGCGGTCGAACTCTGGGACGACACCGATGGCAAGATCGATATCCTCGTCTCGGCTGTTGGCACCGGCGGCACCATCACCGGTTGCGTTGAGACCATCAAGGCCAGGAAACCTTCCTTCCAGGCCATCGCCGTGGAGCCGAAGGATTCCCCCGTCATCTCGCAGACGCTTGCCGGCCAGCCCGTGAAACCCGGTCCGCACAAAATTCAAGGCACCGGCGCCGGCTTCGTGCCGGTCAACCTTCACCTCAAAGATGCCAAAGGCAACGCGCAGATCGTGGAATGCGTTCAGGTCAGCAACGATGACTCCTTCGCCATGGCCCGTCGTCTGGCCAAGGAAGAAGGTTTGCTCGTCGGCATCTCCACCGGTGCCAACGTGGTCGCCGCCATCGAAGTTGCCAAGCGTCCTGAGAACAAGGGCAAACTCATCGTCACCGTGGCCTGCTCCACGGGTGAACGCTACCTGAGCACCGCCCTCGCCGCCGAAGCCAAGGCCGAAGTGGGTGGATGATTCTGGAACCTTCGACCATATAAAATATGTCCCGATGCGGGCGGCTGAAAAGCCGCCCGTATTTTTTAGTGCCGTAGGCACGATTGACAATAGCCCGGCGTTTTCAACGCCGGGTGCGCGATGTAAGGTGTCCAAGCCCCGAAGGGGCGGCTGAAATTGACCTCAATTCGCACCAATTCGTGTAATTCGCGTCAAAACCCCGGAATGGAATCTCAAAAATAATAGTTGCGTTCCTGCCCATTTAAGCGTAATTAAACCCTGTCGAAGGTTCCCGTACCCGGTGGTTACTGCCGGGACGTTTTCCAAAATTCACTTTTCCAGCACTTTTTCAGGAAGGGTTTTCAGCCTTCGGCTACAACATGTTATGAGCGATACGCAAGTCAACGGCGATAAAACGCCCAACACCAACGCCAATGCGAACTACGGTTCCGGCTATCTCGAGATTTCCGAGAAAGGCTTCGGATTCCTCCGCACGGCGCAAAACCACTTTCACCCCAAGCCCTCGGACATTTTTGTCACGCCGGACACCATCCGACGCAGTTTCCTGCGTGAGGGCAGCTTTATCGAAGGCCCCACCCAGCCGCCGCATCGTGGCACCAGCCCGCAATTGCGCTCCGTGGACAAGGTCAACCTGATGACCTTTCAGGACTACACCAAGGCCGTCCGCTTCGAGAACCTGACCTCCATCGACCCCGTCGAGAAGTTCAGGCTCGAAACCACAGCGGACGCCATCGAGACCCGCGTGATCGACCTCGTCACGCCCATCGGCAAGGGCACGCGCGGCATCATCGTCGCGCCCCCGCGCACGGGCAAGACCACCATTCTCAAGCAGATCTGCAACGCCATCACCACCAACCATCCCGACGTGCATGCGATGGTGTTGCTCATCGATGAACGTCCCGAGGAAGTCACCGATTTCCAACGCTCCGTCAAGGCCGAGGTCGTCGCCTCGTCCAACGACATGGAACTGGAGACACACGTGCGCCTTTCCCGTTTCATGATCGAGCGCTGCCGCCGCATCGTGGAATCCGGCAAGGATGTGTTCGTGCTCATGGACTCGCTCACCCGTATCGCCCGCGCCTACAACAGCGTGCACGGCGGTTCCGGCCGCACCATGACCGGCGGTGTGGACGCCCGCGCCCTGGAGATACCGCGCAAGATGTTCGCCTCCGCCCGCAAGATCGAGAACGGCGGTTCGCTCACCATCATCGCCACCGCGCTGGTGGACACCGGCTCCCGCATGGACGAGCTCATCTTCCAGGAATTCAAGGGCACCGGTAACATGGAATTGATCCTGGACCGCAAGCTCTCCGACCGCCGCCTGTACCCGGCGATCGACATCCCCAAGTCAGGCACGCGCAAAGAGGAAAAACTTTTCCCGCCGAAATATCTCGAAGCCATCCGCAAGCTCCGCCGCACGATGGTGGACCTGAACCCCGTCGAAGCGATGGAAACCCTCACCGCCGCGCTGAAGAAATTCAAGACCAACGAGGAATTCCTGGCCAAGATGGAAAAGGGCTGATGGCCGGGAGACGGGTAGGGCGCGTGGCCGGTCCAGCCCGGATTTGGGCGCGCGCCGTCACAAAAGATGACCACGGCAAAGAAAAGCCTGCTGAATTCCCGCCCGCCGCTCGAGCGGATGCTGCGCATCCACCAGCTCTTGCAGGCCGGTAACTATCCCAACGCCAGTTCCATCGCCACTGAAATCGAGGTCAATTCCAAGACCATCCATCGCGACCTCGAGTTCATGCGCGACCGACTGAACTTGCCCATCGCATTCGACGCCGGGCGCAACGGCTATTATTACACCGGCGAGGTCAGCGGGTTTCCCACCATGCAGATCACCGAGGGTGAGATTTTTGCCCTCGTCGTCGCGGAAAAAGCCTTGCAACAATATCGCGGCACCAGCTTCGAGAAACCGCTCCTCTCCGCCATCAAAAAGATGGAGCAATCGTTGCCAGATACCATTTCGCTGAACCTCGCGGACATCGAGCAGACCATTTCCTTCCGCACCCGCGCCGAGCCGATCCTGGACCTGGGCACGTTCGATGTGCTGGCCCGGGCCGTCGCCCGGCGCCAGCAATTGGAACTGCAATACCGCAAGCCCGGCCAGAACCCCGAGCCGCGCATCGTCGATCCGTATCACCTCGCCAATATCAATGGCGAGTGGTTCCTGTTCGCCTACGACCATGGACGCAAGGACATCCGCACCTTTGCCCCCGCGCGCATCCAGTCCGTGAAACCCACGGGCAAGACCTTTGAACGTTCGGAAAAATTCTCGCTGGAGAAACGCCTGCGTGACAGCTTCGGCGTCCACGCCGGGCAGGGGAAATACGAAGTCGTGCTCCGCTTCGCGCCGCGCGCCGCCGATTACATCCGCGAAAAGAAGTGGCATCAGTCCCAGACCCTCAAGGAGCTGAAGGGCGGCGGCCTGGAGCTGAAGCTGAATCTCTCCAGCCTTGGCGAAGTCCAGCGCTGGGTGCTCAGTTGGGCTGGTGAAGCCGTGGTACTTAAGCCCGCCGAACTGGTTGAATTGGTCCGCGCTGCTGCCAAAAAGATGCTGGGCTGAGGGTTTGGCCGCGATCTTATTTTATTGGGAGCCGTTCCGATTGGTGGCAGCGGGTGCAAGTCAGCACCAGCGCCAATTTCCCGGTGGTGTCATCAAACTGGGTTTTCATCGTCAACCGGCAGGAATGGCACGCCAGGCATTTCACGATGAACCGTTGGAACGGGCTGTCTGCCTGGGTTTGCGGCGGTTGGTAATCCTTGCGTCGTTGAAAGAATCGGGCCGAACTGAATTTCATACCCCAGCTTATACCACCCCCTTGGACAAAGGCTGTCCAAGGTGACTTTCGCCCGGTTTTATGCGATATTAGGCTATATTTACCGCCAGTTGCGGGGTTTTGCTTTGAAACGCCCGCGCTCCCTTTTATGATAATCAAATGCCGCCGCTTGTCGTTGCCGCAAAATATCCCGTCAGTTTTGTGAATCCATTCATCCGGAGCATCGCGGCTTTAGCGGTTTGTCTCAGCCCATGGCTGGCAAGTGCGCAAGGCACGGCTTTCACCTACCAAGGCCGGCTCAATGACGGCGGGAAACCCGCCAGCGGAAATTACGACCTCCGGTTTGCCCTGTACGATGCGTCGTCCGGCGGAAATCAGGCCGGTATCTTTATCACGAACTCCGCGACCGCGGTCACCAACGGACTGTTCAATGTCGTTTTAGACTTTGGCAGCCAGTTCCCCGGGCAGGCGCGTTGGTTGGAGATCGGCGTGCGTACCAACGGCAGCACCGTTTTCAGCACCTTGGTGCCGCGCCAGACGATCACTGCCGTGCCTTACGCCATTCAGGCGGACAATGCTTCTTCGGTAGCGGCGACCAATATCACCGGCACACTTCCCAATGCCGTCCTTCCTGCAAGTGTCACCTATTCCGGCACGGCCTCGGCCAGCGGATTCTACGGCGCGTTCAATGGTAATGGCGCGGGGTTGACCAACTTGAACGTGTCCATCAATGGCCAGACCAACGTTTCCATCTCATCCCTGTTCACGATCACAGACACCGGCGGCGATGGGGATGTGTACGAACAGCACATAGACGGCGCGACCGGCGAACGGTTGATGACCTTTGAGCGGGAAGGTTCGCCAGACTCGTACTTTTGGAATTCAAAAGTGTACCAATGGTCGGATGTGGGCATCCTTTATACCGATCTTTTTAATGCCGACCACTACTATGAAGCCGGATTGAATGTTTTCCGGTTGAATGGAGCAAGCCCCTACCTTGGAGCGGATCCTGCCGATAATCGTGGGTATGTGGAAGTGGCTACTGTCTTTGGCAAGAATGGCCAGGATGGGACCATCTTGGAGCTCTGTCCGCATGCGAATATTTTTGCCCAAGATAACGCTGGCAACTTTGCCACCCCGTTGCGGGTGGATGGATTTAACCGTGTAATGATCGGAGACATCCCGCAGGAAATACATACCAAATATGTACCAGCCAACGCCTCGCTGGAGATTGTCGGTCCCCCTTCGGATACACCGCAATTCCATCTCGACGACTCGGTGGCGTTTGACGGGTCGTGGACCAGCGGCGACTTCCGATCAGACGGCACAAATGTGTGGATCTGCCAACGGGGTGTGGCCATGCCCGTGCCCCAGATGGAGCAGACCAATGTCACTCTCTCGGCGGCGACGTCCTTTACCTGGCAGTTCGTCTGGCCGTTTGCGGATACCAACTACTCGATAGCCATGCCTACCGGCAGCGCGGTTTTCTCCGGCTTTTATCTTGGAGCCAAGACCACCAACAGTGCCCAGGTGTTCTTCAACAGTTATACCGGTCATGCCGAGTTCATCGTACAACATCAATGACCGGATTATGAAAGCCTGCATTTTTACCGCCCTGATTGCCTCCGCCATCGCCTCCTTCGCGCAGGACAAGGTTCAAATGACCGTCTCCGTTTCCACCAACTCTTCCAGCCAGATCACCGAGATGACGACCAATGGCATCCCGCTGGATTATATCATCAACACCGGCTACGCGCAGGCCGTGGCACGGATCAAGGCCAGGATGAATCTTCAGCTTGAGACCATGAGTCTGGCCCAGTTGCTTACGGCGTATCCCGCCTATACTTCCTTGGTGGATACCAATATGCGGCCGGCAATCTCCGAGAGCATCCTTCGGAACTACGCCAAGAAGGATGTGGATGCACTCAAGACCGTCAGCGACGCTGTGGCGGCGTTCAACCGCCAAGAGGCGGCCATCAGTGCGCATCCCAAGGCGGACACGCTCCCGGAACGCTTCAAGATGAAGGTGGATTCCAACGGCGTGGTCCGGGTCAGTGGCATTGTGGTACACACCAACGCCCCCCAAAAGTAGCCCGCTGTCGGCCACCCGGGAAAAATCTCCCTGACCTTCATTCCATTGGTGACCGGCCGCGCCTCACTATCCGGCATTCGTGAATTGGTCATTCATTAGCCATTATGGTTTGGACCTTGGTCATCTCCCGATGGTCCAATGTCACAGTTGCAGGTTAAGGTGGAAAACAATTGTAACCCGGGTGACTAGCCTGTAACCTGTATAAGAATGGGTTGGAGAGAGCTGTTGCAGCCAACTCGGAAGTGAAATCAGAAGCGATGTTTTACGGTTCATTCATCAAGAACTTGTGCCTTTTTTTTGGGCTTTGTATGGCAACTGCGTCGGCTTGCGCTCAAGGCACGGCATTCACCTATCAAGGGCATCTGACCGATGGTGTTGGCCCGGCCAACGGCAGTTACGATTTCCGTGCCGCGCTATATGATGCTGCGATGGCTGGCCATCAGGCGGGAGTGACCATCACCAATCCTGCAACTGCGGTCAGCAACGGGCTCTTCACGGTGTCGCTGGATTTTGCCAACCAATTTCCTGGTGCCAACCGCTGGCTGGAGATTTCCGTGCGCACCAATGGCGGTGATGCCTTCTTTACCCTTGCTCCGCGCCAGCAGATCATGGTCACCCCGTATGCCATCCAGGCGGCGACCGCCGGCTCTGTGGCCGCATCAAACATCACCGGCACCGTTTTGCCTTCCTCCCTGCCGGCCAGTCCAAATTATTCGGGCACGGTTTCCGCCGGCGGCTTTTCCGGCAACGGCGCGGGCGTCACGGCATTGAATGCGGCCAACCTCACCGCCGGCACGTTGAACGATGCGCGTCTCTCCACCAACGTTGCCCTCTTGAATGCCTCGCAAACATTCACCGGCTTAAATCTGTTCAATAACCCGTCCAATCTTTTTTCAGGCTTTTTCAGCGGTGACGGGTCTGGATTGACCAATTTGGACGCCGTTGCCAACGGCCAGTCCAACGTCACCTTTTCCTCCATGGTCACCATCACGGATACCTTCGGTGACCTTCAGGATTACGAACAGCATATTGACCAGCAATCCGGCGAGCCGATGGTCTCTTTTCAGCGTGAAGGGGCTCAGGATTCATACTTTTGGACATCCAAAATCTTTCAATGGGCCGATGTTGGAGCCTTGTACACTAATTTGTTTGATGCTGACCATAACTACGAGGCGGGCATCACTTGTTTTCGACTGAACGGCGCGTCCCCTTATTTGGGCAGTGGCGACAATCGTGGACTGGTGCAGCTCGCCGCCGTCTATGGTCAGAATGGCGACCATGGCGCCATCTGGGAATTGCTTCCTCTCAAGGCGGCTGATGCCAACCTCCAATCCAGTCTCTTTGCCCATCCCCTGCGGGCTGATGGTTATGGGCGGGTCATGATTGGGGACATACCGGAGTCCATCCACACCCTTTTTGTGCCGGCGAATGCTTCTCTGGAGATTGTCGGCGCCCCCGGCGACACGCCCCAGCTTCATCTGGACAGTTCCACTGCCTTCACCGGCACCTGGACCAGTGGCGACATCCGCAGCGATGGGACTCGTCTCCTGGCCTGTCAGCAAGGTGTGGTTATGCCAGTGCCTCAAATGCAGCAGACCAATGTCGCCCTTTCGGCGGCGACGTCCTTTACCTGGAATTTCATCTGGCCCTTTGCCGATACCAACTATTCCGTAGGCATGCCCACTGGGAGTGGCGTGTTTTCCAGCTTCCATCTGGGTGCCAAGACCACCACCAACGTCCTGATGTTCTTTGACAGCTACACCGGCCACGCCGAGTTCATCACCCAACACCAATGACCGGATCTATGAAAGCGTGTGTCTTCATTACACTGATCATCTCCGCGATTGCCTGCTTCGCGCAGGACAAGGTTCAAGTGACCGTCTCCGTTTCCACGAACTCTTCCAGTCAGATCACCGAGATGACGACCAACGGCATCCCGCTGGATTACATCATCAATACCGGTTACGCGCAGGCCGTGGGCCGGATCAAGGCCAGGATGAATCTTCAGCTTGAGACGATGAGTCTGGCCCAGTTGCTCGCGGCCTATCCTGCCTACACTCCCTTGGTGGACACCAATATGCGCCCGGCAATCTCCGAGAGCATTCTCCGTAACTACGCCAGGAAGAATGTCGATGCGCTTAAGACCGTCAGCGATGCCGCGGCGGCGTTCAACCACCAGCAAGCGGCCATCAGCGCCCACCCCAAGCCCGACAATCTCCCGGAACGCTTCAATCTCAAAGTGGATTCCAACGGTGTGGCCCGGATCAGCGGTATTGTCGTGTCCACCAATGCCACGCAGAAGTAGTCAGGGGGGACGCAAAATCTCCATGTTTTTCCCCATTGTAAGTTTGCTTCCGTGAGCAACTTTCGGCAGGCTCCGGTGTTTCAAACGGATATGCAGTTCTCATTGGTATTGCACGCGGCATGAATCACTTGCGGCGTTTTCGGGCATGGCGGTCGTTCACGCTGCTTCTCGCGGCAGGGTTGCTTCTTTTCTGTTCCGCTCCCCGCACGCAAGCTCAAGGCATGGGATTGCTCGCCACCACCACCAATACCTTGGTATTGGGCGCCAACGCGGTCAATTTCACGATCACGCTCACCAACCAGACCGGTTTCACCCTGACGAACGTTTTTATCACAAATACGTTCTCCGCCGATATAAACGTGCTCAGCCTCACCAACACCTATGACGTCACCAATACGTCGCCATTTTTTCAACCGACAAATTTCTTCGATGGCACCGGCTACGTCTTTTTTCTTGATACCGTTTCCAACGCGCATACCGCCACGATCAACTTGATCATCTCCGTGCCGATTCCCGGCATAGTGACTAACACCATCACCGCCACTGCCGGCAACGTCACAAACGTCGTCACCAACCTCGTCTTCCAGTCCGCTGCATCGCTCTCGGACCTGGCCGTATACATCGTGCCGCCCATTCAAGCCGTTGTGACGAACGACCTCACCACGTATGACGTCTTGGTCACCAACTTCGGCCCGAATGACACCGCAGGCATCCTGTTGACCGATACCATTCCCGCGGGTGTCACCGTGCGAAATGCCAGCCAAAGTTTTACCGTTGTCCGCAACCAGCTCATTTTTAATCTAGGAACGCTGACCGTCAGCAGTGGAGTGGATGTGCAGCTCCTCATCCAGCCAACCAATGTCGCCACGGTCACTTTCGCCGCTTCCGTCGGCGCGCCGGATTTGGTGGATCCCAACCTGACCAACGATGTCGCCTCCACCAACATCAATATCATCGGCCCCTTGCCGGGCACATTTGTGGCGGTGACCAATTCATCTCAAGTCATCAATCAGCACAACGGCCTGATTGAACAAGCCGTCCGGCTCATGAATGTCGGTGTCACCGATGCTCCCGCCGTGCGCGTCGTCGTCGCTGGCCTTACCAACCAGTTATTCAACGCCGTCGGCACCAACGGCAATAAACCATTTGTCTATCTCAGCGCCCCGCTCAAGGTGGGGCAGGGCGTGACGATGATCCTGCAATACAATCCGCGCAGCCCGTTCCGCTTCACCAACTCCGAGCTTTCCGCTTACGCTGTGCCGCCGCTCGTGTGGACGCCACCGAAATTTACCGGCGCCAGCAACAATGTGAATTTCGACTTCATTGGGAAATTGAAAAACAACGATATCCTCATCGAGTTTCCGACGATCAGTAACAAGACCTATACCGTGGTTTACGCCAGCGATGCGACTTTCTCGAACGCCCAAATCGCGCCGCCGGCCATTGTGGCTCCTGGGAGCGCGGTGCAGTGGATCGATTACGGCCCGCCTGCTACCGTCAGCGCGCCCTCCAACACCGTCTCGCGGGTGTTCCGCGTTTATCAGAACCCATGAGCCCTCGGATTCACATCACCGATGATGCCCGGGGGCAATTCCGCTGGCGCGCTTGGTGCCGGCTTTTTGCCTGGAGCGCCGCCGGTTGTGTTGCTGGTTTCGCGCCTTCGGCCGTGGCCCAGACGAATGATCTGGTCATGCCGCCGCCGACCTTGGCGCACCATCCCAAGCCGCAGCATGTTTCACTTCCACCACCATTGCCGCTGCCGCCGGGTCAGATGATGCCGAAATGGCAAAAACCTTTCGTGCTGATCCTGCCCGGGGGCGAGGACTGGACCCGTCATTTTCACATGGGCGCGGTCATGGCCTTGAACATCAGCGCCAAGTTTCATGAAAGTGGCACGTTTGGCATCAACGGAAACAATCCCGCGCAGGGCATCTATGACGACGGTTATGTACGAACGGACCAGACGGGCGATGCCGGCGGCTTCACCGGCTTCTGGGGTTACCAGAGCGCTTCTCAATTCAACGCCGCCGCGCAGACCCTGACGTTTCACAGCGCCAATTCTTTTACCACCAGCGGGCAAAACGACCGGAGCGGCGATCCTTCCTTTGGCTTGGATCTGGTTTATGGCGATGATTTCGCGTATTTCACGCCCGCGCACGCGCGAATTGGCTGGGAACTTGGCTTTGGCCTGCTGCCGATCAATATCACGGACCGGAGCCAGCTTATCGGCACAGTCAATCAGTCCACTTATGTTTATGACGCGAGCGGGTTGTATCCGCGGGTGCCACCGGCGCCATACCAAGGCGGTTCCAGCGGCCTGGGACCGCTGCTACCGGATCAATTGGCCGAACCGGTATCAACCAGTCAATTGCCCCATGGCGTCATCACCGGCAAACGTTCGCTGGACATGACCCTGTTCACCTTGCGATTGGGGCCTTCCTTCTTCTGGGAGATCACGCCAAATCTTGGTCTATCGCTCAGCGGTGGCCCGGTTATCGGCTGCGTCACGGGTAATTACGACTACGACGAGACGATTACCATCAATGGCCTTGGCACCCATAACGGGGGCAGTTTTGGCGCCACGGCCGTGATGTATGGCGGCTATGTGAATGCCACCCTGAAGTACCACATCATGGACAATGACCGGAATGCCTATCTCTTTCTCGGCGCACAATACGAACCGCTGTCCAAAACCACCTTCAGCAGCGGCGGCCGGTCCGCGGAATTGGACCTCAGCAACCAGGTCAATATCTCCGCCGGCATCGGCTGGCCGTTTTGATTCCCTTCGCGGCGCGTCAGGGCATGACCATCAAGGGGTATTTGTGACCCATATGGAGTGGAAGGCGTAAGGCATGTGCCTGGCCCGCATGGTCACCATGCGATTGAATTTGCCCAACCAGCCCACATCCGGTATGGCCCACATTTCCAGCATCCAAGGAGCGGCATTGGTCGGGGCCCGGATGGTGAAGCTGGCTCCGGCGCCCCCCGTCAGTCGGGCGCTTCCGTAGGTCCAGATGGGAGGTTGGGTGGTATCCTGATCCGTCACATGCGGGCCATAGACATCGATTTCCGAACCGCCCACATTCGTGACGCCGAAAACGGCCAGGCGCGCGCCGGTTTCATCATTGGTATAGCCGAGCAGCTTGATGGAAACGGCCGGGGTTTCCATCTTGGGATGCCAGGTCACCCACACCGGAATGGCCAGGAAGGCCAAAACCAACAGCCCCAAACAAATTCTGATTTTAAAACCTGACATATTTGAAGTCCTGTCAAGCACTGCAACACATTGTCAGGGTGAAGTCAATCCGCGCGCCGGTCGGTACCAAACTCAAGCCATCGCGCACGCTGTGCGGCGACATGCCTTTGACGGCCGACCAGGCAAGTGAGTAGCCCATATCTTAATCACGTCCGATTCCCATCGCCGCCAGCAACAACCCAATGCATTGCACGGGCCGGAAATGCCACTCTTCATACTCCGCCAGCACCCCATCCACGGCCACGGGATCGGGCCCGGTGGATTGCATTTTTAATCGGATGCGAAAATCCAGGTCCGATTTCCAGCGCTCCACTTTGAAATCACCCTGAAGATGGTGGATGCCCGGCAGGCTGTCGCGGGCGGTGGCCTCAAGGTCCAGAAACGCATCGTTTACGCCCGTGTTTCGGTCCGCAAAATAAACGGCTTGGATCGCTTTGTCCGCCAACCCATGGTCCAGGTAGTTTTGCCGGTCGTGGATGATGACCAGTTTTCCATCTGCCCACCCAAAACCAGTCAGCGCATTCGTGCGCGCGGGGTTCAAGATCTGAAAATCCTCCCCGATCACCTGCGCCAGCGTGGAGTTTGTGGCGGCTGCCATTGGAGCTGGCCCACCCCAGGTCACCTGCCCGCGAAACTCACTGCGTTGTTCGCCGACGCAACCGCTGCCAGCCAATGTGGTCGCCACCAAGGCGGCAGCCCAAAGGATGTGGAGTTTGGAAAACATATGCCTGGCTTGAAGCATAGACAGATTAAATCTGGGACCCGTTCAAAGGTCATCGCTGACCGGCTGTCGACTTTCAGTTTATCATCATAACTGGCGATGTTCAGATTTGTGATTTCTGCTAGAACAGTATCCGTACCCCTTGGAGCGCTGCGCGCCGGAATTTTGGTCTGACCGCGCTGGTTTGCGCCCCAACACAACCAACCAACGAACTGTCCCCAGCATTATGCAAAGGATCAACATGAAAACTATTGTCTTCAGCCTGGCCGCCTCGGCCCTGCTGATTATGCCCACCCGCTCGCTCGCGAGCTTCGGCGCTGTCCCCAGCGGCGGCGGCTATATCGTGAACAATGGCGCGAACCTCGTCTTCACCATCACTTCCGGTGGCGACATGAGTTCGTGCAAATACAAAGGCACGGAACTCAATGATACCGGCAAGGCTTCGTGCATCGCCTCCGGCCTCAGCGCCTCCTCGGTCACGGCCAGCACCAATGGCGGCAACGTCATCATCATCAAATGCGTCTCCACCGCGTCCGAGTTTGGCAATATGACGCATTATTACATTGTGCAAAGCGGCGTGGATAATATCTACATGGCCACTTATCCCACAATGGAGCCGACCGTCGGTGAACTGCGTTACATCTTCCGGGGCCAGTTCAATGTGCTGCCGAACGGCCCGGCGGATTCCAACAACAACGGCAACACCGGCGCAATCGAGAGCACGGATGTCTTTGGCCACAGCAACGGCCAGACCACGTCCAAGTACTACGGCAGTGAGCGCGCCAAGGACCTCACCGTGAAGGGCGCGACCGGTTCCGGCGTGGGTGTTTTCACCGCGTTCGGCAATCGGGAGAGCAGCATGGGCGGACCCTTCGTGCGCGACATCGAGAACCAGGGCGATGGTTCTGGTTCCGACCAGGAGATTTATAACTACATGAACTCCGGCCATCATCTCGACCTCACGATTGGCGGCCAGCACGAAGCTTTCCGCGTCAACGTGTTGCACGGGCCATACGCTTTCTGCTTCACCGCCGGCTCCACGCCGTCCGTGCCGGACATGAGTTTTATCGCCAATCTCGGCCTCACCGGTTATGTCGGTACCTCGGGTCGCGGTCGCGTGGTGTTGAACGGCCTTTCCGGCATGAACACGGCATACACCTATTACATGGGCTTCGCCAATACCACCGCCCAGTATTGGACCGCGCTGAATTCCTCCGGTGGCGGCGAATGTTACAACATGAAGCCCGGCAACTACACCATGGTTATCTATAAAAATGAACTCGTGGTCTGGACCGGCAGCGTCACTGTCACTGCCGGCAATGCCACCACCGTGCATACCATCACCATCACTGGCGACCCCAGCACCACCGCCACCATCTGGCGCATCGGCGATTGGGACGGTACGGCGCTGGAATTCCTCAACGGCGGGAACATCATGAGCATGCACCCCCAGGACGTGCGCAATACCCACTGGGGACCGGTCACCTTCACCGTGGGCAGCAGTTCGACCGGCAGTTTCCCGTCCTGCCAGTTCCGTGGCACGAACAGCCCCACCACGATCAAGTTCAACCTCACCTCGGCACAGGCCGGGGCCGCGCACAACCTGAACATCGGCATCACCACTGCCTACAACAACGGCCGCCCGAGTGTGACCATCAACGGCCATGCCCTGAGCAATCCCGGCGCTTCCACCCAGCCCGGCGATCGCAGCCTGACCACCGGCACGTATCGCGGCAACAACACCACGTTCACCTGGAGCATTCCGGCCTCGGACTTTGTGACCGGCCAGAACACGCTCACCATCACGCCCATCAGTGGCAGCGGCGACCTCAGCCCGTGGCTCAGCGCCTCCTGGGCCTATGACTGTGTCGAACTTGCCAACTGAGCAGATTCATGGCCGCCGCCGGGAAGTCCGGCGGCGGCCTTTGGACTGAAATCAATTGATATGAACGCGCGCGATTCCCTCCTGCTGCTTGCCGCCGCTGTCTGTGTGGCTGGCGGACTCGTGCACTTCCATGCTTCACAGAAACCGGCGGCTCCGCCGGTGGCAGCGACATTTTTACCAGCGTGTGGCGTCAGCCAGACTGGCATCAGCCCGCACCGCGTGGCTGTGGTGCCAGCCGATCAACCAGTTGACCCCGCCATCACCCAGTCGCGACAACTATTCGCCGCTGACCCGGATGACCGGGAGGGCCGCGCCTTTGCCTTGCTGGCGGATTTGTGCCGTGACGGTAATTTTCCCATCGCCCTCCAGTTGGCTGGCGAAGCGCCGGCCGATTTGCGTGACGGCTGGTTGAAATTCGTTTTCACCCGCTGGGGCGGGACGCATCCTGCCGCTGCCATGCAGGCGGTTGATACGCTCACCGATCCAGACCAGCACACTGCCGCCTTTCAAGCCGCGGTCAGCGGTTGGAACTCGCGCGACCCTGCCGGCCTGGCCGATTACGCCCATGCGCTGGCGCCTGGCGCGGACCATGATTTCGCATTGGGAACCGCGCTCAACAACTGGTCCTTGCAGGATCCGGCGGCATTGGGCACCTGGCTCAATAACCTGCCGCCCGGCAGTGAATTTGACCAAGGTGCGGCCTTGATGCTCACGCACACGGATGGCGCCAACCGCAGCCCGGAAGTCGCCGCCAAATGGGTGGAAGCCATTGGCGATGTGGGTCTGAAGGAAAAGTCATTAGCAAACCTCCTCAACGAATGGTCACAAACCGATGCCGCCGCCGCGCGCCAATACCTGGCCAACGCCGCATGGGTCGATGATTCTCTCCGCGGCAAAATGCTGGACACTCTGGCCAGGGCATCAGCGGCGGAATGATCGAGCATTGCCGGATTTCCACCGCCAGCCGTCCGCGGTCCGGTGGACGGCTGGTTTTTTAAGCACACCAAAACGCATTTGCCGTTTGATATTCAGCCCCCAATGGCCCCCTCCTGATATATTTGCTTTACCTTTTCCTAAAAGCTGATTGAATCAATATTAGTCAGCAATATTAACGGATATTATCTCTAAAATATGAAAAGGGTTCACTCCATATTCTTTTTGTTTTTCACTGGCCTGATCATCGCGCTCGGTTTCGGCTGCAAACCCAGCGCCGGTCCGGGCTCGCCCCCGCCGCCGGGCGCCACCCAATTTGTTTCCGTCGAAAAGAACAGCTTTAACGAAGTCACATCCCAGCTCGACCCCGGCGGCAATTTCTACATGTACCTCAGCACCGCCCAATGGCTCGACGGTCTGTCCGGCAAGGTATCGGGCTGGCAGGCGTACTTCGACGCCATGCCGCAGATCAAGGATGAAGACCGTGCGAACATTGACAAAGCCCTGGTCGTGGCCACCCGGCTCATCAAGGACAGCGGTATTGAAGACGCCACGGGCGTGGGCATCAGTTCAATCGAAATAGAGCAGGGGCTCTATCGCAACAAATTACTGCTCCATCATTACTCCGGCAAGGGCCAGGGCTTCTTCTGGAAAATTATGGGTGGATCCCCGCATCCGCTCAATGGCTTGAACCTTCTGCCGGCCAACACCGCCTTGGCCTGTTTCTCGGACATGGATGTGCCCTTGCTTTGGTCCGTTATCAAAGATGAAGCCGCCCAATCCGGCTTCCCGGAGGCGCAGAATGCCTTGCAGGCTTTTCCCGCCCAGTTCGAGCAGCAAACCCAGGTCAAATGGAATCAATTTCTCGGTTCCCTCGGCGGCGAAATGGGGCTCATCCTCACCTTGAACGAGTCCAATCGCGTGTCCATTCCGGTGCCGCCCGCGGCGTACCAGATTCCCGAGCCGGGCCTGGCCCTTGTCCTGAAAGTGAATGATGACACCGTCTTTAATCGCATTGACCAGGAACTGAAAAAAAATCAGCAAGTCGTTAGCGTGGACAAGCCGGGCCTCAAAATGCGCACCATGACCATTCCGTTGCCCCTGCCCATTGACCTCCGGCCCACTGCCGCCAGCACCGGGGGCTATCTCATCATCGCCAGCTCCGATAATTTGATCGGAGAAATCGCCGCCGTGCAACACGGTGACAAGCCCGGCTTGAAGAGCACCGATGAATTCAAACATCTCGCCAAGGACATTCCTGACCAGGGCAACCATTTTTCCTTTGTCAGCGAGCGCTTGGGCGAGGTCGTGCTCGATGTTCAAAAACAGGCGATGGCATCTGCCGGCGCCAATAATAGTTCCGCCGCCCAGACGCAATGGTTCCAGAATCTCCTCACCCAGCATCAGGCGCTGTGCACCTATTCGGTCGGGGCGTCCACCGAAAACGGTTACTTAATTGTCGGCAACGGCACCCAGAGCGGCGCCAGCCTGGCCTTGATACCTGCCGCGGCTTTCTCCGGCCTAACTTCGTCAAAGCCCGCGCCACCGCCCAGCAAAATGCCTGCATCAATAATCTGCGCCAGATCGATGCCGCGAAGAACGAGTGGGCGCTTGAGAACAAGAAGACCAGCGACGCCGTGCCCACCGTGGATGACCTCAAGCCGTACCTGAAAAAATGGCCCTCATGTCCCGCCGGCGGCGACTACACCATCGGCGCCCTCAACGTGCCACCCGCCTGCAGCGTGCCCGGTCATCGCCTGCCTTGAACCCTCACTTCGGCTCCAGATACCGCTCGCCCGTCGGATTGATGCCATACGTCAGCGTCGCGTTGACATCCCCCATGCTCGTCTTGACGTGCAGCCAGCCATAACGCGGCGGGTTGCCGTACTTGATGTACAAGTTCGTGCTCAGGTCGGACATCCAGCTCGACGAATCTTTTTGGAACTGAAATTCCACGCTCGTGTCATAGCCCGACTCCGGCGCCAGAAAGGAGAACAGGTCGCGGTCCGTCATCACCCCGCCACCCGGCACCGCCACCTTGAACGACCAGTCCGCCGCCGACATCCATGAGCTCGCCACCGGTTTCACCTGCGAGAGTTCCACCTGGCCCGCGCCGATTTGCGAATGCTTTTCCAGGTCCACACTCACCGGCTTGCCATCCCGCGGGATGAGCACCTTGAATTCCGCGGACATGCCCGTCGCCGCCGTGATCAGTTCCGTGCCCGCGCCCTTTTTCCGCAAGTGAAAAACGACCGGGTATAACTCTTCCGGATGGAACCGCGCCGCCGGCTCCGCGTACTCGAACTTGCAGCGGATTTCGTTGGGATACGTGTAATAGCCCGGCTTGCCCAGCGTCACCGTCAATTCCTTGCCGTGCCGGTTCGTCAGCGAAAAATATCCGCTCGCATCGCTCAACACCTGCGCGGTCTCGTAGCCCTTGGGCGTCTTCGGGTTCACCGCCACCGTCCACACGCAATACGCGGCCGCGCCCGCCACCGGCTGGCCGTCCTGGTCCATCACCCGGCCGTAAAACG
>Ga0206967_1038_pt1 | contig 28224 bp, 22 predicted proteins | sample Alteio_BWOrgHeat_24_FD_153259 | JGI IMG/M metagenome (GOLD analysis project Ga0206967, IMG submission 153259) | Enriched cells from forest soil in Barre Woods Harvard Forest LTER site, Petersham, Massachusetts, United States -... | ecosystem: Environmental > Terrestrial > Soil > Temperate forest >...
ATGCTATGGATCACTTTTCCAAAAAATGAAGGAACAGGAAAGCAACGGCGTGAAATAAAAATTGAAAAAGCTGTTGCCTGATAGACTAACCTTTTCAAATCAGGCATAATTTCTTATATAAGGCGGCTGTTGACATGGCCAACATAGTAGAAATGTCTACAGGGAGTTATATATGATCTGGGTCCTCACTAGCGATGGCAATCATTGTCGTATTTATTCTTATCAAAGAAAACCAGCTGATTTAAAGTTGGTCAATGAAATTGTTCATCCTGAGCTCAGGCTTAAAGCAAGCGAATATTTAACTGATGATAGATCTGGCCACTATCAAGCAAGAGATATGGCAAGAGGCACTTATTCTCCTCATACTGACCCAAAAGAAATAAGACTGATAGAGTTTGCCCATGAAATTTCTGAGTATCTTGATCAAAGCAGAAAAAAGAATTTATATGAAAAAATTATCATGATTGCCTCACCGCATATTAATGGATTGATATCTCAGCATCTTAATAAAAATGTGGAACAATTGATTACTCACAATATTAAAAAAGATTATATGCATACAACTGAAGCAGATTTATTGAAATTTTTGCACGAGAATATCTATAATTTAATGTGAATTGTTTTAAGCGCACTGTTCCATCCTTGGTATAAATCAATTCGTTTTTCTACCTTCATATCAGGAGAAAATTCTTTATCTATTCGACATAATTGCGATATTTCAACTAGAGAGGAATATACACCTAATTGCAATCCAGCTAAAAATGCAGCGCCTAAAGCCGTTGTTTCTGTGCATTGAGATCGACATATTTTTAAATCTACCATGTCAGTAAGAAATTGCAGAAACCAATTATTCACTGCCATTCCACCATCCACTCGCATAGAGGAAAGTGGAAATTGAAAATCCTTTGTTATGACTTCTAATAAATCTCGAACTTGATACACAACCGCTTCTAAAGCTGCGCGTGCAATATGCGCTATATTGCTCTGATAAGTTAATCCAATTATTGCTGCCCGTGCATGTGGATTCCAGTAAGGCGCTCCTAATCCTGCAAACGCAGGAAGCAAATAGACTCCGCCTGTATCTTCAATACTTTCTGCAAGTGTTTCTGTTTCTGCTGCTGTTTGAATTAATTTTAAATTATCCTTAAGCCATTTTACGATAGATCCCGCAGAAAATATGCAACCTTCTAATCCATAAGTCACTTTACCTTGCAATCGATAGGCTACCGTAGTGAGTAAGCGCTGAGTTGATTTAACAAATTTATCACCTGTATTTATCAAAATAAAACAACCTGTACCAAACGTACTTTTTATCATCCCTGGTTGGAAACAAGTTTGCCCTATTAATGCGGCTTGTTGATCTCCCGCAACTCCAGCAATCGGCAGAGCAATACCTAAGAATTCTGCCTCTGTCACACCAAAATCAGCACTACTATCTAATACCGTTGGTAATATCGTTTCAGGAATATGAAATAAATTTAAAAGCTCTTGATCCCATTGTTGGGTTTGAATATTAAATAATAAAGTTCGTGAAGCGTTACTTGCATCAGTGGCATGAATTTTACCTTTAGTTAATCGCCACAATAAAAACGTATCCACAGTACCAAATAATAATTCACCTTTTTCTGCTTGTTTACGTACTTGCGGAATATTATCTAGCAACCAGGCTATCTTGCTAGCTGAAAAATAAGAATCTAATAAAAGACCTGTTTTTTCTTGAATTAAATGATTATATCTACTTAATTGATGACAAAATTCTGCAGTACGTTTATCTTTCCAACTGATTGCTGGATAAATAGGTTTGCCTGTTTTTTTATGCCAAATAAGAGTCGTTTCACGTTGATTGGTAATACCAATACCAAGAATCTGTTTTGCAACTACTTGACTTGCACTTATTGCTTGACGACAACATGTTAAGGTATTCATCCACATTTCTTCAGGATCTTGTTCTACCCAACCTGGCTTAGGATAATGTTGTGTTAGTGGTAATTGCGAAGTCCCTACTAATTTTCCCGCAGAAGAAAATATATGCGCTCGACTATTTGTCGTTCCTTGATCAATAGCAAGTATATAGTTCTTATCCATGAAGTTCTTATTCTGCTCTTAATGAAAGATTTTAACCGATATTAGATGTCACTATTTGATAAGATAACATCAAATGCACCATAACAACAAGCTCTCAAGAAAAAACTTAAGAGCTTGATACTACTCCAAAAATTATTAATTTTCTTACGCTAAATGTTTCCAGAGTCTTTTCTACTTCAGCCTTCATGGCTTGCAAAGCCTTAATGACTTCTTGTTGCTTAATTTGTGCTAGTTGCTTTATATCAATTTGAGCTAATAATTGATTAATGATACCTCGCATGCTGATTAAATTTCTTTTTCTATTTTCATCGTCTAATGAGCGCGGAATCTGATATGCCATATATAATTTTTGAAATAATCTTGATATTTTTTCATCTTTATCTATAAAAATTTTATTTAAATGTATCCCTATCACATCCATACAATCTCTATAAGGATCAGCATCTAATTTAAGCTCTGGAAGAGCAAAAAATTTCATTTTCGGAACTGAAAAACTTTTCACATCCTTAGATTCGGCTATCGCTTGTTTAGGTAAAGATATTACCTGTCTTCTTTGAACAATCATATTCTTTAACATTAAACTTGCTTCTACATGATATTCGGGCCAATTCAACTTAGCTTGCACACAAAGAAATTGTATCTCTTCTGCTGAAAAATCATGATGTAAAGGAAGAGAAAATCTCGTAAGAACTTCTTGCGCATTCGGATAATTAGCTTTTCCAGCCATCATGAGATACTTATAAATATGTTGATGAAATTGCTCATCTTCAAATCCAGGTGGCACAACCTGACACACATGATTCCACAATAATTCTTGCCCTTTAATTAATAAAAAACACCCTATATCAAAATTATCCCTTGGCGACAATGACTGCGGGTCACTATGAATAAAGTAATGAAATGCACTCGCAAGATGATGGCTGACTTCATTAGTATTTTGTGTTTTAGCAGCTGCCTGTAAATGAAACATACCTTCAACTAGCAGTATCGCATCATGATGGCTTACTCCTTGATATTTGCCATCTATTAGCAATCTTGCCATACGATAATGTCCCTCAACAGAATAAAATTCGGCAGCTATCTTATAATATTTTGAAGCTACTTTATAATCAGGATTATTTTGAAGATGATAGGTTTTTGCAAGCAAAACTGCAGGATAGCTATACCCAGCTTGAATTGCATCATCACAATATGTCTGTATCAGTGGATTATTTTCATTTTCTTCATTATAAAAGTGATATAATGTTTCTAAACATGAAACCATACCTTTAGATTGTTCCCTTGCTTTAACAAGCTTAAAGTGTGAGGCAAATAATTCTACGTCAAAATAAAAATAATATAAGGCTAGAAAAGCTAATTGAGGTAAAGAAAGTGATTCACTAGACAAGCTTTTCAATGCCGCAACTTGGTCTGTAACACAGCGACTTTGATTTGCACCTACTACTATATCAAAAGCTTCAAGTAATACATCAAAAGCTATACGGCGACATTTTGCATCTACTTTTGCATCCGCTATAGGGAGCCCTAAAAATTGGGTAATAGTACTCGCTAAATGCGCATTACGCGTATCTGTCATGATTTCCTCGTTTTATACTTTTATTAGAATTTTTTATTAATAACGCAATACACCCAACCCTGCATATACATTGATGACCGATAAAAAGACCTGTCCATCACCATCAAATTCTTGACTGACAGAGGTAATACATTTTGTTTCATCACTACTAACTGGTTTCAAGAAGTTGCTAGAGTTTTGAGTTAAATCCAAGTGTGTTGTTACCTTACAAATTTCTTGATTATCTTTTGTGATAATACTGATAACATGACCGAATGATTGGCCTGCTGGATTAGTAAATTGATCTGAATCATACTTAAATTTAAAATACAGACCAAGATCAATAGCAAGCTTATTTAAGTCTGGTTCTACAGTGTCTGTTATAAATATGGGAGCAGAAGAATCATTATGGACTTCAATACCTTGTTGAAAATAAGTACCTACTTGTAATGCCCATATCGGCGAAACAACTAAAGCTAATAATAATGCTACTAGTAATTTACGCATAAATTCTCCTAAGGATGTCAATTTTCGGTCTATCGTATCTAAAACCTCAGGATTTGTCTACCTTGAGGTTATTAAAAGAGAAACCGTGAAATTACTGTGCTCTCGCATTAGCATTCATTCCGCTTGGAGGAGGTGATGCAGCTTGGGAAGACAAAGAAATGCTACCATCCTTATCATCGTCGAGTATGACAATTTTAGGAGGTACAAAAAACGTTCCTCTCATAATAAGGCTAGATGATATTTTCTCTCTTATTAAAGGCAAAGATGTCTGAATAGTGCGCCTTAACATCTCCGTTACTTCAGAATGCGATTGTGGCCAAACTAATATAGCTTCGTTGCGAAGATAGTTTAATTCATCAGAAGTCAACCTCTGCTCAGCAGGAAGAAATAAGTCAACCAATAAAGCTTGCGTATCTTTATAGTGATTTTTTGCTGGATGTTTAAGAAAGTTATATATCCAATTTTTCTGCAGCCCTATACTCATTTGAGAATCTCCCCCAAAATTGGCAGCCAACATTTCTCTCCCATTCGTTAAAAGAAAACGGCCTATAAAATAATCATCTATATATGATAATTTCGACGGTTCACCATGAAAAAACCAGTGAACTGCATCACTAAAATGACGGCGCTTTTCATTTTCATCAAGAGTACGATCTGCCCTATGTAAATGATACATTCCCAAAGAAGCATGAATGAATTCCACGTGAGGGAAACCATAAGGTAAACTAATTAAAAAACTCTTCATTAAATCATAAGTGTTAATCTGTATCGTAGTTTCAAAAATAGTTAATGCATTGACCGCATGAGGCGTTTTTTCTTGAAATAATAAACTAAAATTCTTTCTTTTAAAATCAGGAGGCGGACATAAATCACTTCTCATCAAAGAAGAAAACATTTGTGGGTGGGCGTTGAATAATTTATTTAATCTCTTTTTATTGTTTTGCAGCATGGAGTAATGATAAAATCTACTGAAATTATTTTCTGTGACTGCAATTTTTGATTCTTGATCGACAAATAAAACTTTATCAGATGCTGCGGGAGTTAACATTACTCTCCAGGGGAAATTGCCTTCCAAATTACTATAATCTCTTCGTGAGCCTTTTCTCCCTCTTTGAAATGCAGTATGTTTTTCCGCATAACTGTATGCTCTGATACACAGGACTGCTCTCTCAAACTCACCTCTTAATGCATATAAATGCCATAATTTTCCTAGTGTAACAATATCAATGCTTCGTTCAAGCCCTATCATTTTTAATGATATATCTCCTTTTAAATCGCCTAGAAAGGAATGTACATAAGGTGAAGCATAAAACTGGTTGGAAGCTGCGGACAATAACTTCATAGCTTCACTTTGCATACCTTTTTGATCATTCGAGGACGTTTCAAGGTAGAATTTTGCTAAACGAAAATATCCTTCTGGAGAATGACGGCTAGCAGCAATTTTATAATATTCTACCGCGGTTATTTTTTGATCGACAAACTTTGAATTTTCTCGAAATTTCGCCATTAAAATAGCAGGGAATGCATATCCAAGATTGATAGCAATATTACAAAGTCTTTTAAATTCTACACCATGATCATCTTTATGATGATGAAAACGATACAAAGCTTCTAAAACAACAATAGCATTATGCGGAAATCCCGTTGCCTTAGCTCGATTAAGATAGAAAAGAAACTTTTTTAAATCATCATGATAAAAATAATGTAAAGCTAAAAATGCTAATTGAGGCGTGAATAATGGGATATTCTGGCTATCTAACAATTCTAATTTTGCAACTTGTTCCGTCACACAAGGATAGTCATTGACACGCCTAAAAGTATCAAATGCTTCAACTAAAATATCAAAAGCTTTACAGCGCTGCTGCTGCGCCACTTTATCATCTCGCCGAGGTTCAGTAAGAAATTGTTTAATTGTTACCGCTAGGTGTGCATTACGGGTATCTGTCATAGTTTTCTCGTTTTATCAAAATGTCAATTTTTGGTCTATCGTACCTAAAACTCCAGGAGTTGTCTAGTACGTGAGCGCTTATCGTCATTGCGAGGAGTGAAACGACGAAGCAATCCATGTTCATATTATGGTTTATATTATGGATCGCCACGGTCGCTTACGCGACCTCGCGATGACGCTTCGCGTCAGCTCGCAATGACAAATTTTAGGAAGATATTTTTTTGAATCCCGTATAGGGCCAAAGCACCTCAGGAATGAGTACACTGCCATCACGTTGTTGATAATTCTCAAGTAATGCAATTAACGTTCGGCTAATAGCAATGGCCGTACCATTTAATGTATGCGCTAATACCTTGTTATTATTAGCGTCCTCACAAGATATTCCTAATCGTTTAGATTGATACGCTGTACAATTAGAGGCTGAAGTAATTTCACCATAAGCACAACCTTCATTTTCTTTAGAAGGAAGCCAAGCTTCAATATCATATTTTTTATAAGCTGTTGCCCCTAAATCTCCCGTACAAACAATAACAATTTGATAAGGAATTCCTAGCGCTTGATAAATTTCTTCTTCTAAACTTACGATTTCCTCTAACGCAGCATCACTTGTAGCCGGAGAAGTAATTTGATAAAGCTCGACTTTAGAAAATTGATGTACGCGATATAGCCCGCGACTTTCCGAACCATAACTTCCTGCCTCAGTACGAAAACAATGACTCACTGCTGCAATTTTCAATGGTAATTGTTTTTCTTTAAAGGTACATTTCGCAAAATAGCCACCAATTAATATTTCCGAAGTACCGATTAAACTTAAATTGGTATTTTCAATCGAATAAATTTGCGTTTCTGCACCGCGCGGTGAATAACCTGATGCAGTGATAACATCATCTCTTGCAATATCTGGGGTTGCCATTAACTGATAACCTTTTGCTAATGCTTTATCTAAAGCAAAACGTATTAAGGCTAATTCTAATATAACAGCTTCATTTTTTAAAAAATAAAATTTTGCTCCTGTGGTCGCTGCTGCTGTTTCAAAATCAATTAAATCTAATGTTTTTCCTAATTGCACATGATCTTGAATAGCAAAATCAAAATGTGGAACTTTTCCGTGTTTTCTTACGACCTTATTATCTTTATCTGTTTTTCCAACGGGGACATCTGGCGCTGTCAGATTTGGAACTTTTGCTAAATCTGCTGTATATTGATCAAAAAATTCTTTAAGAAGTTGCGACAATTTCGCAATTTCGACTTTTAATTCTTTGGCGCGAGCACCTTTTAATGGTTTTTCTGCTTCGGTATAAGTATGAAAATTTTTAGCAATCACATTCGCTTCTTCACGCAGCAAATCTAATTGCCTGGTATATTCCTTTTTTTTCGTATTAGCTTCGAGCAAACGATCAATGTCAACTGACATTTGACGGTTTTTTATATTTTCTTTTACTAATTCAATGTTATCTGCAATAAATTTTATGTCTAACATATTTTATCTCTATACGAATATTAATCTCTTACGTCATTGCGAGGAGCGCAAGCGACGAAGCAATCCATGTTCATATTATGGTTTATATTATGGATCGCCACGGTCGCTTACGCGACCTCGCGATGACGCTTCGCGTCAGCTCGCAATGACAAACTCACTTCTTAAATTTAACTTTCCTCTTCACTCAGCCGTCTCGCTCTTGCTTCTAGCATGATTGGAATTTGATCAACTATAGGATAGGCAATTTGATCAAATCGACAAATCACTTCTTGATTTTTACTATCATATAATAATTCGCCTTTACAAATAGGGCATGCTAGAATTTCCAGCAAATTTTTATCCATGATGACTCTCACCTTAGTCAAAAGCAAAAGAAGTAATGTACATGACAACACCACCCGCATTCAATCTAAAAGTTGTTCATCCTTCCTGGCAGCCTTGTATTACATCTGCATTAACCCAGATAAACCATGATTATCAAAATACCTTATTAACAAACGACCATTGGCTGCCGGGTAAAGACAAAATTTTTAATGCATTTTCTTTGCCAGTAGAGAAAATTAATTATATTTTATTTGGCGAATCACCTTATCCACGCCCTCAATCTGCCAATGGTTATGCCTTCTTTGATGCAGCAGTTACTCAACTTTGGTCAGAGACTGGATTAAGTAAGCCAGTCAATAGAGCGACCTCATTACGGAATATCATTAAAATGCTGTTAATTGCTGAATATGATATAGAATCCCCTACTCAAGCAGATATTGCCAATTTAGATAAACATCATCTCATTACGACCAACCAAGAATTATTTACTAATCTTTTAAATCACGGCTTTTTACTATTGAATGCTAGCTTAGTTTTGCAATCCACTCCCGTCCAAAAAGATGCAACTTATTGGCGGCCATTTATCAAGCAAATATTAGATTTTTTATTGCAAAAAAAGCCCAATACTCAACTTATTTTATTTGGCAATATAGCCAAAATCATAGGCGAATTAGTCGAACAGTATTCTGCACCAAAACTCTATACTGAACACCCTTATAATATTTCCTTTATTACTAATCCTAAGGTCATTAATTTTTTTAAGCCTTTGCACTTACTGCTACATTCATGAATGCATCGCTCAGTGAGTACGTTTGGTTTTTGTTCGCCTGGTACATCCCTGTACCTCCCGCGTCATCTATCCCTGGACGCTAGCTCACAAAAACCAAAGATACTCACTGAGCTACGCATTACAGAGGTTGCTATGACTCTTGGCTTGATCGGTTAGATCTAGACAAGCTTTACTTGCCTTCATCTAGGGAAAACTGTTAAATTTATGTATGTCTATAAGGAATTTCCTATGCGTATCCTCTTGGTTGAAGACGATGAATTACTCGGCGATGGCTTATGCACAGGTTTAATTCAATATGGGTATGCAGTAGACTGGCTAAAAGATGGGCTATCTGCAGATCAAGCGCTCAAAACTGAAACATTTGATTTAATTGTTTTAGATTTAGGATTACCCAAACTTTCCGGCATTCAAGTATTGCAAAATTTACGCAGCAGAGGAATAACCATTCCTGTACTTATTTTAACAGCTCGTGAATCCATTGCTGATAGAGTAAAAGGACTTGATAGCGGCGCAGATGACTATCTCACCAAACCCTTTGACCTCGATGAACTTTGTGCACGTTTGCGTGCATTGCAACGTCGTTTTTCTTCACGTGCTGAACCCGTGATATCATACAAAGGCATTGCCTTAGATCCTGCTTCACATACTGTTACTGTCAACAATGAAATTATCAATGTGTCACGTCGTGAATTTTCATTGTTACATAAATTAATGGAAAACGCTGGACGTGTGCTTTCCCGTGAACATCTTGCTCAAACCTTATATGGCTGGGGTGAAGATGTCGATAGCAATGCGTTAGAAGTGCATATTCATAATTTAAGAAAAAAATTCGGCCAAGATTTTATTCGCACTATTCGCGGCATTGGTTACATGATAGATAAAAATATAGATGAGTCATGATACGTTCAATTCGGCATTTTTTACTCGCAAGCTTGTTAATCAGCATCACTATTGCTTCATCTATTACTGCGATTGGTAATTACATCACAGATAAACAAGTCATTCAGCCTTATTTAGATGAACATTTAGTGGAAGTTTTTTCCTTTATTAAATTACTTGGACAACACATTCAACACAGTGATACTGTCAGAAAACAAATCTATACTTATTTTGAAGAAACACCTTCACGAGCCACAAAAAACATAGCATTCCAAGTGTGGGATAATGACGGCAAACTATTACTTCACTCTTCTACTGCAGCGAGTGGATTATTAAAAAATGTACCCTTAGGATTTAGCGATAAACAGATTAATGGTAATAATTGGCGAATTTATGCCGGCTTAAATCCAGCAACCTCCCACAAAATTGTCGTCGCTGAATTATATAATCTTCGTAATAAATTAGCCGATGATATTACCCGCAATAATGCTTATATTTTATTAGTCACCTACCCTATTTTTGGATTATTAATTTGGATGATAGTTGGTGTTGCTTTACGCTCAATTTCCCGTGTCACAAATGAAATTTCGAATCGTGCATCCACTCATCTTGACCCTGTTGACACCGCAAATACTCCTATTGAAATTAAACCGCTATTAGTAGAATTAAATCATTTATTTCAACGGTTAAAACATGCGTTTGATCGCAATAAACGCTTTGCAGCTGACGCAGCGCATGAATTGCGTACTCCGCTTGCCGCAGTCAAAACACAAACTCAAGTTGCTCTTAAAGCGGAAGACGCCAAAGAAAGAGATCATGCGTTACATAAAGTCATTGAAGGAGTCGATCGCAGTTCACATGTTGTCGCACAATTATTAATATTAAGCAGACTAAGTCAAGAAGAAGAATTAAATGATGTTCATCCTACTGATCTTCATAAATTAGCAACAGAGATTATTGCTTATCTTGTCCCTATTGCTCTTGAAAAAAATATTGAAATTGAATTAGCGCCATCTCCCAACAAAATGATTTTAGGAAACGATACAGCATTAGGCATCTTAATTCGCAATATTGTTGATAATGCGATTCGCTATACACCCTCAGGCAGCGAAATCAAAATACAAATTTTACGAGATAAACAGCAATTGATATTTCGTGTAATCGATACCGGTCCAGGCATTCCCACCGAATTGCATGAACGTGTTTTTGAGCGATTTTATCGAATTTTAGGAACGACTGCTTCCGGCAGCGGCTTAGGTTTGGCGATTGTTAGTCAAATTGCAGAACTACATCACGCGCAAATTCATTTAAGTTCACCTGCTAAAGGTGGATTACAGTTTGATGTTATCTTCCCCATTTATCATCCAGAATAATGTTATGGATTTATTTAACCAGATCACGCCTCATACCACCATCTTAACTCCTAATCGGCGTTTATCTGCAAATTTAGCTAAACAATTCCATACCATGCAAAAAAATGAGAATAAATCCGTATGGCAAACACCTGATATTTTACCTCTACCCAGTTGGATTCAACGTTTGTGGCATACTTATTCCCTCAAAAATATAACGTCTTTACCTAGAGTCTTAAACTCAAATCAAGAACAAGTGATTTGGGAAATGATATTGCAGCAATCTAAAGCAAGTGATTATCTTCTGCAGCTATCAAAAACAGCTGAGCAAGCAAAATCTGCTTTTAATATATTAAAACAATGGCAAGTTGATTTTACAGATCCACGTTTATTATTAACTGAAGATAGTCGAACATTTTTAGAGTGGGCAACACAATTTGAAAATTATTGTCAAGAAAAAAACTGGATGGATTCTTCTTGCTTGACAAGCTTGCTGATAGAAAAAATAAAAAATAATGAAATTTCGTGCACAAATGAAATATTACTCGTTGGCTTTACAGAGATTTCTCCTTTATTGCAGACATTACTTGATACCTATAAAAATCAAGTTACCCATTACGAATTTTCTTCACGTGCTGAATCAGTTTGTTTAACGAGTTTAGCTACAACTGAACTTGAAATACGCGCCATGGCAAAATGGGCAAAAGCATTACTTGAAGATACTGAAAATTCTCAAAAAGTAAAAATTGGCTGCATTATTCCTAACCTGGAAAGCAACCGCGAACAAGTCAATCGAATATTTCATGAAACATTTGACGTACCGAATTTATTTAATATTTCAGCAGGTATGAGTTTATCTCGCCACCCTATTATTCACGCCGCATTAAAATTATTATCATTATCTAATGAACAAATACCTTTTGAAACCATCAGCCATCTTTTACTTTCACCTTTTTTAGTCAAAGCTGAATCAGAAATTCTGCAACGAGCCAATCTGGAAGTTAAATTACGTAAATTAAATATCAACATGATTTCCTTAACGCAATTAATGAATCTCTTGACTGAATCGCATTGCACAACACTTTGCAACCACTTACAACAAGCGATATCACTACACTTACAACACAATAAATTACTCATCAGTGAATGGGTAAAATTAATCATGCAACAATTGTCGATATTAGGTTGGCCAGGCGAACGTAGTTTAAATACGATTGAATATCAAGTCGTACAGCGCTGGCTAGAATTATTGAATGAATATAGTGTATTTGATACGATTTTGAGCCCTCAAACTTATCAACAAGCATTACAACATTTAACTCGTCTTGTGGGAAAAACCATTTTTCAACCTCAAACGAAAGATTCACCCATTCAAATTTTAGGAATGTTAGAAGCAGCAGATATAGAATTTGATTATTCTTGGATAATGGGTTTAGATGATACCGTATGGCCACCGCAAGCCAATCCTAATCCATTTATCCCTATGCCATTACAAAAAACATTAAAAATGCCGCATGCCAGTGCAGAACGTGAATTAATTTATTGCGAAAAATTACTGCAACAACTACAACGAAACACTACACGAGTGATATTTAGTTATGCCCAACATAATGAAGAACGCGAATTACAACCTAGCCCATTACTCTCGCATTTATCTAGGTTAACTGCAGATCAACTACCGCAAGCAAGTTTAATCACTCCCATACAATTACTTTATCAAATGCGATCGCTTGAAATTATTCAGGATGATGAAGCACCCTCTTGTAGCCATAATATGAAAATAACAGGAGGAGCTTCTGTACTCAAACATCAAGCGGCTTGCCCCTTTAAAGCTTTTGCGCAAGTACGTTTACTCGCCAAACCATTTGAAACAATGTCTACAGGTTTTCGTGAAGCAGATCGTGGTAACATCGTTCATACTGCATTAGAATGCATTTGGAAAACATTAAAAAATTCTGAAAACTTAAAAAGTTATTTGGATAATGAGTTAAAACAACTTATTCAAGATTGTGCAAAAGAAGCTATTGATAAAGAAGCAAAAGCAAAAAACTATTCGGCCCGATATCTTGATTTGGAATGTAAGCGCTTAGAAAAATTATTATGGAATTGGTTAGAGATTGAAAAACAACGGCCCGAATTTTCTGTCATTTCTCATGAAGAAACACAAGAAATCATGTTAGGAAATTTAACATTAGCGTTACGCATAGATCGTATTGATGAGATACCTGGTGTTGGTAAATTAATTATCGATTATAAAACGGGAAAGAATTACAAAATAGATCATTGGTTTAGTGACCGTCCTGATGAACCACAATTACCCTTATATTGCTTAACAGATGTCGATCATACGGTAGGCATTGCTTTTGCCCAAATAAACCCCAATAAATACGCATTTAAAGGCATTAGCCAACATAATATCGAAATTGAAGGTATCCGCCAATCAGAAACCCCTTGGAATCAACAAATCATTGAATGGCGAACAACGCTAGAACAGGTAGGAAATCAATTTTTACAAGGCAAGGCAGAAGTGAATCCAAAAAACATCACTATTTGCAATCATTGTCACTTACAACCATTATGCAGGATATATGAGCGACCAACAACAGCGTGAACAAGCATTAAACCCGCGGCAATCTTTTATCGTGCAAGCACCCGCAGGTTCAGGAAAAACTGAAATATTAATTCAGCGTTTTCTCATGCTATTAGCGAACGTCAATCATCCAGAAGAAATCTTGGCAATTACGTTTACAAAAAAATCAGCTGCAGAAATGCGCTTGCGAATTTTAACTGCTTTAAATAATGCAAAAAATAATATTGAGCCAACTTCTCTTCACGCTAAAAAAACATTTAGTTTAGCCAAGCAAGCTCTAGCACAAGATCAAATAAAAAAATGGAATTTGCTAACGAACCCAAATCAATTACGCATACAAACCATTGATGCTTTTAATGTTTTTCTGACTAAACAATTACCCATTTTATCGCATTTTGGTGCAGCGCCTGATATCACTGACGATGCTCACTCATTGTATCGAGAATCCGTGCAAGAATTTCTCACTTATCTTGAAGAGGATGTACCTTGGGCAAATGCCATCGCACAGTTACTTATGCATATGGATAATAATTTAAATCAATTAGAAGAATTATTAATTAATATGCTGGCTAAACGTGATCAATGGTTACCTTATATAGCATTAAATGCGAACAATCCTGAATTACGTAAAATATTAGAAAAACATTTAACTTCTATGACTCAGGATGCAGTGACACATGCTTTGTCACTCTTCCCTCAAGAATTACTTTCTGAATTAAAAACACTTGCTAGATTTTCTGCAAGCCAATTACAACGTTCTGATTATGATTGGCTTGAATTAGTTGATTTATTATTAACAGATAAATGCGAATGGCGAAAACGTTTTGATAAAAATCTTGGATTTCCTGCAGCTTCTAGCACAAAAAATGCTGAAGAAAAATCTCTTTTTACTACTATGAAGCAACGCATGGATGAATTAGTGCTGTTATTAAGCTCAAAAGAAGATTTACGCATAGCACTCGTTGAAATTAAACTTGCACCGGCATCTTATTACCAAGAAAATCAATGGCAAACACTAGAAGCATTACATCAAGCATTACGCATTGTTGCAGCACAATTAAAAGTCATATTTCAAAAGCATGGAAAAATTGATTATATTGAAAATGCGCAAGCTGCTATTACGGCATTAGGTAATGATGAAAATCCTACCGATCTTGCTCTCGCGCTAGATTATCAATTAAAACATATTTTAATTGATGAATTTCAAGATACCTCAAACAGCCAATATCGACTCATTGAAAAATTAACAATGGGTTGGCAGCCACATGATGACCGCACACTATTTATTGTTGGTGACCCTATGCAATCTATTTATCGCTTTCGTGAAGCTGAAGTGGGATTATTCCTGCGCGCAAGAATAAGTGGTATTGGGCAAATTAAATTAATTTCATTAGTGTTATCTGTTAATTTTCGTTCGCTACCTAATATTGTAGCGTGGATTAATCAACACTTTAGTCAACTCTTTCCTCAAACAGAAAATATCATGACTGGTGCTATCCCCTATCATGCAAGCTCTTCAGGACAAGATCAAGATGCTGCACTTCCTGCTGTCCAATTACATGCATTGCTAAACGCACAAGCAGAAGCGATTATAAACACTATCTTATTAGCTAAACAAAATAATCCAGAAGGCAGTATTGCTATTTTAGTAAGATCACGCTCTCATTTAAAACAAATTATTCCTGCTCTACGCGCTGCTAATATTTTATTTCGCGCTATTGATATTGAACCACTGGCAACTCGCCAAGTTATTCAAGATTTATTAGCTTTAACTCGCGCGTTATTACATCCTGCTGATCGTGTGGCATGGCTTGCTGTATTACGCGCCCCTTGGTGCGGTTTAACACTAGCCGATTTATTACTATTGTGTGGTAATAATTTTAATAACATCGCTAAGCAATTACATAATAATGAAATCATTGAACAACTAAGCTTGGATGGCAAACAACGTTTATTACGGATACGTTCTACTTTGTTACAAAGTGCTGCGATGCGTTGTCGTCATTCATTGCGCTACCAAGTAGAACATACTTGGCTTGCGCTAGGCGGCCCTGCTGCTATTGAACAAGAATCTGACTTAGATGATGCACTAGCCTATTTTGATTTATTAGATACTATTGACAATATCACGATTGAAAAACTCACTGAACAAGTTGATAAACTCTATGCAACACCCAATCATTTAGCAGATAATACTCTACAAATCATGACAATTCACAATGCAAAAGGATTAGAATTTGATACCGTTATTTTACCTCATTTAGAACGTTTGCCTTCTAAAGATGACAAGCAATTAATGTTATGGATGGAACAAACCAGAGAAAATGCTAATAATGCTTTGATTATCGCACCCGTTCACGCGATAGGAGAAGAAAATGACTCCATTTATGAATATATCAAACGACAGCATGCAATCAAAACTAACTATGAAACGACACGTTTATTGTATGTAGCAGCAACTCGCGTGAAAAAAGCGTTACATTTGTTTTTTACTGCGACAAACTCACCTGATTCACGATCTTTATTAGGAAAATTATGGCCGGCTATTCGTCATGAAGTGACGTTACCTAATGAAATTGATTCTGACATGACTGCAGAAACACCTAAAATACCAAGTTATATTAAAAGATTAAATTTGGCATGGCAGCATCCTTTACCTCATTATTTTCAACCTGATGCACCAGCTTATCATCAACAATCTTCAGGTTTTTTATTACCTGATAATCAAGCTAAATATACAGGAACATTGATTCATCAAATTTTACAACAATTATGTGAACAAGGTATTGAATGGTGGCAAAGCAAAACCGCCGCCCTACAACAAACTTATATTCATTCTCATTTGCTGCATCTTGGTATAACCCAAAACCAATTAATGACGGCAGCAACTTTAGTAGAAAAATCGATTAATAATACCTTAACGGATAGCAAAGGATTATGGATTATCAAACCTCATTTAGAAGCACGCTGCGAGCTTTCTCTCACTGCTATCATTGATAATCAAATGAAAACGGTGATTTTAGATAGAACGTTTATTGATGAAGATGGTTATCGATGGATTATCGATTATAAAACAACAGATTTTGCCGATAAAGAACAACATATTGAACAGTTGCAGCTATATGCTGAAGTGATGAAAAAAACCGAAGATAGACCCATCAAATTAGGGCTTTATTTTCCGTTGGCTGCGAAATGGTGGGAGTTTTTGTTTGATACTAGTGTTGTTGTATGATTCAGCCCATGTCATCCTGAGTGCGCTCTTTGTGCGAAGGATCTCCTTCAAGCTACTGTGCTTATCGAGAAGCTCAGCAGCCTTAAGGAGATCCTTCGTCGTAAAAAACACTCCTCAGGATGACAAAGAACGTCGGCTCATAAAAACTATAGATACTCACTTAGCTTCACTTCATCAAACGCCGTGATAATCCGGCTCATAAAAACTAAAGACAACTCACTTAGCTGCTATCGGTTAAACGATCTACCTGATTCCTTTTCTCTTGCTGTTGCTGCTAAAATTGAAAAAATTCTATCTCTCACCTCTTCTTCTGTCCCCAACCCGCTCACTCTTCTGTATTTTGTCCCATTGAGCTCTTGCTGTTGTTTATAATAATTAATTAAAGGTTCGGTTTGTTGATGATAAATCGTAATACGTTGACGTATCGTCTCTTCACTATCATCAGGCCGCTGAACTAAAGGTTCGCCGGTAATATCATCTAACCCTTCTGCTTTTGGAGGATGATATAACAAATGATAAACACGTCCTGATCCTGGATGAATTCGCCGTCCACTTAAACGTCTAATCAATTCTTCATCGGGAACATTAATTTCAATAATATAATCTAAATGAATATCTTGTTCGCGTAATGCTTCCGCTTGAGGAATAGTACGAGGAAATCCATCGAGTAAAAATCCTTTCGCGCAATCAGGTTCTTTAATTCGCGTTTTGACTAATTGAATCATAATATCATCAGAAACCAATCGACCTTCATCCATAATGACTTTCACTTTCTGGCCTAAGGGTGTATTAGCTCGAATGGCTGCTCGCAACATGTCGCCTGTTGATACCTGTGATAGATGAAATTTCTCTTGGATAAACTTGGATTGAGTACCCTTGCCTGCTCCTGGACAGCCTAATAACATTAAATGCATGATCACCAACCTATACTATCATTTCAGATTGGAATCTATTCTAGTCGGGAATTGGCAAGATGTATATTGTTGTAATACGTGAAGAGCCCGTTTACTGCCCGTCTCATCCCATAAATCATAGGCTTCTAAGGGGAGTAGATCTGGAAATTCATGGGAGTAACAACGAATAGATTGTAAAACATCCATTAAAGCGACAAATTGGGCTGATAATAAGCCATATATATCCGTCTTCGTTTGAGAAATAGACCTGTATGCATTTTGACCAATATTAATGAAGTAACTGATTTTTACTTGCCGTTTTTCACTCAATTTAGGGAATAATCCTGAATATATCAAGCAGTTATCCCCCACTGCTTGAAATGCTAACTGACGTTGGCTAGGCTTTAACTTCAATCCTTGTAAGAATTCAGTTGCCATAATGCGTTGAACAATTTCAGGCTTATTGGCATAACGTGCTAATAAAAAAACGAGATATGACTCAAGATCAGTTTTTAATGAAATAGCGCTGGTTTTTTCAGCTTCATAGATCACGTCATACCATAAAGCAAGCGGATTATCGTTAAAGAGTATTTTCATGGCTAGCTACTCCTCAAAATGAAATACAACTTTCCTTCTATCATTATAAACGATATTCTTACTATTTTTAACCCGATAATAAGTTGACAAAAGCCTAACTTTATGAAAAATTTCTTTATTTCCGACCTACATTTAGATGAAAACCACCCCAAAATTACGGATATTTTTCTTAAATTTCTTGATGAACAACTACAACCTAACGATAAACTTTATATTTTAGGAGATTTTTTTGATACCTGGATAGGCGATGATGATGACTCTCAATATAATACGCGTATTATTGAAGCCTTACGTAAAACCACACAAAAAGGTATTACAATTTATTTAATGCATGGAAATCGAGATTTTTTATTGGGAAAACAATTTCAAAAAGCAACCGGTTGCCAATTTTTGCCGGATGAATATGTAATAACATTAAATAACACGCCGATATTATTAATGCATGGCGATTTATTTTGTACGCAAGATAAAAAGTATTTGCGATTTCGAAGAAAATCACGCAACTGGCTTTTTCAAAAAATATTTTTATGGAGGTCGCTAGAAAAACGCCGCGCTATTGCAACTCACTATCGAAATATGAGTCGACTGCATACTGATATCACAGCAGATTATATTATGGATGTGACACAACTTACTGTTGAACGCTATATGCATAAACATCGAGTACAGCATTTAATTCATGGACATACGCACAGACCCGCTATCCACCATTTTACATTAAATGGTTTACCTGCAACTCGTCACGTGCTTGCACCTTGGCATGAAAACGGGAGTGCGTTGGTGTATGATGAAACAGGTAAAAACTATATGCTAGCATTGTAAGCTAGCAGTGCGGGTTATGTCGGTGAAAGCCGTCGTCACGTGTCATGCCAGCGAAAGCCGTCGTCCCGCGACTTGATCGCGGGATCTAGTATATATTACTCGTCATTGCGAGGAGTGAAACGACGAAGCAATCCATGTTGTTGTATGGATTGCCACGCCTGCTTCGCAGGCTCGCAATGACGCTTTTGTCATGCCAGCCCCTGCTTTCGCAGGGGTAAACTTCAGCTGGCATCCAGAAAAATTATACAAGGTATACTTATGAAAATTGCTATCGTTTGTGATTGGCTAGTAACTTACGCAGGCGCCGAACGTTTTTTAGGAGAATTATTAGAATGTTTTCCTCATGCTGATTTATTTGCTGTTATTGATTTCTTACCTGCAGATCAAAGAGACTTTTTAAAAAACAAGAAAACAACGACGACTTTTATTCAACGTTTTCCTTTTGCTAAAAAATGTTATCGCGCTTATTTACCCTGGATGCCTTTAGCCATCGAACAATTAGATGTCTCTGCTTATGATATCGTGATTTCAAGTTCACACGCTGTCGCAAAAGGTGTAATCACCGGACCCAATCAAATTCACATTAGCTATGTGCATTCTCCTATGCGTTACGCCTGGGATTTACAACACCAATATTTGACTGAAACCAAATTGAATAAAGGATTAAAAGGTTATATTGCAAAAAAAATCTTACATAAAATGCGGATTTGGGATCAACGCACGGCAAATGGCGTGGATCACTTTTTAGCGAATTCACAATTTATTGCAAAGCGTATTTGGAAAACCTATAGACGCGAAGCAGATGTCATCTATCCTCCCGTCGATATCAAACGATTTACTCCACATTATCAAAAAGAAAATTTTTATTTGGCTGCATCTCGTTTAGTGCCATATAAAAAAATGGATTTAATTGTGGAAAGTTTTGCTCACATGCCAGATAAAAAATTAATTGTAATTGGTGATGGACCGGATTTAGCAAAGGTAAAATCAAAATCTTCTGCGAATATTGAAATATTAGGTTATCAACATACAGATAAGTTAACCCATTATATGCAGCGAGCAAAAGCGTTAATTTTTGCAGCCGAAGAAGATTTTGGTCTAGTGCCACTCGAAGCACAAGCTTGCGGCACCCCTGTCATCGCTTACGGTAAAGGCGGTGCGTTAGAAACCGTACGTGAAAATGAAACAGGATTATTTTTTCATGAACAAACTGTGCCCGCAATTTGCGCTGCAGTGAAAAAGTTTGAAATGAATTTTGAGTTATTTAAGGGTGAAAATTGTGTTGCTCAAGCAGCGAAGTTTGCGCCGGAAGTATTTAGAGAAAAGATTAAAGCCTTTGTATCAAGTAAAATGATATAAAATCTCCCTGCCGCCTTCGGCGGCGACCCTCTTTAAAAAAGAGGGTATAAAAGCCCCCTTTTGAAAGGGGACGGCATTGCGAGCAATGCGGTGGGATTTTACTTTATTATCATATAGTTAGAAAAACATCTTTATTTTACTCAATGAATTGAGTAAAATTACTCAATGAACTGAGTAATTTAAAAAGGAACCACTCTATGTTTAAACGCCATGCTTATAAAGTACTTCTCCAACGTTTAATGGAAAGTCGGCGTTTTATTCAAATTCTTATTGGCCCCCGCCAAGCCGGTAAGACCACCCTAATCCAACAAGTGATTCACGCTTTAAAAATCCCTAACCTCTATTCTTCCGCTGACGAACCTACTCTTAAAGATCCACATTGGTTAGAGCAACAATGGAATCTTGCTCGTATGCAAGCTAAAAAAAGTGAATTTATTTTAGTGTTAGATGAAATACAAAAAATTCCAAAATGGGCAGAGATAATTAAACGTTTATGGGATGAAGATACTCTTAATAAATTACCTTTAAAAGTTGTATTACTCGGTTCCACTCCATTGTTAATGCAACGTGGGTTAACTGAAAGTTTAGCAGGAAGATTCGAACAAATTGTCATTAGCCATTGGTCTTTTGAAGAAATGCATCAAGCATTTGGATGGACACTCGATCAGTATATTTATTTTGGCGGGTATCCTGGTGCTGCTACCTTAATTGATGATGAAACACGTTGGTCACGTTATATTAATGATTCACTTATCGAAACAACAATATCACGAGATATTTTACTCTTAAATCCTATTTATAAGCCTGCATTATTGCGACAATTATTTGAATTAGGTTGTCATTACTCGGGACAAATCTTATCTTATCAAAAAATGTTAGGACAATTACATGATGCTGGCAATACAACAACCTTGGCGCATTATTTAGAGTTACTCAGTGGTGCTGGTATGGTGACTGGTTTAACTAAGTATTCAGGTCATAAAATAAGACAGCGCGCTTCGAGTCCAAAATTGCAAGCCTTAAATACCGCATTCATTTCCGCACAACATCATAAAACTTTTCATGAAACATATAATAATCCAGAATATTGGGGAAGATTAGTGGAATCTGCTGTAGGCGCGCATCTTATTAATAGCTCATTCAATTCAAAAATAAATATATTCTACTGGCGTGAAGGCAATCAAGAAGTCGACTTTATATTACAATCTAATAAGAAATTAGTTGCTATCGAAGTGAAAAGTCCACAACGCAAAACCACTCTTTCTGGTATAAAAACTTTTTGTGAACTTTATAAACCTTCCCATACCTTCGTAGTTGGCGGTCAAGGGTTACCACTAGAAACTTTTTTAAGTCAGCCCATTGAATACTGGATAGAGAATTAGGGTTTTCTCACACGAGGAACATGCTGGCTATCCAATGCTTTGATCTTTTCAAATAACTCATAGGTACGACCGCCGGGCCAAAATGTTGCGTAATTTAACGGCCAGGTTTTAGCAATCCGTTTATCTGCGTTAGGAAACTCTCTCCTTACATCTGCTACGCATTCAGCAAAGGGTTTTTCTGTGTGATTAATCAACCAAACTAATTTACGTAATGCGTTGCGTTTTTCTTGTTGGACGGGATTTTTTTCATCAGCAAGATCTCTATGATACATGTAATTCATTTTTTCTTGTAATTCATAAGGCAAACAATTAGGTGCAACTAAGCTTTCTTTAAATTCGGGAGGAATGCGCAATACTGCTGGTTTAGGTTTGAAAAAATCATAGCGATTGGCGTGCTCTACAATAATATTAGTCAAATCTTTAGGAAAGGTTTCAGAAAATGCTATATGTATCGCTTGTTTTTCTTCTTCCTGCAATCCTCTATAACAATCTATGATAAAAGAATAACTCAAGGTATAAGCTCGGTGTCGTGTCGCAAGTTCAGCTACTGCCTCTGTTGTACCTGTCGGAGATGCTGGAATTGCTTTTACATCTATTACTTGCTCACTTTCTTTTAAGCGAATAGCTAAACCATTATCTAACAATGCGGACTGTCTGAAATTAGAAAGATCTGATACACTTAACGGTAACTCTAAAGATTTACACTCAGCTCTCTGTAGATCAAATACAGAAATTTTATTTCCGATGGCAGGATTACCAGAATGTCTTTGATATAAAAGCCTACTATCTCTCAGAAAAGTATAGTTTTCCGAATAACTATCTTCCCCATCATAAAATTTATCTTCAATCTCACATTCAATACTATCACCTGATGCAACCATGCAAATCAGTTTGTGTTTCGGAGCTCCAAAATACCCCCCCTCACGATACCAACCATTAGGACTATTTCTAAAATCTGTAAAACAACTGTTATGACGAGAATATGCAGTAAACATCAAAGCTAACGAATCACTCATTTTCATATCGTACGATTGAGAAGTGACTTGATTAGCTCTATCTATGACGCTTTTCTTCCGTTGGGTTTTATCTGTTACAGTTATCGTACCATCAGTAAGATTAATGCTAAGATGACAAAAAATATCAAAACAAACTCTCCCATTCATACCATTATACTGATTATAAGTCATCTGATAATGAACTTGATTCTCTTCAAGACGTTCTACATGTTCTACATGATCACCTCGAAAAAGAGAAACATGAGAACGGTAAGGACTAAACATAGATGCTGTATCAGCAGGAATTAAAATATCCTGGATAATTACTTTTTTTATTACGTCAAGGAGAAGGACTCGTCCAAATCCGAATATAATAATAAATATGTCGTTCGGCAATCCATGCGCATATAGAAGATCCATATTATTTTTTGAATTTTCAAGGCAAGAGATAGTATGTTCCCAATGTAATCTATTTTTTTGTAAATCAAAAAAAAGAAACCGCACGGACTTTGTTTTAAGCGGCGTTTTTTCATCTAATTTTTTATCGCCTATTGCCATAAAACGTTTGGAGATAGGAAAAAACCATGCAGATTTGATTTCAGTCAATGCTTCTGTTTCAGATGTCAGGCTAGAAAGTTTGAAGTCATTTTTTGAATCAGTGGTAGCGCTCGCTGCTGCGGTATTTGCACTTATCACTGTAGAAGCAGCAGAGGTGGGTGCAGCGGTTGCATTTGCATTTGCATTTGCATTTGCATTTGCATTTGCATTTGCATTTGCATTTGATGAGCGTGCCATAGTGTCTCTCGTTTGTGTTAATTATATGGTGGCTACTTATTGTACATGAATTTTTTATAAAGAGAAGCTGTTTTTGGTGGATAGATATGCTGTCATGCCTGCGTGCTTTTAGCTGGCATCAAGTAGAATAACCTCTGGATGCCACCTCGCGAGCTATGCTCGCGGCTGGCATGACATCTAGATGCCAGCTGGAGTTTCCCCCTGCGAAAGCAGGGGCTGGCATGACGCCTCATGGAATCATTGCCCCTACCCCGCTCTCGTGGTAAGCTGCGACGATTTGTTGAATAAGAAAAGTTAAAGCTGCTATGTCTCTAGAATCCGCTATCAACATTCCTATCGATTCCGAACAGTCTGTTCCTAAGACAGCTATCACGATTAACACTCCTAGCAAGCTTGCTTATCAAGATATCAAAGATGGCTTATCTAAATGGCGAATTTGGATGTTGTTAGCTTATCAAGACATCAAATTACGTTATCGACGCTCTGTACTAGGTCCTTTTTGGATTACATTGAGTATGGCTATTACGGTTTACTCTATGGGTTACTTGTACGGTCATTTATTTCACACAAGTTTGCAAACTTATTTTCCATTTTTAGTAGCTGGCATGTTGGCTTGGGCGTTAATTTCGACCCAGGTGACAGAGTTAACCGACGCTTTCATTGCTGCTGAAGGATTAATTAAACAATTAAAACTTCCTTATAGTCTTTATATTCATCGAGTAGCAACTCGTAATATTATTATTTTCTTTCACAATGTTTTAGTGATTATCCCGATTTTATTGATCTTTCATGAATCAGTTAAAATTAACAGTAACACTTTGTTATTAATTCCTAGCCTATTGATTGTTTACATAAATTCAATTATCTATGGATTAATTTTGGCAATGATAGGCGCACGCTATCGCGATATTCCGCAAATTATTAAAAGCTTAATTCAAGTGGCATTTTTCTTAACCCCAGTGATGTGGAATCCAAGCGTCCTACCCCCTAACGATCGCTACTTAGTATTACTCAATCCATTTTATGCTTTTGTTGAATTATTACGCGCACCCCTCACGGGGCTAGCGCCTACATTGACTGTCTATATGATGACTGCAACTGTCACAGCAATAGGTGCAGCGGTTGCTTTTAAAATGTTCAGACACTATCGCGCGCGCATTGTGTATTGGTTATAACGGAAAAAACTATGGCAAGTATTGAATTACAATCCGTCTCTATTGAATTTCCCGTGTATAACGTCAATGCGCGTTCATTCAAAAAAGATTTCTTACGTCTTGCGACTGGCGGCACAGTTGCAGAAACAACAAAACAACATGTGGTAGTGAACGCCTTATCGAATATTAATCTTTCTTTAAACCACGGCGATCAAGTTGGATTAATTGGTCACAATGGCGCAGGTAAAAGTACTTTATTACGCTTACTGGCTAAAATCTATGAACCCACCCATGGGCGTATGCAAGCAGAAGGCCATATCTCTCCTATGCTGAGTTTATCGCATGGCATTGAAGCGGAATTTACCGGTTATGAAAATATTATTTTGCGCGGGACATTATTAGGATTATCACGCAAAGAAATTGCTGAACAAATTAAAGAAATCGCGGACTTAACTGGATTAGGTGATTATTTAGCCATGCCGTTACGCACTTATTCCTCTGGCATGATTGTGCGCTTGTCTTTTGCCATTTCTGCTAGCATCAAGCCCGACATTTTACTCATTGATGAAATTTTTGGCGCAGGCGATGCTAATTTCATGGAAAAAGCTCGCGAAAAAATGGTGTCATTGCTCGATCAATCCAGTATTGTAGTCATGGCTAACCATTCTGATGACTTAATTAGAGAATTTTGTAACAAAGCAATTGTATTAGATAGTGGAAAAGTGAAATATATTGGGCCAGTTGATACTGCTTTTGATATTTATTACGGAAGATAAAAAATATTTTCAGGGAGAATTCATATGATAATTAGCCGCACTCCTTACCGAATTTCCTTCTTGGGTGGTGGAACCGATTACCACACTTGGTATCAAGAACATGGCGCTGCTGTATTGGCTACGACAATTAATCATTATTGTTATTTGCATTGCCGACTACTGCCACCATTTTTTCCTCACCAATCACGCATTGTGTGGTCAAAAGTGGAAGAAGTCTTTGATCATGCTGATATTCAACATCCTTCCGTTCGTGCCGTATTGGATTATTTACATATTGATCAAGGCATAGAAATTCAACATCAAGGGGATTTACCAGCACGATCCGGTTTAGGATCTAGCTCTGCCTTTACTGTTGGTTTATTGCATGCCATGTATGCATTACGCGGTGAGATGTCTAGCAAACGCGAATTAGCCTGCGAAGCCATACACATTGAACGCGATATTTTAAAAGAAAATGTAGGCGTACAAGATCAAATTCAAACTGCTTTTGGTGGTTTAAATAAAATTGTTGTTCAACCTGATGGAAATTTTGATGTGACGCCTTTAGTGTTACCTGCTCAACGTTTACGTGCATTACAAGATCATTTATTATTATTTTTTACCGGTGTTTCACGCACAGCTTCTGATATTGCGGGTGAAAAAATAAAATCTATCCCTAAGAAAAAACAAGAATTACACGGTATCCGGCAAATGGTCGATGAGGGCGTGGAAATTTTATCAACCAATAGTGATCTCACTGATTTTGGCCGTTTATTGCATGAAGGTTGGATGTTAAAACGCAATATTAGCGCTAGTATTTCTCCTACTTTTATTGATGATATTTATGAGAAAGGCCGCAAAGCTGGTGCAATTGGCGGAAAATTATTAGGTGCGGGTGGCGGCGGATTTATGTTATTTTTTGTGAAACCAGAAGATAAATTAAAAGTCTGTGAAGCATTAAAAGATTTATTACTTGTGCCTTTTGAATTTGAAGGTAGCGGTTCGCAAATTATTTTTTATGATAATTTGCAGTATAGCATATCGGCAATGACACGGCGGGATTATGCGCATTTGCAGAATCCGCGGTTGAGGAAGTTGTTGCAGGTTGAAGAATACGTTGAATAAGCAATGATAATTCGTCATTGCGAGGAGCATAGCTCCGAAGCAATCCATATTTATATGGATTGCCACGCCTGCTTCGCAGGCTCGCAATGACGTGGATAAATAAATTTAATGAGGTATAAAATGGATAAGAAACAACAGTTACTAAACAATATAAAAAACAACATCAAAGAATATTGCGACACTTTTTTTGATTTTTCATTTAAACCAGAAAATCCTTGTGTGCATTTGCATGAACCTACAACAAGCACTGACGAAGTTTATGCTGCGCTAGAAACCATTCTTTCTACATACACGACCATGGGTAAAAAAGTCCGTGAATTTGAAAAACAATATGCTGATTATACAGGCATGAAACACGGTATTATGACTAACTCTGGTTCCTCTAATAATTTATTATCTGTTGCAGCACTTGCAAATCCAGTGACGCCTGATTATTTAAAACCAGGTGATGAAGTTATCGTCCCTGCTCTCTCATGGTCAACGACTGTCTGGCCTATCATTCAACATAATTTAATACCGGTTTTTGTGGATTGTGCGCTCGATGATTTTAATTTGGATTTAGATAAATTAGAAAAAGCCATTGGCCCTAAAACTCGCGCTATTAAATTAGTGCATGTCTATGGCAATCCATGCAATATGCATGCCATTATGAGTCTTGCGAAAAAACATGGCTTATTCGTCATTGAAGATTGCTGCGAAGCCATGGGTGCAACGTTTGATGGTAAAGCCGTCGGCAGCTTTGGTCATGTTGGTAATTTCAGCTTTTTCTTTTCCCACCACATTAGCACATTAGAAGGTGGTATTTCGGTGACAAATGATTTTAACTTAACAGAAACCATGCGCATCTTGCGTGCACATGGCTGGTCACGTGAAGCAGATGAACATCAAAAATATGTGAAACAATATCCTCATATTGATCCACGTTTTATTTTTATTAACTTAGGTTATAATTTACGCCCTACAGAATTAAATGCTGCTATGGGTATGCATCAATTACCTAAATTAGATGCTTTTATCGATAAACGTCGAGAAACAGCGGCATTCTATTTAAAACACTTATCACAATATGAAGAATTTTTCCAATTCCAACAAGAAACTCCAAAAGGTAAACATGTTTGGTTTGGTTTCCCTATTATTTTAAAAGATTCTGCGCCATTTACCGTGAAAGACATGACTACTTTTATTCAACAACATAACATAGAAACACGTCCTATTATTGCTGGAAATATGGCAAGACACCCAGCGTTAGATATGTATAAACACCGCATTAGCGGCAACTTAGACGCAGCTGATATTATCATGAATAAAGGATTTGCATTTGCATGTCATCATGCGGTTGATCAAAAGGCACGAGAATATGTGGCACATGTGATTGATCAGTTTATGAAACAGTATATAAATCAAAATAAAACTCAAAAATTAAAGGAAAGCGCTTAATGAAACAAAAAGTGTTAATTTGCGGTGCAACTGGATTTATCGGGCGAAACTTTACGGAACAATTAAGTAAACGCAGCGATATGGAAGTGCATGCTATCTATCATCAACGTCCTCCTTATGAATGCAAAAATGTGACTTGGCATCAGGCAGATTTACGCAATCCACAAG
>Ga0206967_1039_pt1 | contig 28110 bp, 31 predicted proteins | sample Alteio_BWOrgHeat_24_FD_153259 | JGI IMG/M metagenome (GOLD analysis project Ga0206967, IMG submission 153259) | Enriched cells from forest soil in Barre Woods Harvard Forest LTER site, Petersham, Massachusetts, United States -... | ecosystem: Environmental > Terrestrial > Soil > Temperate forest >...
GTTACTTTTGTGTATTTTGTCGGAGCTTTTGAAAATTGCCGCCATGAGTCGAAACGTTAAATTTAAAACCCCGAACGTCCTGGAGTAGGCCCCCTACGTTGTTGCTGCTGATTATGATCATGAACTAAGGCATCGTACATTTTAGCTTTGCGAGTAAATCCGTGAGTCCCAACCCCTAGTTTTGAAAAAACAACTCCTGCTCTAGCAGGACCTAACACAACAGTCGTTTCATTTCCTCCTCGTGCATTACCTGCTTCTTTTCGAAAAGCAGCAGCAATTCTCGCATCTGTGAATGAAATCTTAATGACGGCAGCAGGTTTTTGAGGATTATTATCAGGTGCAACAGATACTCTTATCTGACTGGCATCGCAGCTGTATCTTTCTGCAATAGCATCTGCCACTCGCTTTTCTGAATCTGTTGGATGTCCCACAGGGGTTTTAGCTTCTGCTGCTGCAAATTTAGGTTGTACTGCTGCCGGTGCAGCTGCAACAGCTGGTGCTGCATGAGCGTGAGCATTAGCAGCAGCTGCATTTGCTGCTGCAGTTTGTGCAAAAAAAGCTGCAGCTCGTGGAGCGCTACTAATAGCTCGAGTTGAGATTGCAAACTGACTGAGTGGAGTTTCAGGCGGAACATCAGCACGATTAGCCCTTTCAATCTTTGCTTGCAAATATACTTCGTCTAATTTAACTTGAAGTTTGTTTTGATTGGCATTCAATTCATTCCGAACTTGCATTAAAGCAAGACCCAATAAATTTTTCCCCATACCATCGGCTCCTCCACCCCATCTTGAATCGGGTGGTCCACCCCCAGGAGGGCCTTTATAAGTATCTTCATATAAATAAGCAGTACCTGTACTTAACAATGCATCTCTAAATTCTTTTTGTTCTGCACGGGCTCGGATAACATTCAGCATAGCATTATAAGCAGTAGGATCATCCCATTTTGGTAGATTGGGATTGGTTTTATATTTAGGATCATTCGATAACTCACCTGCTCTTCTTCTAGCATTACCCGATGAGTTCCGCTCTGCTATGTCTTTATGTTCAGCGGGAAATTTATCCGAAGGAAACTTTTGAGCTTGAAAATAATGTTCTGGACTGCGATAAGTGAATGCACCCACTTTCAAAGCTTGGTCCCAAAAATTAGTAAAAATATAATTAGGTTGATCTCTATCGTAAAACGAACACCAGACAAGTCCGCCTTGTTTTATCTTATAGGTTTCAATTTCTTTTGAACGATCACGACGATTCGAAGAAGACATGCTTTCACACCTCCCTTTAAGAATTTTTTATATCTCTTCATATTATACATGAAACTCTAATAAACGGCAAGGCAGGAAAAACTTTTCTGTCAGTTCCTGATACCACTGTTTGCGCAAGTTGCGACTCGCATCAGTTGAATAGCAAACAAGTTGAGCCAAATGATTCGCTTGGGAAAGTCATGCGATATATGTTGAAGCACTAGCATGCGCTGACGCAATTTTTGCGTATTGCCGGGGCTCCGCTCGACAATAATGTTCTCGAGCGCGCATTAAAAATTCCAATTCGTGGAAGACGTACCTGGTTATTTTACAAAACAGAATACGGTGCCATGATCGGTGGCGTACTGACCAGCGTCATTTATACCTGCTCGCTATCAAGTGTTAATCCATTGCATTATCTGATTGCACTGCAAGAACATAAAAACCAAATTGTTAAAGAACCTGAAAAGTGGTTACCATGGAACTATAAAGATAATTTATTTCCATCAGTTGCAGCAGCATGATAATGTTGAAAACAACGCCAATCTTCTGGAATTGCTGCTTTTATAGGGTTTCCTTGTGCTAACAGAACGTGCAATTCGCTTGCGCGTAGTGTCACAACATGTGAGTTATTTTTTGGCCACCAAGCTAATTTTCCTTTGCTAAAGCGTTTTTGACATAACCAAAAACCACTGGCATCATACACTAGCAATTTCACGGATGTATGAGATCGATTAGTAAAAGCAAATATAGTTCCGCTAAATGGATCACAAGATAATTGTTGTTGGCATATTGCTTTGATTCCGCAAATGCCTTTTCTGAAGTCGATGGGCTCAACTGCAAGCAGTAATCGATGTTGTGGTGTGATTTGTAGCATAAATTATACCATAAATTGAGAGATAATCTTTTGTATGGATACTAATGGTAGTGCGTTAATTTTTAAAATGACACCATTCGGGCGATACAACTCAATTGAGCAAGTTTCTTTACTCGAAAAAGGTAAAGGTGGGTATTGGGATGAATTTAAGGAATCGATTCGCACTTCTGCAAAATTTATCTTCGTATTTATTTTAAGGTTATCTTTTATCTGATAGTTATTAATGCGTAAAGTTTTAGTGATATCTGCTAATGGGTATCGATCAAGAATAGTTTTGACTTCATCCCATAAATACTGAGGAATTCTTTCACGCATCTTGGTGCGTGTTGCTCGCCAATGTTCAAAATGTTCTTTAATATCATCTAATGATAGTAAGGGTTGCATATATAGCCTCAATAATAATGAGGCTTACAGAATATTAGTTAGAGGTGAGAGAAGTCACGCAGCGCTGCCGAAAGGACATGGACCATCAGCTGTTTTCTTTTAAATCTTTCAACCTTAACTAAACAGAAAAGTATCCATTAAAAAGATAAATAAAATTACCGCAAAAATATCTTCCATCTTATTGTAAAATAAAGAAAATTTATTTCCCTCTGAGCCGATTAGAGAAGATAATCGGCTCAGGAATAGGCTTGTTTGTGAGCCGATTATACGTTATCATTGGCTCATGAAGTACAATTGGCAACAAGCAGATTGGCCGCACTTTCGTTATGATTTATCAAATCTACACGAAATATTAATTGCTATTGCAGAGAAAATGGGATTTATCAATGGCAAACTCACCCATTTAACAGAACAGAATAAAACAGAAGCTATGATTAACTTAATCATAGAAGAAGCTATTAAAACTTCTAAAATTGAAGGTGAAAATATCAACCGATTGGATGTGAGATCCTCTATAAAAAATAAACTCGGACTCAGTCAAACTATTCATCCCGTACAGGATAAACGAGCGTCAGGAATCGCCGAATTAATGCTTGATGTACGTGATACTTTTAAGCAGCCTTTAACAGAAAGACAATTGTTAGAATGGCATCTGATGCTGTTATCAAGTTCTACTAATCCTAATTTGAAAATTGCACAGTGGCGTACACATGAAGAACCTATGCAAATTGTTTCATCACGAAATAATAGACAAATAATACATTTCGAAGCACCTCCTTCCAAAAATATACCTAATGAAATGAAAAATTTTATTAAGTGGTTTAATAACACGGCACCCGGAAAACCTAATGCCATTCAATTTCCACCTATACGCTCCGCTATTGCACACTTATATTTTGAAAGTATACATCCTTTTGAAGACGGCAATGGAAGAATTGGTCGTGCCATTGCTGAAAAAGCTTTGTCGCAAGGATTTGGATACCCGGTTATTTTAAGCTTATCACAAGCTATTGATGCTGATAAAAAGAAATACTACGCTGCTTTACACGAAGCTTCTCAATCAAATGAAATGACTCCTTGGATTACTTATTTTGTTAATACTATATTAATTGCTCAAATAGAAGCTGAAATGCAAATTGATTTCATACTTAAAAAAGCTACGTTCTTTAATACATTCCATTCCAAATTGAATGAACGGCAAATGAAAGTGATTAAACGTATGTTCCGAGCAGGTAAAGAAGGATTTATAGGCGGAATGAGTGCAAAAAAATATATGTCTATCACTGACTCTTCCAAAGCAACCGCAACGCGTGATTTACAGCATTTGTTAGCGATGAAAGCATTTAAACAATTAGGAAGTGGAAGAAGTGTTCGCTATGAATTAAACTTATCATCCTGAGGTGCGCTCAGGATGACACTACATGTCAGATTCTTCTCCGATGCTATTTGTTACCAAACAATGCCGCGGCACGCTTTTTCACTTGTGCAATAGAAACATCTTCAACATGGGTTGAAACATACCATTGATGATCAAAAGGATCTTTAATCGCTGCACTGCGATCACCATAAAACATATTCTCCACAGGTCTAATTAATTTTGCGCCGGCACGTACAGCACGTTTAACAACTTCATCCACGTTTTTAATATATAAGTGAATTCCAACCGGTGAACCACCATAATTCGCTGGAGCATAAGCACCTCTTTCTGGGCATTGATCCCCTAACATAATTTTGGAATCACCTATTTTTAATTCAGCATGACTAATTTTACCATTCGGAAGATCCATACGCATCACTACTTTTGCCCCAAACACTTTTTTATAAAATTCAATCGCATTTGCAGCACCATTCACGATTAAATAAGGAATAACAGAATGATATCCTTTAGGTACCGCTAAAACTTTTTTCTTATTTTTTACTATTTTTCTTTTTTTTGATATTGCTGGTTTTTTCTTTGCTTTGCTTGATTTCTTTGGCATAGTACTATTCCTCTTAAATAATGTATTTAATAAAACCACGGGCATAAAATATCCTAAAATAAGGCATTTGTCTAATATGAAAAAATTATCTCGTGATTTTTACGATCGTGATCCCATTATCGTTGCTAAAGAACTTTTAGGAAAATATTTAGTCCATAGATCATTGGGAATAGAACGTATTGGAAAAATCGTCGAAGTAGAAGCTTATCTTGGACCCCATGATTTAGCAGCTCATTCTGCTCGCGGGTTAACTGAACGCACTAAAGTTATGTTTGGACCACCTGGATATGCTTATGTTTACATGATTTATGGAATGTATTATTGCATGAATGTCGTCACAGAAAAACCAGGATATGCTTCCGCCGTTTTACTCCGTGCTATCGAACCCATACAAAATATTTCTACACACACCCGTGGACCAGGTCTTTTATGTAATGCAATGAATATCAATAAAGAATTAAATGGTCATGATTTATTAAGCGATAACTTTTTTATCGCAGAAGGGCAAAGAGACCGTATTATTATGGTAAAACGGCCACGCATAGGCGTAGATTATGCAAAACACTGGGCAAAGCGCTTATTGCGATTTTACATTAAGGGAAATCTTTTTATTTCAAAAAAATAAAGGTCAGCAGAAACCTCTAGGGGCTGTTGACATTTCGCTAGGTTGGATCAGAAAACGCTGATTTTTGAGGACCGTAGCGCAGCATACGTAGTAGGTATGTGAGCAACGGACCGCTAAATCAAAATTGACCTTCTGCGATGGGGTGTTGTTAGAGGGGAGAATCGCATTCTCCCCTCTAACTGATCCATCCGAATTTACTTCGGATGGATCATATAAATTACTCATCAGCGTTTTATGGCCAACATAGTAGAAATGTCAACAGCCCTTAGGGTCTTGTAAAGTTGGTAGAAATAATTATACTGTCTCAAGAAAGCAGGTATTGAATCGAAGCCCTACAATCATAGCCTGAGGGAGTTAGATAGTTGGTATGGTGTGCATGCCTTAAGAACTAAGTTGTTCCTAGGAAGCCTAAAGTACTGCTGAGACACCCACTTAATATTATTCAGGCCTTCGATCTTACCTGCTTTTTAAATTAGGGTGTTTTAATATCTCTTCTAATTGGCTTGCAGACAAAGGCTCACTAAAATAAAAACCCTGCGCTTCCATACAATGATGTGAAGTGAGAAATTCCAATTGTTTTTGTGTTTCTACCCCTTCTGCTAATATTTTAAGATTTAAATTCTGCGCCATGGTAATAATGGCTTGAATAATCACTTCATCTGCTCTATTGATAGCTATATTTTTCACAAATGACTGATCGATTTTGATTCGGTCTAATGGAATTTTACGCATGTAACTTAAAGTTGAATTTCCTGCACCAAAATCATCAATGGTAATATATATCCCTAATTCTTTTAATTGAATAATTTTTTTTGTAGCTTCTGGTGTATTAATGATAATACTTTCCGTTAATTCAAGTTCAAGGTATTCTGGTTGTAATCTTGTTTCATTGAGTATTCTTCTTACCATGTCAACAAAATTAGAATGCTTAAATTCATAAGTTGTTATATTCACAGCAACTCTAATAGGAGGAAGACCTTGATCTTGCCAAGATTTATTTTGTTTACATGCTGTTTTAATAACCCATTCGCTAATAATATAAAAAAGACCAGATTCTTCTACTAAAGGAATAAAGTCAGCAGGAAGCATGATTCCTATTACAGGATGCTGCCAACGAATTAATGCTTCTACAGAAGCTAATTTATTTTCAGTCAAATTATATTGAGGCTGATAATATAAACTAAATTCTTCCTTTTCAATAGCACGATGTAAATCGACTTGCATTTGTAACTTTCTTAAACTCTGCTGAATCATTTTCTTAGTATAAAATTGAACTTGGCTGCCGCCTAATTCCTTTGCAAAATACATTGCTGCATCCGCATGAGAGAGTAATTCATTCGCTGCATTACCATGTTCAGGGAAGATACTAATACCAATACTTGTTGAAATAATAATATCATGATTTTCAATTTTAAAAGGGCGGTTAAATTCAATTAAAATTTTATTTGCTAATCTTCTAAGATCTTCTAATGATTTAAAATTTTGTGTGACGATGACAAACTCATCTCCACCAATCCTTGCCACCATATCATTTTTGTTTATATTTTCTTGAATTCTCTCGGAAACACTCTTTAATAATCCATCTCCTATTAAATGGCTAAAACTATCGTTAACCAATTTAAATCTATCTAAATCAAAAAACATAATCGCAAAACTTGATTTATCATTTTGAGATCTAAATATTTTCTCATAGAGAAAATTCATTAATGATTCTCTATTAGATAATTTTGTCAATGCATCATGTGTTGCCTGAAAATGTATTTTCTTTTCCATCAATACACGATCCGTAACATCTCGGAAATTCCATATTCTTCCTATAAGAGTATTATTAGATTTATATGGTTTTGAATAGCTTTCGATAAATTGTTGATTATGGCATTGAAGTTTATCTAAGGTAGTTCTTTCAGGATGGTTAATGAATTCACCTGCTGATTTAATGAATCCCTCTGGTTTTTCAATTTTGCTAGAAATATATTCTAACAATTGTATACCATCTTTTATCTCGATAAGAGAAAGTGGAATTTTCCACATTTCAATTAATTTATTATTATAATATAGTATCAAGTTATCATTATTAACAACTAAAATACCATCAATAGATGATTCCAATATTCCTTGCATGATGGAAAGTGATTTTTCAAGTTCACTCATTATTAAATGGCCTCACAAATAGATGTTAATGTCACCGTTTGAATTAACCTCTTCTTTACCTCTATATGTTTAATTATTTTTCTAACTATGATCTATTAACGCTCAACCTTTCTGATGGAATAAATATACTTTTTATATTTTAGATAATAACATATTCATTTACATTTAATAGATATACGAGTAAATTTACTATTCCTAATCATTTCTAGATTACAAACAAAAAATGCAATATTTTATTAATTTTTCAATATTAAGAAGCAATCGAAATTACAATTTATTATTTTGGGGTCAATCTATTTCCTTTCTTGGAACTATGATTACGAGCGTGGCTCTACCTTATCAAATATATCACCAAACACACTCGACATTAATGGTGGGCTTATTAAGTCTTTGCCAATTATTGCCTTTATTAGTGACTGCATTATTAGGTGGAGTATTGGCTGATAGACATCATAGACGTAGATTATTACTTATTGCTGAATCTTTATTAGCATTAGGTTGTTTGTTATTAGCAACCAATGCTATGCCTACTTTTTTTAATATGTCCACATTATTTATTGTTGCTTCCTTAATGTCAGCGATTAATGGATTGCACCGACCCGCACTAGACAGTATTACTCAACAATTAGTCACTAAAAATGACTTCGCAATCGTAGGAACACTCTCTACATTTACTCATAGTATTGGCATGATCGCAGGTCCTGCTATTGGCGGTTTGATTATTGCTCATTTTGATCTGGTGACAACTTACCTAATAGATTTTGTGACTTTCTTTATTTCTGTGATTGCTATTACTATGATTAATGGCATTCCTAAACCCAATAGAATGCATGATCAATCAACATGGCAAGCATTGAAACAAGGATTCCAATATGCAAAATCACGGCAAGAATTATTAGGTAGTTACTTTGTTGACTTTTTTGCAATGGTATTTGGTATGCCTATGGCACTTTTTCCTGCTATTGCGCAAAACTACGGCGGTGTTAAAACCTTAGGTTTATTTTATTCTGCACCTGCTGTAGGTGCGGTCGTAATTGCATTTTTTAGCGGCTGGACGAAACAGATAAAACATTACGGCGCTGCTATCGCTATTGCAGCAAGCTTATGGGGTGTTGCCATCATATTTTTTGGTTTTTCTACTCATCTTTGGTTAGCATTATTCTTTCTAAGTTTGGCTGGCGGTTTTGATGCAATCAGTGGTATTTTCCGACAAATCTTATGGAATGCAACCATCCCCACGGAGTATCGAGGACGTTTATCAGGAATCGAAATGATTAGTTATTTAAGCGGGCCTAAATTAGGTGATACAGAAGCAGGATTAATTGCTTCAGCATTTGGAATCACTGCTTCTGTTGTTTCCGGTGGTTTTTTATGTGTATTCAGTGTTGCCCTTTGTTGTTACTTTCTTCCTAAATTTTGGAAATTTCGTTCTGAGACATGATAATAAGGAATTAACATGCTTACCCACTTTCAACAAGCATTAACATTAGAAAAACCCTTACAAATTGTAGGGGCTATTAATGCATATACGGCTATGCTAGCAAAACGTGCTGAATTCCATGCTATTTATTTATCAGGTGCTGGGGTTGCCAATGCTTCTTTCGGAGTATCTGATGCCGGAATAACGACATTAGAAAATGTATTAGAAGATGCACGCCGTATTACTCATGCCGTCGATTTACCCTTATTAGTGGATATTGATACTGGTTGGGAAAATATTGCAAAAACTATCAAAGAAATGATAAAGGCTAATGTTTCTGCTGTTCACATTGAAGATCAAACTAAAAATAAACGTTGCGGTCACTTAGAAGGTAAAACTATTGTAAGTATATCTACGATGGTTGATCGCATCAAAGCAGCTGTGGATGCAAGAAACAATCCTAATTTTGTTATTATGGCGCGTACTGATGCATTAGCAAATGAAGGATTAGAAGCAACCTTAGATCGTATTCAACATTATGTAGCGGCAGGTGCTGATATGATTTTCTTTGAAGGAGCACGCAAACTATCAGAATATCAAGCATTAACACAGATTTGTAAGGTTCCTGTACTAGCTAATATTACTGAGTTTGGCGTGACGCCTTTGTTTTCTGTATCAGAATTAAAAAATGTTGGGGTTAGTTTAATTTTATATCCTTTAAGTGCATTTCGCACAATGAGTCAAGCTGCTATGAATACTTATCAAACTATTCGGAAAACAGGAACGCAAAAAACTTTGATTGATTCCATGCAAACACGAGATGAATTATATAATGTGTTAAATTATGATTCTTAATAAATTGAATACTTCTTCATCGGTTGTCTGTGCAAAATCATCGTACCATGCACCTACCGCACTCAAATGTGAAGGAGTAAGCGGACATATTATTTCTTCTACTAAGGATTGTATTTCCTTATATATTGTGACTTCTGCTACTGGAACAGCGACAACAATACGTTTAGGTTGATACTGTCGTAATGCTTTAATAGCAACACGCATAGTAGCGCCTGTTGCAATTCCATCATCAACTAAGATAATAGTTTGATTAGCTAAATCAGGAAATAAATGATTACCGCGATACGTTTTTTCTCTTCTTAATAATTCTTCTTTTTCTTGTTTGATCACATTATCAATTTCAGTTTGGGAAATTTGACAACTATGTATCACATCTTTATTAAAAACCACCGTTTCACCACTCGCTATAGCTCCCATGGCTAATTCTTCATGTTGCGGCACACCTAATTTACGCACAATAAAAATATCTAAAGGTAATGAAAGTGCTTCTGCAATTTCATAAGCAACGGGTACACCACCACGTGGAAGCGCCAATACAATAGTATTAGGATTATTCTTAAAAGATTGTAGACTTTCTGCTAATGCTCTGCCTGCATCTTGCCTATTGATAAATTTTTTCATGTTGACACCCCTAATGTCATCGCGACGCAGCGTAAGCGGTCGTGGCTGTCATTGCGAGCTGACGCGAAGCGTCATCGCGAGGCCGCGTAAGCGGCCGTGGCGATCCATAATATAAACATGGATTGCTTCGTCGTTTCACTCCTCGCAATGACGCACGCAGATCATCAGTATTTAATTACTTAGTATTCTTAAATAAGGCATTAAATCTGAGGCTATCATCCCTCTTTCGCCACCTTCTTTTGCCGCACGATCTCCTGCGAGAGCATGAATTAAAACTCCTAGTTTTGCAGCAACAATTAAAGGAATTTGTTGTGCAAGCAATCCACCCATCACACCACTGAGAACATCACCCATCCCTGCTGTTGCCATGCCTGGATTCCCTGCTTCACAAATAGCTGTGGCTAGATCTTCGCCTATCATCAGGCTCCCATATCCTTTTAATACAACAACCCCTGAATAATGATTTTGTAATTTTTTAATTGCAGCAATTCTATCGTGTTGTATATCAGCAGCTGTACATTTTAATAAACGAGCAGCTTCACCAGGATGGGGTGTTAATATCCAATGATTTTTTTTTAATGGGATTCTCAGCTAATAAATTTAATGCATCCGCATCGACAACTAATTTTTTCTTGCTATTAAAGATAACTTCTAAAAGCATTCTGGCCCACTGATCTTTTCCTAATCCAGGACCAATAATGACGATATCTGCCTTAGTTAACAATATAGTTAATTCATCAACCGATGTAACACCATGACACATTAATTCAGGACAAGAAAAATTTAAGAATGCAACATGTTCAGGATGAGTTGCGATAGTCACTAAACCAGCGCCTACACGTAAAGCAGCTTCACCAGCAAGACGTACAGCACCTGAAAAACCTTTATTACCACCTACTATCAAAACATGACCCGCATCCCCTTTATGAAATTCTCGAGGACGAGATTTTAAATACTGTGTAAATTGTTTCAATTCCAGTTTTTCCATGCATTGACCTCTATTAGTTAGTATAGCACATCAAGACAACGTCCACCCAACATTCGCCGCAATTAAATATAAATTTCGATTTTGATTTCCATTTAAATGTTGAATCACAGGATATCCAACTCCTAGCTGAAAAATTAATTTTTTCGACGAAATCCATAAAGAAGGTGTGATATAGACCACATTTCCTCCTGAATTTATTTGTGTTACTCCGCTAACTCGATTTTTTTGCGAATACTGCCCATCCCCCTCAATCATCCAAGCAAACATCCAGTCGTTAATATTAGTGATATTTCTACCAAATCCGCCTTGATAGAGATATTCATTCCCAAATTTTGTATTATCATGTGTTGTAGTTAATATTGCACCTGGAGATGCGAATAAAAACCAATCGACATAAGTGCGATCGAATGTTGCTCCTAATAGAAAACTGGGAGAACCAACACCCGTTGGAGGTTGTTTAGTAGAAGAACCCGTAGGTAAAGTCACATTTCCAAGAATAGTCGCTTGGTCAGTATAACTTTGCGTACTTTTATTATAAAACGCATCTTCTAACTGAATAAACATATCTTCAAAGCCAGCTGAGTGATTATTATTTTGTTGATAGCTGACAGCGATAGGTGTGTTTACAAAAATAGATAAATAATCTGTAATTCCATATAGAATCCCAGGAATCGCGTCAATAAAATGTTGTCCTACACCAACATAATCATCCCCAAATATAAATAATTGCGTTTCATTTTTATTTAAAATATTTTCACCCAAACCAATTAATGGGCCTGGTTGCTGTGAGTAAGGTAATGCGAAATTTCCAATATGAGAAGGCTCAGACTCATTGTTTTTATTTAATTGACTACTATTAGCTGCATATGTCAACACAGAAAAAAATAGTAAAATATAGTAAAGAAAAATTTTTATTATTGTCTGCATAATCTTAAATTCATCTCTTGATAATCCTTATTTTTTATCGTGGAACGAAAAGGATTAATATCGATTCCACCACGTCGTGTAAATCTACCGTAAATAGTTAACTCTTTTGGTTGACAATATTGCATGATATCCATATACATTCTCTCAATACATTGCTCACTAAATTCATTACAATTACGAAATGATACAAGATAACGTAATAATCCTGCGTGGTTTATTTTCTTTCCCTGATAGCTTATTTGAACACTACCCCAATCAGGTTGATTTGTTACTAAGCAATTCGATTTCAAAATATCAGAATAAAGTGTTTCCGAGACATCCTCTGATTCTGTACAAAGAAATTGGGGTTGCAATGTATAAACCGAACAATCGATATCTAAATCATCCAGACAAACTCCTGTGAATCCTTTATATAAAGTTTCATTTTTCCTATTTCTTAATGAAATAATTTTTACATTTACAACAGCGCAAATGCAATCTTCCAAATCTTTCTTAATCATGCTAACTAATGTTTCTTCATCTTTTATTTGTGTATTATTGAATGAATTAAAATATAACTTCATTGATTTTGATTCGATAATATTAGGTGACTCACAGCTATAAACTATCTCAGCCAATGCGACCTGTGGCTTACCTTTTTCATTTAACCAAGAAACTTCGTAATGGTTCCAAATATCAAAACCAAAAAAAGGAAGTTTATCTGGAATCCCAATTGCATCTCGATTCAATTTTCTTGGAATAGGAAAAAGCTTATCAGGATTATAACAAGCATCATATGCGGCCTTTTTACCAAGCTCAGATTGATTCGGTGTTATCTTATTATCGGAATGAGACATATTGATACTCTCGTACAAAATACTTATTTTAGAAACATATTGCGTCGTAATCCACTGTTTTTGGTGGATTACGACAAAAAACGTCCACCCTACAAATTACTATATATTGGGCCACTTCCTCCTTCAGAAGGTGTCCAAGTAATATTTTGAGTAGGGTCTTTGATGTCGCATGCTTTACAGTGTATGCAGTTACCGCCATTGATTTGTAACCGCGGTTCATTATTTTCTTTATACACAATTTCATATACCCCCGCTGGACAATAACGCGTTTCCGGTGATGCATATTGTTTAAAATTAACAGAAATAGCAATGCTGCGATCGGCTAATTTTAAATGATAGGGTTGATTTTCCACATACTGAATATTTGCAAGATAAAGTGAATTAGCCATATCAAAGGTAACTTGATTATTATGTTTAGGGTATGCAATAGGAGTAAATTGCTTAGCAGGTTTTAATTGTAAATAATCTGCATGATTACGCAACGTCCAAGGTGCATATCCACGCAACAAATAAGTATCAATTGCAGCATAAATTAATCCTGGCCATAATCCCCAATTTAATGCCGGACGAATATTACGTACTTTATATAATTCTTTTCCAACCCAACTCTTTTTCAAATTCTTCGTATAATCTGACTTGATTAAACTCTCCGCAGCGATCATACCTGACTTCATAGCATTATGAATGCCCTTAATTTTAGGCACATTTAAAAAACCAGCTGCGCAACCAATAATACATCCACCTGAAAAAGTTAATTCTGGGATGGATTGCCACCCTCCTTCATTTAAAGCACGCGCACCATAGGCAATACGCTTACTATTTTTTAACAATGGATAAATAGCTGGGTGCAATTTAAATCGCTGAAATTCTTCGTAAGGATTTAAATAAGGGTTTTGATAATCTAATCCTACGACAAATCCAATGGCTAATAAATTCTTTTCAAAATGATATAAAAAAGAACCGCCATAGGTTTTACGATCCAAAGGCCAGCCAATGGTATGTATAACTAATCCTGATTGATGTAAATCTTCGGGTATTTCCCATAATTCTTTAATCCCTAATCCATATGTTTGTGGATCACAATTTTTTCTTAAATCGAATTTTTTAAATAGTTGCTGTGTCAATGATCCACGGCATCCTTCTGCAAAAAAAGTATGAGGAGCATAAAGCTCTATACCCGGTTGATAATTTTCTTGTGGTTTACCAAAACGGTCTACTCCTTTGTCTCCTGTCGCTACCCCTATGACTCTTTCACCCTCATAAAGAATTTCTGTTGCTGCAAAACCAGGAAAAATATTAACGCCTAAACTTTCTGCTTGCTCTGCTAACCAACAACATAAACTTCCTAAACTAATAATGTAATTTCCATGATTACGCATTTGCGGCGGTATAGGTAATGAATATGATTTTTTCTCAGAAAGAAATAAAAATTTATCTTTTTTAACTGCGACTTGCATTGGAGCTTGTTTTTCACGCCAATTGGGAATTAATTCATTCAATGCCTTAGGATCAAATACTGCCCCTGAAAGAATATGTGCCCCAATATTTTCACCTTTATCTAATACACAAATATTTTCAACACCAAGTTGTTTACAACGAATAGCCGCTGATAATCCGGCGGGACCTGCACCTACAATCACTACGTCAAAATTCATTTTTTCTCGTGACATATTTATTCCTATAGCATTTCAATTGCAACGGCTGTTGCTTCACCACCACCAATACATAATGAAGCAATACCGCGTTTTAATTTTCGTTGTTGTAATGCAGAAATAAGAGTTGCTATGATACGCGTACCTGTTGCACCAATAGGATGACCTAATGCGCAACTACCACCATGAATATTTAATTTTTCATGCGAAATGAATAAATCTTTCATAGCAGCTAAAGCAACTGTAGCAAATGCTTCATTAATTTCAAATAAATCAACTTTGTCTATATTCCAATGATGATTTTTCAATAATTGTTTAATGACATGAATCGGAGCTGTTGGAAATTGCGCCGGCAATGTGGCATAACTACTGTATCCTATTATTTTAGCAATGGGTTTTATCCCTCGTTTTTTAGCTAAACTTAATCGCATCATCACTAATGCGGATGCTCCATCAGCAATCGCAGCAGAACTTGCTGCAGTAATTGTGCCATCTTTTAAAAATACGGGTTTCAGAGAAGGAATTTTTTCGATATTGACTTTATAAGGGTGTTCATCTTGAGTGATACCGTTTACTGCAACTATTTCTTGACTAAAATCAGCTTGTTTCGTACGTAATAAAGAAGTTCTCGCATAATCATCTTGTTGCTGTCTAGTCAATCCATATTCCTGCGCACATAATTCTGCAAAATACCCCATAGGTCGGCCTGCTTCATAAGCATCTTCTAGCCCATCCCATAACATATGATCGAGTAATGCGCCGTGCCCTAACCGATAACCAACACGCGCTTTAGGAACAAGATAGGGAGCATGACTCATACTTTCCATACCACCTGCTACAATAATGTTTTCTGGATTTGCTAATAGATTATCATGCGCAATCATCACAGCTTGCATGGCTGAAGCACACATTTTATTGATCGTCGTGCAGGGTATTGATACAGGCAATCCTGCAGCAAGACTTGCTTGCCGTGCTGGCGCTTGACCCAATCCTGCAGTTAACACACATCCCATAAAGACATCTGTGATTTGTTTTGGGGAAAGTTTTGCACGCTCTACTGCGGCTTTAATTGCAATACTTCCTAACTGCAGAGCAGTGATATCTTTAAATACCCCTAAAAGACTGCCTTGCGGAGTACGCGCTATACCGACTATGACGATGGGATCTATTTCTGACATAGACACTACTCCTTATGTTAATGGAAACCAATAAGCCATATAAAGTGGATAATTTTGGTAATGATGTTTTAAATCAACATATAATTCTTTCGCACTAAATGTAACACGAAAAGGCGGATGATATTTGTTAGCATACTTATTTAAACTTTGACTACGTGTTACCCATCCTGACTTAACTTCAATAGGTAAAATTTGATTCTCAAGTGGGTATATAAACTCAATTTCTGAACGATCTTCTTGCCAACTATACAGATTCACTTTCCCTGCAGCAATAAATTCTTGTGCAATAAAATTTTCAGCAAAATATCCTTTATAAGTTCCATAATTATAGTCCAAAATTACCTTTGGTGATAAGTCTGATAAAGCTCCTAATATACCCACATCAAATAAATATAATTTGAAACGATTCTCTTCAGTATATGCCATTAACGGTAATTCTACGTGTTCAACAATCGGAACTTTTATAATGAGTTCAGCTGACTGTAACCAACTAAATACATGAGCTAAACGTTGATAACGGTCTACTCCTGGAATAATTTCTTTAAATTGAAAACGTTTTGCTGATCCATCTTGAGAGCGCGCAAGTTGATTTGGAATAGCAGCCCAGGTTCGTTCAATATGCATTGCATTCACTTTACCAGAATGTTTTGCAATATCCGCATAGTACCCATAAATAATTTCACTTTGTTTTTTACGAACCTGTTCTAAAGCGTTATACAAATTATCTTTATTTTCAATATACGTTTGCACCACTTCTGGTAATCCACCTGTCACTAAATATATTTTAAATTGTTGCCATAAATGTTCATGAATAATTTCTGACATAGAATCTTGAGAAGTGCATGTATTTAAGAAATTTAAAGCCTTATGATCTTGATTTGCTGCAAGAAATTCTGCAAAACACATGGGTCTCATGTGGAAAAAATCCACTTTGCCTACAGGAAAAGAAGTATCCCCTAAGTGTAATCCTAATAAAGAACCTGCACAGCAAAGCGCTAATTCTGGAAGTTCTTCTGCAAAATATTTTAAACTTGTTAATGCATTAGGACATGCTTGAATTTCATCAAAAATGACTAAATCTTGATTTTTATCAATGGACGTATCAAGTAAAAAACTTAACTCGTTCAGGATACGCTTAGGATCAAAATCTTTATTAAATAAGGTAGCTGCTTTCCCATTTAGCTCAAAATTTATATAATGTGCCTTCGAAAAATCACTTGCCCCAAATTTTCTTAAAATATACGTCTTCCCTGTTTGTCTAACTCCCTTTAAAATCAAAGGCTTACGATTTTTTTTCTTTTTCCATTCTTGTAAATTTTGTAAAATTAGCCGTTTCATACTTGTAATTTCCGTAATATTTGACGTTTTATACAAGTAATTATCGTCAATTTTGCCGTTTTTTGCAAGTTAAATTCTCATAGGCAAGATGACTAATTCTTTCCCCTGCAAATGCAACTGCCTTTGTAAGGTTAATGGCGTTTCGTTATGTAAAAGGCGTGTTATCCAATTATCATGCTCAAAAATCAATTTGCTCGCAAAGAAAATGCTATTTTTATATTTATCGCCAACTTGTTCAGCAAGCTCCATAATCTTCTCAACTGTTCCAGGCCCAAATGCCACATAGCTTTCAGCAGCAAGTCCACATTCTTGCGCATAACTTACAAAATATTTTAGAACATCATTCACTTCATGGCGCATCTTTTCTAATTCACTACGCCCTTTAAAGTTTTCTACATCGACGATGCCAGCACTAATGAAAATAAAATTTTTAAAATGGCGAGGAAATAAGCGCAAGACACTTAAAAATGTATGCATGCCTACCCCTAAATTTTTACCAATTAATATCACTGCTGTTGGGGATTGAGTATGAAGAGCAGGAATATGAGTCATATTTCCTGTTAACGGTTGTTTTAATTGAATATCCAATTCAGCTAATTTTTTACTAACTGTTTTATAATGTCTTTTAATTAATAAGCAAACGATAATGACTGCAAACGTAATGAGAACCGTTAACCATCCCCCGGATTCAAATTTAGAATATAACGTAACACACAAAATACTTGAAGCAATTAAAAAGGCAAATACAGAAAAAGCGAACCGCAATATCCAACTAGGCGCTGCTCGTTTTCTTTGTGTCGCCCAATAAACACAAAGTCCTAATAGTGACAATGAAAAGGTAATAAATACATTAATACTGTATAAAATTACTAAGAATGAGACGCGACCTTGACACCACAATAAAATAGCTAATGCAGCAATACCAAACATGATTAATCCGTTTTGTACCACTAAACGGGTAGAAAGATGACGAAAACGATTCGGAACCCAACTATCAACTGCCATATTTGCAAGCACGCTAGGACCTGCTAGAAATCCAGTATTTGCACCAACAAACAATAAACACGCTTCCAGTATTAAAGTAATAAACAATACTACTTTCCCCGTCATACTATCACCTAAAATAGTATGAAAAACGACAGCATTTAACGTTTGACCAGGAACATACTGCGCATGCCAAAGTAAATATAAAAGAATAAATCCTGCTGCAGTAAAACTTAGGGAAATAGCCATATAAAACATAGTCCACTTACCCGTTGTTACCCTAGGCTCACTTAAGCGATTCACATTGTTAGATACAGCTTCAAGACCGGTATAAGTTCCGCTACCTAACGAATAAGCATGTAGCATTAATGCCAACATAGGCAACCAACCAATTAATGCAGACAAATTTTTAGTTTCATGCCATGTATCGGGGACAATCTGAAGTAACCCTCTACTATGAACGGCAATTCCATAGATAATTAAAGTGAAATGAATAATGACAAATCCTAAAAACAGTGGCAGTAAAAAATTTGATGGATTCTTTCATCCCACGCATATTGATGGCTAACAAAAATAAAATAGCTATTGCTTCTGCAAATAATTTATAAGATAGCCATTCACTGGGGAATAAACTAAATACCGCATCCATGCCACTTGCAATAGAGACAGCGATGGTTAATACATAGTCAACAATTAATGCCGCCCCTGAAATTAATCCTACATAAGGCCCTAATAATTGAGTGGCTACCTTATAACCACCGCCACCACTCGGAAAAAGTTCAATAACTTGGTTGTATCCCATAGAAATAACAAACACTGTCACTGCCATGGCAATAGCAACATATAAAGCCAAATGGGTATGAACGCCTAAAGCAAGAAAGGCTTCTTCAGGACCGTAACAAGAGGAGGATAATCCGTCTGCGCCTAAACCTACCCAAGCGAGAAAAGCAACTAATGATACATGCTGCAATACTCTTGGATTGAAAGGATTAAGCGGAGCGCCTATTAAATATCGTCTTAACTTTTGAATAATCGCCATAGAGTCTTTAATAAAATAATAAAGTGGTATTGATCATATTATTACCAATAATCCTGTCTTTAAAAAAATACCTAGATAAGACATACTACAAGAAATGCAGCAGCAAGGGAAAAGGAATATGAAAATTCTAGTGGCCGTGAAAAGAGTCATTGACTCACAAGCCAACATTCGAGTTAACAAAGAAGAAACTGCTGTTATATCCACCCATGTCAAAATGAGTATCAATCCTTTTGATGAAATTGCAGTTGAAGAAGCCATTCGATTAAAAGAACAACATATCGCCAATGAAGTTATTGTCGTTTCTATAGGTCCTTCTCAGTGCCAAGAAGTATTAAGAAGCGCACTCGCTATGGGGGCTGATCGTAGCATATTGATAGAAACAACTGAATCAATTCAACCATTAACAATTGCTAAAATTTTACAAACCATCGCACAACAAGAACTACCACAGATTATTTTATTGGGGAAACAAGCTATCGATAGTGATAATAATCAAGTAGGCCAAATGCTGGCAGGTCTATTAGGATGCTCACAAGCAACTTTTGCTTCTAACATTGCGATTGAAAATAATCATGCAAAAGTAACACGTGAAATTGATGGAGGGCTAGAAACACTTGCGGTTAAACTGCCAGCTGTCATTACGACAGATTTACGTTTAAATCAACCACGATACTTATCACTTCCCAATATTATGCAAGCAAAACATAAACCGATTACCATTACCCCTTTAACAGCATTCAATATTGATACACAGGCTAATGTACAAACCATAAAAGTGGCTGCGCCTGAAAAACGGCGTACGGGTATTAAAGTAGTTTCCATAGCTGAATTGATAGCTAAATTAAAAAATGAAGCACGGGTATTATAAATGAGTATATTGGTTGTTGCCGAACACGATAATAAAGCATTAAAAAAATCAACTTACCATACACTTACCGCCGCTCAACAATTAGGATTAGATATAGATATACTTATTATTGGTTATCAATGTGATACCGTTACTAAAGAAGCAGCCACTCTAGAAAAAATCCGTACTGTTTTTGTCGCTAATGCCAAAGAATATGAACATCAATTAGCAGAAAATAGTGCCGCACTTATTGTGAATCTTGCCACTGCTTATCAATACATATTATCTTCTGCTAATACTTTTGGAAAAAATTTAATCCCTCGTGTGGCGGCATTACTCAATGTCAATATGATAGCTGATGTGATAAAAATAATGGGCCCGGATACTTTTATAAGGCCTGCTTATGCTGGAAATGTGATAACAACAGTAAAAACAACAGAGTCTATTAAATTATTAACGATCCGCGAGATTGCTTTTCCTGCTATATCATCAGGAAAAATCACTGCACCGATTCAATTTATCAAAGATATTATTCCAAACACATTAACGACTCTTGTTGATAAAAAAGCATCTGCTTCTACACGACCAGAATTAACTACCGCACGTATTATTGTGGCTGGCGGACGTGGTTTAAAAACTGCTGAAAATTTTAAACTAATAGAACAATTAGCAGATCATTTAGGCGCAGCTGTTGGTGCATCACGTGCGGCGGTTGACGCCAGCTTTGCACCTAATGATTATCAAGTCGGCCAAACTGGAAAAATTGTGGCTCCTGATTTATATATTGCTATTGGTATTTCAGGTGCTATTCAACATGTCGCTGGTATGAAAGAAAGTAAAATCATTGTTGCTATTAACAATGACCCAAACGCACCTATATTTGAAATAGCAGATTATGGATTAGTCGCCGATTTATTTACTGCTATTTCCGAGTGGTGCACTGAATTATCACATAGCCATTAATAAGGATAAATAATGCGTTTAACGTTTTTAGGAGCAACAAATACTGTCACCGGATCCAAATTCTTATTAGAAATAGAAAATAAAAAAATCTTAGTCGATTGTGGATTGTTTCAAGGATTAAAAGAATTACGTATGCGCAATTGGGCTGAATTTCCCTTAAAACCTCACACCATTGATTCAGTCGTGCTAACACATGCCCATATCGATCATAGCGGTTATTTACCTCTGTTAATTAAAAATGGTTTTACTGGGCCTGTTTACTGTTCAGAAGCTACCTTTGATTTATGTAAAATACTACTTCCCGATAGTGGTTATCTGCAGGAAGAAGAAGCCAGATTTGCTAATAAATATGGATATTCTAAACATCATCCAGCTGTCCCTCTCTACACTCAAAAAGATGCAACAAACTCATTATCCCACTTTCGCTCGATTGGATTTAGAAAATTTAAGAAAATAACCGAAGAATCCTATATGTCTCTTATTCCAGCCGGACATATTTTAGGAGCTTCGTTCGTACATTTTAAATCGTATGGAACAACTGTTTTATTTTCAGGAGATTTGGGAAGACCTAACGATTCCATTATGTTTCCACCCTCTATTGTGCAAGCAGCGGATTATATAATTTTAGAATCAACCTATGGAAATCGTTTACATGCTAAAGTGAACCCATTAGATCAATTAAGTGATATCATAACAAAAACGCTTACACGTGCAGGCACTATCATTATCCCTGCTTTTGCTGTAGGTCGAGCACAACATTTATTGTATTTATTATATCAATTAAAACAATCACGCCGCATTCCACCCGCACCTATTTATGTAGATAGTCCGATGGCAAAAGAAGCCACAACTATTTTTCGTAATCATCCAGAATTATATAAAATTGATCCAGAACTATCGAATAAAGTCTGTAATGTTGCTACTTATATCTCCAGCAAAGAAGAATCGCAAGCGCTAGATCAAGATCCCACACCTAAAATTATTATCTCTGCTAGCGGTATGCTAGAAGGTGGGCGTGTGTTACACCATGTTAAAACCTTTGCGCCTGATGCAAAAAATACAATTGTATTCGCTGGTTATCAAGCTGCAGGAACTCGCGGCGCTGATATGATTGGCGGCAAACCGTATTTAAAAATGTTTGGAGAAACCATTCCTGTGAATGCAGAAATCCAAGTGTTGAGCAATATGTCAGCACATGCAGATTATGATGAAATTTTAGAATGGCTTTCTCACTTTAACCGCCGACCACGTAAAGTTTTCTTAACGCATGGCGAACCCGAAGCAGCTTTATCCTTAAAAGAAAAAATAGAGCAGCGATTTGATTGGCATTGTATAATCCCAGAATATTTACAATCTGAGAATTTAACGTGATTCTATGAGAAATAACCATGCCTATTGATAGGAAAATAGACAAAGAAGAGGATGACAAAACAGGGAGTGGCCGAGGCAGTGCCACTACGTTTAAATGGGATGTTTTTGCAGAAACGCGTCGTGATGATGCTGCACCACCTGCAAAAGTAAGACAATCTCTACAAATTCATAAAGAAGCAACAAAAAGCCGTATTGATAAACAGAAAATAGAAAGAGAACAACGTCTAAATGCAAAAAATAATCCGCCCAGTAAAACACAAGGCCAATATTATGGTGTAGGGATTGGCAAAGGCAGAATATCACCTTATCTACCCCATCCTATCAGTAAAAAAGCTCAATTTAGTGGTACTGACAAACAAGTCATAGGCATTCCTTCCGAAAATCAGGCTAAGACCAATGATGATTTACGAAATGAATTAGAAAATAGATTAGAAAACAGGTTAGCTTTAACCAATCAACCTAAATTTAATCCTAAACCACGGCCATATTAAATATGACAACGCTTGCTGATGCGATCATTAACCAACAAATAAACCCAATATACGAATTCTTATCTATGGGTGAGCCTGTTAATCAATTAGATGAATATGGTTTTACTCCTCTCATTGAAGCAGCTATTGCAAACAATAATGAAATTGCTAAATTAATTATACAGTATCATCCTGATGTTAATTTAAAAGATATGACCGGAGGCACAGCCCTGCATTGGGCTGCAGAAAATAACAATATAGAACTCGCCAAATTATTAATAGAACATGGCGCTGATCCTAATGCCTATAATTTTGCAGGACAACCCGCATTAGTAATGCCATTACTAAGACAACAACAGCCGCTAAAAGATTTCTTAATTGCCCAAGGTGCTAATTTAGAGTTTGCACAAGATTTTATTAATACTAAGTTATTAGGGCATATGTTTGAATTAGTAGGAACTGCTTCTATTTTAGATATCAATTTTCAATTTGTGGAAGTCGATTTTGAGGGGTTTATTTTAGAATTTAGTATTGCATTAATTTACGAATCAGTGATGCAATTTAAAAATCATTTTTCAGCTAGGCAATTACGTCGTTATGCAGCCATAATTGATATCATCATTGGAACATTAAATCATGCAGCTCATTTATTAAAATATCAGCAATATCAAGTGGATATTGAAAAGCATAAATCAATCATTGATAGGCTATTAATAGAAGAACCCTTAATTATACCTGTTGGTTATGAGGGACATGCTATTACTTTTATTAAATTAGGTAATTTATTCGTAAAATGTGATAGACGCGAAGACAGTCGGCTTTACGATAATATCATGATTTATCAAATGCGACATGCTGATCGCTGTTCGGTTAAGTTATTGAAAACTCTTTTATATGAACAAAGTTCTAGTGAATTTATCAATATCGAATTACCTGAATTACTCGGATTGCAACCTATCACTGAAATTAAAATTCCTGCTCAAATTAGCGGTAATTGCTCTTGGGCAAATGTGGAAGCCTGTATTCCCACTTTGTTCTTTTTAATGTGTTCACAATCTAGCGATTTTCAAAAGAATATTGCCAACTACAAAAGTTTAGCGATGAATTTTTTCAATCAATGGCGCGAATGGAATCAAGATCGAGCATTATATTTTTGCATAGATAGTTTCAAAAAAGCAGGGCCATTACGTAAGGCATGTAAAGCAGAAATCTTAGCCACTATTCTTTTTCAAACGTGTCAAAATAAAGAAAAAAATACTCTTGTGCGCGCAGAAAAAATTCTGAATGTTTTGATTGGTTCAGAATACGAATATATTCTTCAAAGCTATGTATCATCGTATTATTACGAATCTAACAATCCAGAAGGCAAAAACTTCCTACAGTTACTCACTGCGCATGGTTACGTTCCTCCGAGAAAATAAAATGTTAAAAAATTTTTGGCTCCCCCGACTGAAAGTCGGGCTGCTTTTTTAGCGAAGGCAGAGGCGCGTTTTTTGCGCCGCTGGCCTGGAGAATAACGATATGTTATGGTATAAATTGATCTAGGTATCCTATTTAACAGTAAAAGGAGTTTACTAATGCAAGGACTTGATTTTATAGGAAAAATCGCATTTATTGCGTTATTAGCTGGTGGAATTGATTTGGGTTTATTTGGCTTATTTCACTTTCACTTAGTCAGTGGAATATTAGGAGATGTGATTGGTAGATTACTGTATATCGTTGTTGGTATTTCTGCTGGGTACTTAATCTATTCATTGTATTTAAAGGATTTTATTGCCAAGAAAATGAGAAAAGATACTCCTTAAAAATGATTGAGTTATTATCAAGAATACAATTTGCATTTACGATTAGTTTTCATATTCTTTTTCCAGCATTTAGTATTGGATTGATTACTTTTATTGCCATTTTAGAGGGCGCGTGGCTTAAGACAGGTAACTCGCATTACCGCGATGTTTGCAAATTCTGGACTAAGCTACTTGCCCTTACCTTCGGGATGGGAATTGTCTCTGGCATTGTCATGGAATTTCAACTTGGAACCAATTGGTCTCATTTTACTCGTATTGTGGGTAATGTATTAGGCGTATTATTTACTTATGAAGTACTCACTGCTTTTTTTATTGAAGCAGGTTTCTTAGGCGTCATGTTTTTTGGATGGGATAGAGTCAATCCTAAATTACATTATTGTGCTACGTTATTAGCTTTACTGGGTGTCACTTTATCTGCTTTCTGGATTATGTCTGCTAACTCTTGGATGCAATTGCCAGATGGCGTGGAATTTAGTCATGGACTATTTACAGTAAAAAGTTGGTTACATATTATTTTTAATCCCACATTTTTACCGCGTTATTTACACATGTTACTCGCAAGTTATGCATCCTCTCTATTAGTTATCATTGCGATTTCCGCTTATTATTTACTAAAAGATAAATACAAACATTTTTCTAAAACCTGCTTATCTTTCGCGATGTGGTCATTACTCATCTTAATGCCTTTACAAATAGCTATTGGTGATAAAATGGGACTGAATATATTTCACTATCAACCTATAAAAACCGCTGCCATGGAAGGTGTTTGGGAAACTAAGCAAGGTGCTCCTTTATTATTATTTGCTCTCCCTGATCAAACTGCCGAGAAAAACCATTTTGCAATAGGCATCCCCAAAGGCGCATCTTTATTTAATACGCATCATTTAAATGGCACACTCATAGGCTTAAAAACGGTTTCTAAAGCAGATAGACCTCCTGTTGCTGTTGTATTTTGGAGTTTTTCGTATTATGGTAGGTTTAGGACTCATCATGTTATTATTGGCTATGATGGCTCTTTACTTGCGATGGAAAAAGAAATTATATGATACCGTATGGTTTTTAAAATCTTGTATTCTTCTATCCCCTATTGGATTTATTTCAATTATTGCGGGTTGGTTCACTGCTGAATTTGGCCGTCAACCGTGGATAGTGTATCATTACCTACGCAGAGCAGATGCTTATTCCCCTGTAACTGTTTATCAAGTCGCAATATCACTCGCTGCCATCATATTAGTATATGGTATTATTTTTGGATATTTTTACTTCCGCTATGCCTATAGCATTATAGAAAAAGGCCCTGCAGAAACAGAGATACCAAAACCCACTTTTTCTTACATGCCGCCACCTGGAACAAATGTATGAATACCTTAACGTTTGCATGGTTTGTGATTATTGGCTTTTGTATTTTTATGTATGTCTTACTCGATGGCTTAGACTTAGGAATCGGAATCCTCTTTCCCCTATTTAAAAATAAAGAAGACAGAAGTTTAATGATGAGCACTATCTTACCCGTATGGGATGGCAATCAAACTTGGTTAGTATTAGGCGGCGCATCATTATATGGCGCTTTTCCTTTAGCCTTTAGCTTATTATTACCTGCGCTGTATTTACCTATATTCTTGATGGTGCTCGCATTATTATTACGTGGCATTACATTTGAATTTCGTTTAAAAGCAACACATGCACAGCCTTTTTGGGATAAGGTATTTTTCTTAAGTTCTACCACTGTTGCTATCACCCAAGGATTTGTTCTAGGAACATTTGTCACTGGTTTTCAATCAGCCCCCGGTGGACATTTGCAATATCACCTCTTTACTGCATTCAACTTAATTTGCGCAATAGCATTATTATTGGGTTATGCATTGCTTGGCTCCGCATGGAGTATTTTAAAATGTGCAGGAAATTTACAAAAAAAAACATGTACCCCATCGCATTAGTGTGTTTAGGTGGCGTAGCTATGGGTTTAATTATCATTAGTATATGGACACCTTTTTTAGACGAACGTATTAGAGCTATTTGGTTTAATCCGCATTACATCTATAAATTGGCTATTCTGCCTTTAACAACAGGCTGCCTTATCCTCTATTGTATTTACAGTATTTATAAACGTAATGAATACCTTATCTTCCCTCTATGTTTTGGCATTTTCGTATGCTCTTTTATAGGGGTAGGCATTAGTAGCTGGCCTTATCTCATCCCGCGTTTATTAACCGTATCCCAAGCTGCCGCCCCTGAAACGACATTAATTTTTATGTTAATCGGTGCGCTTATTCTCTTACCGGTATTAATAGCATATACTGCCTACTCTTATTATATCTTTCGTGGAAAAGTAACTGAGGCAATTGGCTACCATTAGAATGTCTACTCTTTTTAAAAGTGAACTCTTAAAAAAACATTCCTCTCTTCCTGCACGAGTCATGAAATTCACAACGCCTCATGGAGAAGTGACCACACCTGCTTTTATGCCTGTTGGTACACGGGCAGCGGTAAATTATTTATCTCCTCAGGATTTACATGCGACAGACAGTCAAATTATCCTCGGTGGAAATACCTATCACATGTTATGCGCGCCTGGTATGGAAGTGATACAGGCAGTAGGAGGAATGCATTCTTTTATGGGTTGGAATAAACCTATGTTAACTGACAGTGGAGGGTTCCAAGTTTTTAGTTTATCTAAGAATGGGAAAATATGTAAAATTGATGAACATGGTGCACACTTCAAACATCCGCAAACCGGAAAAATAATTCACTTAACTCCAGAAACTTCTTTGCAAAGTCAGAAAATCATTGGTGCAGATATTATTATGGCATTTGATGAATGCACACCCGAAACAGGTGGTATAGCAACAGCGATGGCAGCCATGGAGAGGACACATCGCTGGTTATTGCAATCTAAAGAATTCCATGAAAAAAATCCAACTTCTGTTTACGGTCACAAACAAGCATTATTTGGCATTATTCAAGGTGGAAGTCATCGCGAACTACGCGAAGCAAGCACACAATTTATTTTAAATGCGGATGTAGATGGGATTGCCATTGGTGGAGAGGTCATTGGTTTTGATATGCAAAAAACCAATGAAATTATCGATTGGGTTAGACCCTTTTTACCAGATCATAAAATTCGCTACACCATGGGCGTTGGCCTGACTCCACAAGATCTTATTGATGTGGTAGCAAAAGGGATTGATATTTTTGATTGTGTTGCGCCTACCCGTAATGCCAGACATGGTTCATTGTATTGTGGAAAGATAGTGACAGAAAATAATTGGGTCCGTTTTGAAAATCTAGCTGATAAGGGCAGAATTCTTATTAAAAAGAGTCTCTATGCAACAGATAATGCTCCCATTATGGAAGAATGTGGCTGTTATACGTGTGAGAATTTTTCCCGTGCTTATTTACACTTCTTATTTAAGGAACAAGCGACTGCATATATCCACCTCGCTTGTATTCATAATATTAATGTCATGCAGCGTGTCTGTTCCGTGATGAGAGACACGATAATGAATCAAATATAAAAATTTTTAAAATATTTGATATTATCCCTTTGATAAAAATAAAT
>Ga0206967_1041_pt1 | contig 27954 bp, 27 predicted proteins | sample Alteio_BWOrgHeat_24_FD_153259 | JGI IMG/M metagenome (GOLD analysis project Ga0206967, IMG submission 153259) | Enriched cells from forest soil in Barre Woods Harvard Forest LTER site, Petersham, Massachusetts, United States -... | ecosystem: Environmental > Terrestrial > Soil > Temperate forest >...
TCGAGCCGGCCGGATTGACGGCCCCGAGCATCACGACGATGTTGTTTCCATCGACGCGTGTGTCATAAGGAACCAGCTTGTCGAGATTCAACACCAGACGCGTGCGATCCTTCGATTCCGCCGCGAGGATTGAGTCCAGCCCCGAGGTGTGCACGTCGATCCGACGCGACGGCAGGGCAAGCTCCGTGTTGGGAAGATCGAAGGAGATGCGCGCCGGATTGTCGATGGTAAACGACAGCGGCTTCGGTGCGGGTCCCGACAAACGCATCGTGACCTGCAGCTGCTGCCCAGGCAGCGGCTGAACGTCGATGGATTGGAGCTTGGGGGCGTCGGCGGCGCGTACCGGCTGGCTCGGGAGTGTTCCGAGTACACCCAGAACCCCGAGCCACGCGGAGGCGCTCAGGATCCGGATAAACAGGCGCTGAAGTTGCATTTGCGAGAGCTCCCTGAAACCTAAGCTGCTTACTCGTTCAGAGCGAGCCCTGCGGGCCGCTCCATGTACCCGCCGAGGCCGTCGGGAACGATTTCAATGAGGTTGATCTTGGCAGGCGTGATGTCGGTGATCTTGCCGTCGGCCTGCCCCAGGTAGTTGCCAGTCGATACGCGATGCACGAGCCCGTCCTTGGTCTTCACTAGCCCATACATACGGCCCCCGAGCCTCAGCGTTCCGACCATTTTCAACGTATCGAGTGAGAACTGCTCCAGGAACTCGCGATTGCGCTTCGCATCCGGCCGCAGGCCGGCCAGGCCCGCACCCGCGCTCGGACTGCTGGGCAGGAATGGCGAGCGCAGCTCGGCCGCCGAATACGCGAAGGTCTCATAGGGCTTCACTTCGGGGAGCGGCTCCACGCGTCCACCCGGCTCCTTCTTGGTGTCATCGATGAAGCGGGCGAGATCCTCGTCCGCGCTCGAGCACGCAGTAAGGGTCAGGTATGCAACGCAAGCCAGAGCGCTGCATAGACGGACAAACTTATTCCTGGGTTGCATGTTAGGACTCATGGGGTGAAGTTGCGCCGCTCCGTCAGTTATGCGACTGCGAGTGATGGGCATCCTTCTTCTTGTCCGAGTCGCCGGCGGCGATCTCGTCTTCGTCCAGGTAGCGATACGTCTTCGCGGTCAACTCCAGACTGAGCTGATCGTAGGCGTCCTTGTTTTCCGAACGGATATCGATGTCGTGCAGCGTGACGATACGCGGCAACGCTGCTATCCCGCTGACGAACTGGCCGAACTGGTGATAGCTGCCCGTGAGGCGGATCTTGATGGGCAGCTCCGCGTAGAAGTCCTTCTTCACCTCCGACTGCGGCTGAAACAGCTTCTCCTCGAGACCCGCGGACAAACCCGTCTGCGAGATATCGACGAGCAGATTCGGCACTTCCGTCTTGCCCGGCAGCTGGCGCAGCAGCGCGCCGAAAGAGCGCTCGATGTCTTTCAGCTGCTGTTTGTAGAGATAGAGATTGACCGCCTTGGAGTGTTTGTTGCGGAACTCCTGGCGCAGCGTCTGTTCCTGATCCTCGCGCCGCTGCAGCTCGGGGCGCTGCTCGTCCCACACGAAGAAATAGATGAGCAATCCAGTGAGAAGAACGAAAAACGCCCCCACCGCGCCGGCCCTCACGGCCAACGGCCAACGGCCCGGATCGCGCGGGTCGAGGGATTGCAGCTCTTCGAGCCAGTTCATTGCCGCCCTCCATTGCTCGCCATGACTTTGGCGGATTTGCCGTTCTTCTTGCCCTTGCCGCCGCTGTCGGCATCATCCTGGGCCGCCGTGCTCACCTCATCGGCGGTGAGCGTAAAGCTCGAGCCAGGCCCGGACCCCTTGGTGGTCTGGACAACCTCGAGCTCCGGGTTCTTGAGCCAGTCGGAGCCGTCGATGTTGCGCATGAAAGCCGACACGCGTGTGCTCGACTGCGCCACGCCGTCGAACTTCAGTTTCGCATCGTTCTGCTTCACGGACGTGAGATACACCCCATCCGGAAGGGTCCGCACGATCGCATCGAACACGTGGACGATCTCCGGACGAGAGCGCTGCAGCTGCTCGATGATCGTCATGCGGGCGATGAATTTCTGCTTCGAGTTCTCGAGGTTGTTGATTTCCTCGATCTGTTTGTCGACGGCCTTGATTTCCCCGCGCAGCTTCTCGTTGCGAGCCTCCTGGGACTCGATCATCGAGCCGAAGGCGAGATACACGGCGAATGATGTGACACCGGCGGCAACGGCCGCGACACCCATGGCGACCCCGAAGGCGACCTTGCGCTCCTTGCGCTGCTCTTCACGCCAGGGTAGGAGATTTATGCGTGGCATGTCAGTCGAAACTCCGCAGTGCGAGCCCGCACGCCGTAAGAAGCGCCGTGGCGTCCCGTTGCACGGCCTGCGCCTTGGCTCGGGAGGATAGTTTCATCTGACCCAGAGGGTCACCTTTCTCAGCCGAGATGCCGACGCGACTCGCGATCACCTCCGCGACGCCGGTGATGTTGGCGCAACCGCCGCACACCAGGATCTTCTCCGGCTGTTCGCGTCCGGATCCGGAAGCCAGGTAGAACTGCAGCGAGCGGCTCACCTGTTGAGTCATGTCGTCGATGAACGGATCGAGCACCTCCGACTGGTAGTTGCCCGGCAGACCGCCTTCCTTCTTCGCGCGGCCGCCTTCTTCCATCGACAGTCCGTAGGTGCGCATGATTTCTTCGGTGAGCTGCTGCCCGCCGAAGGCGAAATCGCGCGTGTAGACCACTTTGAGGTTGCGCAGCACGCTGAATGTCGTGCTGCTCGCACCGAAATCGACGACCGCGATCGTCCGATCGATGCCGCCGTCCGGCATCTGGTGCGTCATGAGTTTGCAGGCGTTCTCGAGGGCAAATGCCTCGACATCCACGATCTTCGCGGTCAGTCCCGCCGCCTTCACGGCCGCCTGGCGCTGCTCGACGTTCTCAGTACGCGTGGCGACGAGGAGCACGTCGTTGGTTTCAGTATCCTTGTCCGAAGGCCCCAGCACTTCGAAGTCGTAGCTCACTTCGTCCATGGGGAAGGGGATGTACTGGTCGGCCTGCATCTCCACCTGACCCTCGAGGTCGCTCGCACGCAGGGAGCGAGGCATCTGGATCACTTTGGTGATAGCGGCATCACCGCTGATGGCTACGGCGACCTCGCTCGTTTTAGCACCCGCACGCTTGACGGCGCGGCGGATGGCTTCGCCAACCGCTTCCGCATCGACGATAGCCTTCTCGTTGATGGCATTCTGAGGCGTGGGCTCGGCCGCATAGGCCTCGACCCGATATTGACCCCCTGCCATGGCCAGCTCGATCAACTTCACAGATGATGTGGTTATGTCAAGTCCTAGGAGCGGGCGGTACTTTCGCTGCAGGAGGAACATTTTTTATTTCCTTTTCAGGACGTTACGCCTGAAAATGACCGCCCCATCTGAATTTTGGACCCACTATATATCAGCGCAAAGTTAAATTGAACGTGAGAGGGCTCACGGAACTGCGCCATTGCGCCGCGGGACTCACCGGAATTGCCTAAGGCATCACGGGAGGCCGCTACGGAGGTCCTGTTCAATGAGTCGAGCCTGGCTTTGTCCAATCAGCTTGGGGACCCTTAGCCAACGGACCTCGAGGCGTGTGCAAAGCGAGGAATCGATCGAACGGGGAACTCCGCGTGCTTGGGTCAACACTACGGAGTGAGTTAACGTTCGATCGGCAACCCCGCTGTCATAGGCACCTAACGTCCCGTAGACCGGAAGCTTTGCGTCCCCACCTTTCGGTGAGTTTGCCCTTGAAACGGCGGCTACTATGCATAGCCCGTCTGGGGAGCGCAAGCTAAAGAGAGTTGTTTTTGTGAAGTGGAATGGGTTTCGGATTCCGGTTGCGATCGTAGGGGGTGTGATGTTGGTCACACTTCTGGGCGCCTATGCGCTTGCGTGCAGTTACGTGTATCTGGCGCCCTCCCTACCCTCGACGCAGGCCATGCGCAACGTCGATATGCAGGTGCCCTTGCGCGTTTACACGCGCAGCGGTGCTCTCATCGCACAGATCGGCGAGCAACGGCGCATTCCGGTCACCTATGAGCAGATTCCGGACGTCGTAAAACACGCCTTTCTGGCCGCGGAAGACGAGCGTTTCTTCGAGCATCACGGCATCGATTACCTGGGGGTCGTGCGCGCGGTCATCGTCGACCTCATTTCGGGCGACAAGACCCAGGGCGCGAGCACGATCACCATGCAGGCCGCCCGCAACGTGTTCCTGACGCTCGACAAGACGGCCCGCCGCAAGTTACAGGAGACCTTTGTCACCTACGAGATGGAACACGAGCTCTCCAAACAGGAGATCTTCGGGCTCTACCTCAATGTTATTTTCTTCGGCCAGCGCGCCTACGGAGTGGCCGCCGCCGCCGAAACCTTCTTCGGCAAAACCCTGGACCAGCTCACGGTGGCGGAAGCCGCCACGATCGCGGGCGTGCCCAAGGCCCCCTCCCGTTACAACCCGATCGTGAATCCGCAGCTCGCGGCCGGACGCCGCTCTTACGTACTGGGGCGCATGCGCGTGTTGGGTTACATCGACGCGGCAACGGCGGATGCGGCTATGCACGAGCCGGTACTGGCGCGCGCCCACGCGCCGCTGTTCGATGTGGAGGCGCCGTACATCGCTGAAATGGCCCGCCTCGAAGTCCGCCAGCGATTCGGCGCCAACGCCGAAAGCGCGGGCTACAAGGTATACACGACGATCGACGGCCGTCTGCAGGCGGATGCGGTTCGTGCGGTACGCATAGGACTCATCGAGTATGACCGTCGCCACGGGTTTCGCGGGCCTGTGGGTCATGTGCAGATCGCCGCCGAAGGCAAGCCGGAGCAGCTCGATGAGCTGGTAGACGAGTACGCCTCGGTCGGCAACCTTCTTCCGGCAGTTGTGGTCTCCGTAACGCCAAAGATCGTACGGATCTATACCAGGGGACGCGGCTTCGCGCAGATCGAATGGGATGGACTGTCCTGGGCACGTAAAGCGGGCAGCAACGAGACCGTAGGACCTGCGCCGAAGAGCGCTGACGAAATAGTCGCGCGGGGTGACATCGTTTATGTCGTCGCCGATGCCTCGGGACACGCGCAACTCGCGCAGGTGCCGGCGGCGCAGAGCGCTCTCGTCGCTCTGGATCCCGAGGACGGCGGCATCGCGGCACTCGTTGGCGGCTTCGATTATTTCACCAACAAATACAACCGGGTCACCCAGGCGAAGCGCCTGCCCGGCTCGGGCTTCAAGCCCTTCCTGTATTCAGCTGCCCTGGAAAACGGCTTCACGCCAGCCAGCACGCTGCTCGATGCGCCCTTCGTGTTGGAAGGACGAGGCATCGAGAGCTCCTGGCGCCCGGAGAACTCGCATGGCGAGTTTGGGGGCCCCACCCGGCTGCGGGAGGCGCTCGTGCGCTCGCGCAACCTGGTCACGATCCGCCTGCTGCGTGATCTGGGGACGACTTATGCCATGGACTACGTGACACGGTTCGGCTTCGACAAGCGGATATTGCCGCAGAACCTGACATTAGCGCTGGGGACGTTGCAGGTCACCCCGTTGGAGATGGCCACGGGCTATGCCGTATTCGCCAATGGCGGCTTCAAGGTACAACCCTACTTCATCGATCACATCGAGAATGCCGCCGGCGAGGTCGTCTATCAGGCCGCACCGCGCATCGCCTGCGAGGAATGCGAGCACCCGGCGGACCTGAGTCAGATCGCGCAGACCGGCAGTCCCGAGGAAGTGCTCCAAAATGAAGATGCCGTGCGTGGCGGCGCTGGCCCACTGACACCGGAACAGTTGGCGCCGCGTGTCATCTCTCCGCAAAACGACTATGTCATGACTGACATGATGGCCGACGTGATCCGATCCCCCCACGGCACGGGCGCGCGTGCTCAGGCGCTCGCACGCAACGACATCGCCGGCAAGACCGGCACGACCAACGAAGCGAAGGACACCTGGTTCAACGGCTTCACACCTCATCTCGTCGCTACGGTGTGGGTCGGATTCGACCAGGAGCGCCCACTCGGAGAGCATGAAGAAGGCGCGCGGACCGCATTACCGATCTGGATACATTTCATGCGCGAGGCATTGAAGGGTGTACCGCAGGAGAAGCGATCGATGCCCGATGGTATTGTTACCCTACGGATCTCGCCGCAGACCGGTGCGCTGGTGAGCGCCGAGAACCCGGATGGGATGAATGAGATTTTCATGGCCGACCATCTCCCGGCCGCGGGAGAGCAAGGCTCAATGGCGCAGAGTGCCGAAGGAGGACAACCCGGACAGGCGGGCGGTGAGCCCATTTTCTAACGCTGATAAGGAGCTTCTTCCCCACGGCGCGTAGCGCCGCTAGACGTAGCGGGTCGCTTCGACCCGCAGAAAAGGTGGGCGCAGCCCTTAAATAAGAGCGACGAGTGTGCGATGACTAAGAAACATCCGGGCCGCAGCGAAAACCTGCGGCGCGCGCTGGCGCAAGAGGCCGCGCGCATCATGGCCGAACACGGTATCCGCGATTTTTTCGTAGCCAAGCGCAAAGCCGCTGAGCGTCTCGGGGTTACGGACGGCTCTGCGGTGCTGCCGAAGAACACCGAAATAGAAACGGCCCTCGTGGAATACCAACGCCTGTTTGGCGGCGAATCCCATACCGAATCGCTTTATGCGCAACGCCGCGCAGCGCTCAGCGCCATGCGCTGCCTGCAGGAATTCGAGCCGCGACTGGTAGGCCCGGTGCTGAGCGGCACGGCCACCGAACACTCTGACGTGCAGCTCCACTTGTTCACGGACAGCGCGGAATCGGTTGCACTGAAGTTGATGGACCGGCGTGTCGCGTACGATGTGACGGAAAAGCGCGTCAAGATGAATGCGGAGCGAGTGTTGGCCTATCCGGGCGTGCGCTTCGAGATGGATGACCACGAAATCGAAGCAACCGTGTTTCCGACCGACGGCATCAGACAGGCGCCGGTGAGTCCTGTGGATGGTAAGCCGATGCGCCGGGCCAATGCTTTCGAGGTGGAGGCGTTGCTGGAAGAGCCCCGATTTATTGGCTGACAAAATCGCCGGAAGCGATTTTGGACGCCGAGCGCGTCCGCGTTCGGCGGGCCCGCTTAGGCCGAGGTCCAGGATGGACCGAGCAAATCTGCGCTCAAGAGCGCTTCGCGATTTCCGTGTACTCCCGCCGAGTAGGTCCGGTATAGAGCTGCCGCGGCCGTCCAATCCGCATGGCGGGATCGGAGATCATCTCCTGCCAGTGAGCAACCCAGCCGACCGTACGCGCGATCGCGAACATCACGGTAAACATCGAGCGCGGAATACCGATCGCGCTGTAGATGATGCCGGAGTAGAAGTCCACGTTCGGGTACAACTTCCGGGACACGAAGTACTCGTCCTTCAGCGCGATCTCCTCGAGGCGCAAGGCCAGCTCGAACAGCGGATTGTCGGAGCGTCCGAGGCGCTGAAGCACTTTGTGGCACATCTCGCGAATGATTTTCGCGCGTGGGTCGAAGTTCTTGTACACGCGATGGCCGAAGCCCATGAGCCTGAAGTGGCTCGTCTTGTCCTTGGCCATGGCCAGATATTTGGGGATGTTGTCGGCGGTGCCGATCTGCTCGAGCATGGCGAGCACGGCTTCGTTCGCGCCGCCGTGGGCGGGGCCCCACAGTGCCGAGACGCCCGCGGAGATCGCCGCGTAGGGATTCGCGCCGGTGCTGCCCGCGAGGCGCACGGTGGACGTGCTCGCATTCTGCTCATGGTCGGCGTGCAGAATGAACAGCAGATCGAGTGCCTCTGCGGCAACCGGATCCACCTGGTACGGCTCGCAGGGCACCGCAAATAACATATGCAGCAGGTTGCTGCAGTAGTCGAGATCATTACGCGGATACACGAACGGTTGGCCGATGGCGTGCTTGTGCGCCGCAGCGGCAATCGTTGGAATCTTCGCGATGATGCGATGGGAGAAAATCTCCCGGTGCCGCGGGTTATGGATGTCCATCGTGTCGTGATAAAACGCGGACATTGAGGCCACCACGGCCGATACCATCGCCATCGGATGCGCGTTGTGGTGAAAGCCGTTGAAGAAACGCAGCAGCGTCTCGTTCAACATCGTGTGATAGCGGATGTTACTGGTGAACTCGTCCAGCTGCTTGCGGCTCGGCAGCTCGCCCAGCAGCAGCAGGTAGGCGCACTCCATGAACGAGCTCTTCTCCGCCAGCTGCTCGACGGGGAAGCCGCGGTACAGCAGTTGTCCTGCATCGCCATCGATATAGGTAATGCGACTCTCCGTCGCGGCCGTCATCCCGAAGCCGGGATCGTAGGTGAAGACACCCAGGTCCTTCTGGATCGAGGAGATATCGAGGACCGAAGGCCCGATCGTGCCATTGCGAACGGGCAGCTGTGACTTGCGCTCGGTTGCTCGATCGACGAGCTCGAATTTTTTGTCGCTCATGCGGAAAAGCTTCTGGTCCAAAGGGATCGGGACTACGCGGGTACGCAGGTGGCGCCGAGCGCGAGCACAGGAGGTTTACATGGCCCGTGCCCCGAATCAAGGCACAGAAGCGGATCCTTGCGCGGCTACCGACGAGTAGCACATTTCGGCAGGGCCGCAGCTGAAGAAAAATGAAGCGGGTTTTATCTTTAGAATTATCGAAAGCCGCCTGCGGCGGCTTCAGCCAGTGCGCTGTTTGACCGAGGTGTGTTGAGTGAGGACCTCAGCCGGCCTTGGCGCCGCCGGCAGCCGCATACTTCTTGCGGAACTTGTCCACGCGGCCCGCAGTGTCGACCATCTTCTGCTTACCGGTGTAGAACGGATGGCAGTTCGAGCAGACTTCGACCTGCAGGTCCTGTCCGAGGGTCGAGCCGGTCTTGAACGTGTTGCCGCACGTGCAGGTAACGGTGATCTCTTTGTAGTCGGGATGAGTGGCGGCTTTCATGGGAGCTCACTGCGCAAGGTGGTAGGACTTACCGCATCATTGCGGCGGCGGCTACCAGTTTAAAGGGCGCGCGAGTTTAGCGGCAGAATCCGCCGGCCTCAAGCGCCGTGTGAGGAGGTCGCCGCAACCGATGCTGAGCTCAAGATCACGTAAAGGGTTCAAGGGTGACCTTTGACGTTTCCTTATCCACAGAAGCTGTGGATAACTCTGTGGAAGACTCGCCCGCGCGACGCTCCATTTCGCGGCTAGATTGCATATTTGTTACCTTGATCAAAAAATGACCAGCACTTTTAGGCTTTATTTCTCAATGGGTTACGAGTATCACATTGAGCAACATAGTCGATTTAGCGTGTAATTTGCTCATTCTGCAATATGCGACCCCGGGCCTGTGAATAACGACCGTGAGCTATGCCGTCCGAGGCGCTAAGACGTGGTTGACAATCCAAAAGCGTCGGCCATTTTCGTGCTTTCGGGACAGACCTCGCTCACGAAGCTCAGCAGCAGCTCGTTGAGAAACCGCAGGCCCTGTGGGCTAGGCCGGTAGTGGGCTCCTTCCCTGACGATCAAGCCTCGGCCGATGAGGGTATCCATCGTGCCGGCAACTGTTTCCCAGTCGAGACCGGTCCGCGTGGAAAAGAGCGATGTGTCGAATCCGTGCACTAGACGAAGTGCATTCAGCATGAATTCAAACGGCAGCTCGTGTGGATGAACCCGAGTCTGACTCACCACGGCCGGAATCGAGGCCAGATAGCGCCGGGGCTCACGCAGCTGCAGAGTACGGATGATGGACTCCGACGCTGGAAGAGTCAGCTTACCGTGTGCGCCAGCGCCCACGCCGAGATAATCGCCGAAGGTCCAATAGTTCAAGTTATGGCGGCATTGCCGACCGGCTCGTGCGTAAGCGGAAACCTCGTATTGAGCGAAGCCGGCCTCTGCCATGCGTAGGCTGCATTCAGCGAGCATCTCAGCCGCTATGTCGTCATCCGGTAAATCCGGCGGTTGAGCTGCAAACACCGTTCCGGGCTCGAGGGTGAGTTGGTAGTGCGAGAGGTGCGCCGGCTCCAGAGCAAGCGCCTCTTCAACGTCGCGTACAGCAGCGTCGACGTCCTGCTCCGGAAGCGCGTACATGAGGTCGAGGTTGAAGTTATCGAGGCCCACCGTGTGCAGCTCAGCAGCGGCTCGCCTCGTCTCATCGGGGGAATGTATGCGGCCAAGTCTCTGGAGCCGCTGCGAGTCGAAGCTCTGCGCACCCAGTGACACACGCGTGAGTCCAGCCGCCCGATACTCTGCAAACTTGCCGCGCTCAATGGCCCCTGGATTCGCCTCCATCGTCACTTCGATATCGGAAGCCAGTGTGAGGTGTCGGCGCGCGGCAGCAAGCACCCGCCCAATCCCCTCCGGGGAGAACAGGCTGGGCGTGCCACCGCCAAAAAATATGCTGATGACTTCCCTACCGCGCACTTCCACAGCCTGGGCTTCGAGATCACGCTCGAGCGCTTCTACATACCGCTGTTCATCCAACTCGCCGTGCAGCGTGTAGGAGTTGAAGTCGCAATAGGGGCATTTACGCACACACCAGGGGAAGTGCACGTAGAGGGAGAGGGGTGGTGCTGAAAGGTAAGGCACGTCGCTGAAACCAACACTGACCAAATAGCTGCATCGGACGCATACTGTAGCGATCGCCGGTACTGTCAGATCTACTCTACATTCTGAACTTGCTCGCGCATCTGTTCGATGATGACTTTCATGTCGACGGCGCTGCGGGTGGTGTCGAGGTCCTGGGACTTCGAGGAGAGGGTGTTTGCCTCGCGATTGAGCTCCTGCATGAGGAAGTCGAGACGTCGGCCGGCGGGCTCGCTAGCATTGATGACACGCCGAACTTCCGCGATGTGGCCCGTGAGGCGATCGAGCTCCTCGTCAACATCGAGGCGTTGGAGAAGAATCGCCAGCTCCTGCTCGAGCCGTTCCTGATCGACATTGGCTTTGAGCTCCGCGAGCCGCTCATTGAGTCGAGTACGTACACGCCCATGCACCTCGGGAAGCCGGGTACGCACGTGAGCGACCAATGCTTCCAGGCCATTGCAACGCTGCTCGAGCAGCTCGAGCAGGCGCTGACCTTCGCGGGCACGAGCGGCGATCAGATCCTCCAGCGTATTTCCAAACACTGCGTGTGCCGCCTTGAGTAGCTCGTCGCTGCCCTCACTGTCGTCGCGGATTACACCCGGCCAGCGCAGCACATCCAGTATGTTCACCGTGTGACTTCCAGAGAACGTACGAGCGACGTCGCGCACGCTGGCGAGCAGGCGCTCCAGGGCCGCCGGATCCACTTCGAGGGCGGCCTCAGCCCCCTGCGCACGGCGATGGCTGATCGAGCAATCCACCTTTCCCCGCTTGATCTCACGGGAAAGCCGCTGTCGCAGCTCGCCTTCGGCAGCCCGCAGCTCATCCGGCAGGCGAAAGCCCGGCTCCAGGAACCGGTGGTTCACACTGCGCAACTCACAAACGAGCACTCCCCACGACCCGGAGATCTCACGGCGAGCGAAACCGGTCATGCTGGCGATCATGCTTCAATCCTTGGATAGTGCGTACCGAGCGCCATAAGCACCGACAGCCTCAAGACGACGGCCTTATGTAGCCGAAGCTACGCTCGAGTGCTGCGGGGTGATATAAAGCGCAACTCAAGTCTAACAGATACATGGAATTCTTCTTGCGGGTCGACTTCGCCGACATCAGCCTGCTGGGCGGGCGCGAGGAGAACCAAGATCGAGTCACGGTAGCGGTGACCGAGAATTCGGCATTGCTGGTCGTCGTCGACGGTATGGGGGGCCATGCTAACGGAGCGAAAGCTGCCGAGGTCACGCAGCAGGTCATACTGGACACTTTTTCGCAGATCCCCCACCCGCTTTTCGACCCGCTGGGATTTCTACATCTGACACTGGGCCGCGCGCATGAGGAAGTGGTGAAGCTCGGAATCCAGTTACCGATCGAGCAGCGTCCGCGCGCGACTTGCGCGGTTTGTCTGGTGCAGCAAGGGGCAGCTTGGTGGGCTCACATAGGCGACAGCAGGCTCTATCATATGCGTCACGGCATGCTGGTGACGCGGAGCCGGGATCATAGTCATGTCGAGCTCCTACTGCGCGAGGGGCTGATCACAGCCGAACAGGCGCAAACGCATCCCATGCGCAATTTCGTGGAGTGTTGTCTTGGCGGCGACCCGATCGTGCCCGACATGACCCTCACACGGCGTCGTCCGCTGGAGCCCAATGACGTGCTGCTCGTGTGCACGGATGGGTTCTGGGCCGGCGTCAAGGACACGGAGATTGCGAACGAGGCGGGCGCCACGGGCGTGCCTCTCAAGGAAAAGCTCCTCGAGCTGGCAGAGCTCGCCGTGTCGAGAATGGGAGCTGCGAGCGATAACACCTCTGTGGCCGCTTTGCGCTGGCTCGGGTAACTAGGAGATACGATGGGTAGACCGAGTGGGCGCGCATCCGATGAGCTTCGGCGCGTGAGCTTCGAGCGTCGCTTCGCGAAGCACGCGGAAGGCTCGGTGCTGGTCGAGTTTGGAGATACGCAGGTGCTATGCACTGCAAGCGTCGAGGAGACGATTCCATCGTTTCTGCGCGGTAAAGGACAGGGATGGGTCACAGCCGAATACGGAATGTTGCCTCGCTCGACTCACACCCGCTCCGCGCGTGAGGCTGCTCGTGGCAAGCAGACCGGCCGTACGCTGGAGATCCAGCGTCTCATTGGTCGATCGCTGCGTGCAGTAACCGACCTCAAAGCTCTCGGCGAGCGCACCATTACCTTGGACTGTGATGTCTTGCAGGCGGATGGCGGTACGCGTACTGCATCGATTACGGGTGGGTACGTCGCGCTGGCGGAGGCGTGCGAGGCTCTGGTCAAGAAACGCGTGATCGCGGCGAATCCGCTTCACGGGCAGATTGCAGCCATCTCCGTTGGAATCGTTGATGGGGTCCCCGTGTTGGACCTGGACTACGCGGAAGATTCGCAGGCGGAAACCGACATGAACGTCGTCATGAATAACGGCGGCGCTTTCGTCGAGATTCAGGGGACGGCCGAGGGTCATGCATTCCGCCGCCACGAGCTCGATGCGATGCTGAATCTCGCAGCCAGTGGCATTGGACAATTGTTTGCTCTGCAGGTACAGGCTCTTGATGGTGTCGGAGCTAAGAGTCCGTGAAGCGTGTAGTGCTCGCCAGTAGCAATGTTGGAAAGCTCCGCGAGATGAGCGCGCTGCTCGCGCCGCTGGGTTTCGAGCTCAGCGTGCAAAGCGCGTTCCACATCGAGTCACCGCCCGAGACAGGCACCACTTTCATCGAAAACGCCTTGATCAAAGCGCGTCATGCCGCACGCCTGGCAAACCTCCCGGCGATCTCGGATGACTCGGGCATCGAGGTCGACGCACTCGGAGGCCGTCCTGGCGTCTACTCGGCACGCTTCGCCGGCGAGAATGCCAGTGATCACGACAACCTTCACAAACTGCTGGCTGAGCTGCATGACGTGCCGGCTGAATTCAGACAGGGGCGCTACCACTGCGTCATGGTGTTCGTTCGCGACGCCACCGATCCTGATCCCATTTTTGCCCATGGAACGTGGGAGGGGCAGATCGCCACCGAGCCGCGCGGCAGCGGCGGTTTCGGCTACGATCCGATCTTCATTCCCGCCGGCATGCGCAGCACCGCAGCGCAACTTCCGCCTGAGCAGAAAAACAAGATGAGTCATCGCGCGCAGGCGTTGCTGGCGTTGGTCGCAAAGCTCAATGAACCCGACACCTGATCCAAATCAGCCGTCTCCACGACGCGGCCAGCTATTTGTCATCGCCGCGCCATCGGGCGCAGGCAAGACATCGCTCGTAAAAGCCTTGCTCCAGCGGATGCCCGAGCTGCATGTGTCTGTGTCGCACACCACGCGGAACAGACGGCCAACCGAGGAGGATGGGCGGGAGTACTACTTCGTGTCCGTCCCCGAATTTCAGCGCCTCGTGGAACAAGGCAAGTTCCTCGAGCACGCGCGGGTATTCGACAACTACTACGGCACGGGACAGCAGCCGGTCGAAGCGCAGCTCGACAACGGGTACGACGTCGTGCTCGAGATCGATTGGCAGGGGGCGCAGCAGGTACGCAAAGCTCTGGCTGAATGCAAGACGATCTTCATCCTGCCACCATCCCGGCGAGCGCTCGAGGAGCGCCTGCGTAAACGAGCGACCGACTCCAATGAGGTCATCGAAAGGCGGCTACGGGACGCGGTCGGCGACATGACCCACTGGCGCGAGTTCGATTACGTGGTGGTGAACGACGACTTCGAGCACGCCGTGGGGGACCTCATGCGAATCGTCGCCGGGAAGGGGGAAGACCTGCGAGCCGGGCGCTCGCAGCTGCAGTCCTTGCTCGCGGAGCTGCTGGCCTAAGTGATGCAGGCCCATGCCCCTGGCTTGGATGACCGATTATCGGGTATAGTGAACGACCTTTCGCGCCACCGCGGCGTACTTCCTTATAAGATTGCACTATGGCTCGAATCACCGTTGAAGACTGTCTGACGAACGTCGACAACCTGTTCCAGCTCGTACTATTGGCTGCGCAACGCGCCAGGCGTCTCGCGAATGGCGCCGAGCCTACGGTTGCCTGGGAAAACGACAAGCCGACCGTCGTCGCACTGCGTGAGATCGCCGCTGGCAATGTCACTGTCGAGATGCTGCGCGAGCCGGAGCCTCCGGCCGAACCTGTAGCGCCCGACATCGAGATGCAGTCCACGTTCCGCGCACCGCAGTTCGGCCTCGGAGACTGACGAACCACCCCCGCCCGTTATGGACTACGCGTCTTCGCTCCTGGGACTGCTCCCCGGCGGAAGGCGCACTCCCGGGCTGAAAGAGCTGCTGGCCACAGTCGGCAGTTACCTTCCCGCCGAGCAGATCACTCGCATCCGCGAGGCCGCCGAATTCGGCGCCTCGGCCCACAAAGGACAGAAGCGCCTTTCCGGCGAGCCGTACATCGCTCATCCGGTGGCTGCTGCGTCGATTCTGGCGGACCTCCACCTCGACGCGGACACGATCATCGCAGCGATCCTCCACGATGTCATCGAGGACACGCCGACACCCAAGGACCAGCTCGCCGCACGCTTCGGCGCCGATGTCGCCGAGCTCGTCGACGGCGTCACCAAACTCGACCAGATCAAGTTCAAGAATCGCGAGGAAGCGCAAGCGGAGTCGTTCCGCAAGATGCTGCTCGCTATGGTACGAGACCTGCGTGTCATCCTGGTGAAGCTCGCCGACCGCACACACAACATGCGCACGATCGAGGCGATGGCGCCTGCGAGGCGCCGGGCGATTGCGAGAGAGACTCTGGAGATTTACGCCCCGATCGCCGAGCGACTCGGTCTATATAATATGAAGCTGGAGCTCGAGGATCTCGGGTTCCAGGCGTTATATCCCCGCCGGTATCTGGTCCTCGAGCGTGCGCTCAAAAAAGCGCGCGGCAATCAGAAACAATTTTTAAAAAAAATCGAGCAGCAGCTCAACGCGACTCTGCTCAAGAATACCATCCCCGCACGCGTTGAAACACGCGAGAAGCATCTATACAGCATTTACAACAAGATGCGTCGCAAGCGGGCCATCCTCAATGAGATCGTCGATGTATACGGAATTCGCGTCATCGTCGACAAGCCTGACACCTGCTATCGCACTCTCGGCGTCGTGCACGCGGTGTTCAAGCCCATGCCCGGCCGCTTCAAGGACTACATCGCGATTCCACGTGTAAACGGCTATCAGTCGTTGCATACCACACTGTTTGGTCCGAACGGCGTGCCGCTCGAGGTGCAGATTCGCACGGAAGATATGCATCGAGTCGCCGAAGCAGGCGTCGCCGCGCACTGGAAATATAAGAGCGGCGGCGAGGTCGCCGCCGATTCCATGCAGCAGGCGCGCACACGCGAATGGCTCTCGAATCTCGTCGAGCTACAGGAAGACGGCTCCTCGGAGGAATTCCTCGAGAGCGTCAAAGTCGACCTGTTTCCTGACAAGGTGTACGTCTTTACGCCAAAGGGGACCATCCTGCGCCTGCCGAGCGGAGCTACCGTGGTCGACTTCGCCTACTCAGTTCACACTGACATTGGCAATCGTTGTGTTGCGGCCAAAGTCGACCGACGCCTCACACCGCTGCGTACGGTGCTGCGCAACGGACAAACAGTCGAGATCATCACCGCCAAAGGCGCGATGCCCAACCCCTCATGGGTGAACTTCGTCGTCACTGCGAAGGCGAGAAGCGCCATTCGCCACTACTTGAAGAGCCTGCGTCGAACAGAAGCGATCGCGCTCGGCCAGCGGCTTCTCAACCAAGCGCTCGGGGAATTCCGAGTATCCTTCGATGATGTGACTCCCGAAGCGCAGCGTGCCGCTCTGGGCGAGCTCGGAATGAAGGACCTCGACGAGCTTTACGAGAAGATTGGACTCGGCGAGCGCCTGGCGCCGCTCGTGGTGCGCCGGCTACTGCCGGGCGGCCAAACGGAAGATGGCACTGGCGCACCCGCGCCGCTGGCCATTGCCGGCACCGAAGGTCTGCTGGTCACGTACGCCCGTTGTTGCTTCCCGATTCCTTACGATCCTATCTTCGCCTTTCTTTCCGCGGGTCGCGGCGTCGTCATCCATCGTGAGAACTGTGTAAACGTGGAGGACTACCGTAAGCATCCCGAGAAGTGGCTGCCCGTCAGTTGGCAAACCGCTCCCGATCGCGAGTTCAGCTCCGAGATCCGCGTCTATGTTGCGAACCGCACCGGCGTGCTTGCAGCCATAGCCGCTGCCATTGCCAGCACCGAGACAAACATCGACCACGTCTCGATCGACGAGCAGGACAGCGATGCTTCAATTTTGACGTTCGAGCTCCGTGTGCGCGATCGTAAGCATCTCGCTAATGTTGTGCGCGTCATCCGACGAATGCCCGATGTAAGGCGTGTCACCCGAACGATCGCGGCACACGCGCGTAATGTGCGGGGTGAGCCAGTACGCGGTGAGCAGGAAGCAGATGAGCCCGACGAGAATGAGAATCGCGATTAAACCTTCCAGAAGGATGTACGACGATGACCCGACAGACTATTCACACGAACCACGCTCCACAGGCAATCGGTCCCTATTCGCAAGCGATCCGCGCTGGCGACACGGTCTATCTGTCGGGTCAGATTCCCCTCAATCCTGCCACTATGGAGCTCGTCGCGGGCGACATCGAGGCTGAAATCCGCCAGGTGTTTGAAAACCTGAAAGCAGTAGCCGAGGCGGCCGGCGGCTCGCTCGCGCAGGCGGTGAAGGTGAACGTGTTCCTCACTGACCTCGGGCATTTCGCTAAGGTGAACGAGATCATGGCCACCTATTGCACGCAACCTTTCCCCGCACGCGCGGCGGTCGGCGTAGCGCAGCTGCCACGCGGGGCGCGCGTCGAGATCGAGTGCGTCCTCTACCTTGGCTAAAGCTGACCCCAATTGTGCAGCCGGGCGGGCAGAGCAGCGGCCGATTGTCACCATGCGTGGCGTCGGCTCCGCTCTGGCGGAGAAGCTGCAGCGCCTTGGTGTCACGCAGGTGCAGGATCTGTTATTCCTCCTGCCTTTGCGTTATGAAGATCGGACGCAAGTATGGCAGATCGGCTCGCTGTATCCAGGCATGCGAGCCGCCGTGGAAGGAGAGGTTCAACTCACGGAAGTGGCTTACCGCAAAAGACGCCAGCTCCTGTGCAAGATCTCCGACGGCTCGGGCTTTTTGACGCTGCGGTTCTTCTACTTCTCCACCGCACAACAAAATGCACTGGTTCGTGGCTTACGGATTCGGTGCTTCGGTGAAGTCCGTCGCGGACCGTTCGGTCTGGAGATTGTTCATCCGGAATACCAGCGAGTGCGCGAAAATGACGCCGCGCCGCTCGAAGAAACACTCACGCCGATATATCCACTTACCGAAGGCGTACCGCAGGGACGACTGCGAGCGCTGATCACGCAAGCTTTGCGAGAGCTCGACAGCGCCGGCGTGCGAGACTGGATTCCGCCACATATGATCGAGCCATTGGGACTCCCGTCGCTGAAAGACGCGCTGACCTACATGCATCGGCCGCCGCGCGAGGCGGAGCTGGCCGAGCTTGCAGCAGGCCGGCATCCAGCGCAGCGCCGGCTCGCGTTCGAAGAGCTACTCGCTCACCACCTGAGCCTCAAGCTCCTCAAACATGAGGCGAAAACGGAGCTGGCGGCGATGCTGGACGACCGCGGTGGACTGGAAACGCGATTCATTTCCGAGCTACCGTTTAAGCTGACAAATGCGCAAGCCCGCGCCCTGAAGGATGTTGACGCCGATCTAAGCGTGGGTCTGCCAATGGTACGCCTCATTCAAGGCGATGTTGGCTGCGGGAAGACTGTAGTAGCAGCCGCAGCAGCCGCGCGTGCGGCAGGCAGCGGACTGCAGGCTGCCCTGATGGCTCCCACGGAGTTGCTGGCCGAGCAACATTGGCGGAATTTTCGTGATTGGTTCAAGCCTCTCGGCCTGACGGTGGCGCTCCTATCGGGCTCACAGTCGGCCCGAACGCGCCGTAGCACCTTCGAAGCCATCGCCTCGGGCGAGATCCGCGTCGTTGTCGGAACCCATGCGCTGTTTCAGAAGGGTGTTGATTTCGCCCATCTCGCCCTGGTCATCGTCGATGAGCAACACCGTTTCGGTGTCCAGCAACGTCTGCGGCTGCAGGAGAAAGGCCAGAAGTACGGCCGTATTCCCCACCAGCTCATCATGACTGCGACTCCGATTCCACGGACACTGGCAATGACCGCGTATGCCGACCTCGACATCTCGGTTATCGACGAGCTTCCACCGGGTCGTACACCCATCAATACCGTGGTCATACCGGCACGACGACGCGACGAGGTCGTCATGCGGATCGTCAAGACGTGTCGGGCGGGCCGTCAGGCGTACTGGGTATGCCCGCTGATTGAAGAGTCTGAAGAGCTGCGCTCACAGGCCGCCGAAGAAACAGCCGCAGCGCTTGCCCAAGCCCTTCCGGAGGTGCAGGTGGGTCTCGTGCACGGCCGCATGCCGCCTGCAAAGAAAGACGAGGCAATGCTGGCGTTCAAGGAGGGTAAGATCCAACTGCTCGTCGCCACCACGGTGATCGAGGTTGGTGTCGACGTACCGAACGCGACGCTGATGGCGATTGAGAACGCGGAACGCATGGGTCTCGCACAGTTGCACCAGCTCAGGGGACGTGTAGGACGAGGGTCGGAAGCGAGCACATGCGTGTTGCTATATCGCGCGCCTTTGTCGCAGCTCGCGCGCGAACGCTTGAAAGCGATACGTGAGACGAACGATGGCTTTGAAATCGCTCGTCGGGATCTGGAGCTGCGTGGCCCCGGTGAGTTGCTCGGTACACGACAGACAGGACTCGCGCAATTGCGCGTCGCCGATCTCACGCGGGACGTGGACTTGCTGCCACGTGTGCAGGAGACAGCAGAGCTGCTGCTCGCCTCGCACACGGATACTATTGCCGCACTCGCAGCCCGATGGGTCGGGCCGGGAGAACGTTATGGACGCGTCGGATAAATGAACGTCTGGCGCCGGTTCCGCGGGCCTCACGTCTTGCCGGATGCCCATGAGTCCCGTGCGCAGTGCATGAGGGTTATTTAATGGCCGCGGTTGCACCGGAGCTCGATGCTCCTCCGCTTCGAAATGCGCCCTTCTTATACCGCGTGCAGCGACGCATCGAGGAATATGCGCTGCTCGTGCGTCTCGATCGTCCTATCGGCACCTGGTTGCTTCTGTGGCCGGCGTTGTGGGGATTGTGGATCGCCGGGAGCGGAAAACCGCATCCCAAGGTGCTGATGATCTTCGTGCTCGGCGTCTTTGTGATGCGTGCCGCCGGCTGTGTCATCAACGATTTCGCCGATCGCAATATCGACCCTCATGTGCGACGAACGCGTGATCGGCCACTCGCCGCACGCCGCGTTTCGCCGCGCGAGGCTTTGTGGCTGTTTGCCGTACTCATCACAATTGCTCTGTACCTCGTTACACAGCTCGACCTGCTCACGATCAAGCTGGCCTTCATTGGCGCGGCGCTCACCATCTCGTATCCGTTCGTGAAGCGATTTTTCCCAATGCCGCAGCTGTATCTGGGAATCTCGTTCGGCGGCTGGAGCGTGCCGATGGCCTTCGCCGCGGAAAGTGGCGCAGTACCGCGTGTCGCGTGGGTTTTGTACATCGCTGCGGTGATGTGGGCCGCGATCTACGACACCATGTATGCCATGGTCGACCGCGAGGACGACCTCAAGATCGGCGTGAAGTCGAGCGCCATTCTGTTCGCCGATATGGACAAGCTGCTGATCGGCGTCATGCAGGCGATGATGCTGTTCGCCCTGGTGCTCGCCGGACGAAGCATGCACTTCGGCAGATGGTATGAAGGGGGCATCGCAGCCGCTGGCGTGCTGTTCCTGTATCAGCAGTGGCTCATCCGCAAGCGCGAGCCTGCGGGTTGCCTGAAAGCATTTTTCAACAATCAGTACGTTGGAATGGCGATCTTCATCGGTATCCTGCTGCAGTACCTGTACACGGCTGTGCATTAGGAGCCTGTCTGACCGACCACAAGAATCAATCTTTCTTTCTGCGCCTGCGTTTCGCTCTGGCAGGACTGGCGCATGCGGCGCGTGGCGAGAGCAGCTTCAGGATTCAGGTCGGCGTCTTCGTCGCGGTGATGATAGCCATGCTGATCCTGCAGCCCGGGCCGCTTTGGTGGGCGTTGGTCATGCTGGCGAGCGCCGGTGTACTCGCAGCCGAGCTGTTCAACACCGCAATCGAGCACCTCGCGGATCATTTGCACCCCGAGGTCCATCCACACATCCGGGTAGTGAAAGATTGCGCAGCAGCAGCCGTACTGGTGGCGGCGGTGGGGGCGTTGACAGTGGGAATTGCGCTGGTCGTTCACTTGATCAAAAATTGATCAATTGTAAACTACTATCCCTCTCCCTCGTTGACATTGTCCCCCACACCCCCGAACATTCTTCGGTTACCCATCAGCGCACCTCCCGGAATCCAGCCTATGAATTCTGTCCTAGGATCGATTCGTCACGACTGGCGACTGCCCGAAGTCGAAGCGCTCTTTGCGTTGCCGTTCAAGGACCTGCTTTTCCATGCGCAGTGCGTGCATCGTGAGAATCACGAACCGAACACGGTGCAGACGAGCACGCTGTTATCTATCAAAACGGGTGCATGCCCGGAGGACTGCGCGTACTGCCCGCAGAGTGTGCGATACGACACCGGATTGGAGCGCGAGGCGCTGATGGAAGTTGCTGCGGTTCGCGAGAGTGCGCAGCGCGCGCGCGCGGCTGGGGCAACACGCTTTTGCATGGGAGCCGCCTATCGTTCTCCGAAAGCGAAGGACATCGCCGTGATCGCGCAGATGATCCGCGAGGTCCGCGCCGCAGGATTGGAGACCTGTGCGACGCTGGGCATGCTGACGCCCGAGCAGGCGCAGGAGCTCAAAGACGCCGGCCTCGATTACTACAACCACAATCTCGACACGTCGCCAGAGTATTACGGCGAGATCATCACGACACGGACCTATCAGGATCGCCTCGACACCCTGGGCGCGGTGCGCGATGCGGGTCTCAAAGTATGTTGTGGAGGCATCGTCGGCATGGGGGAATCGTCGACCGATCGCGCGAGTCTCCTGCTCACCCTCGCCAATTTACCCGAGCATCCCGAGAGTGTACCGATCAACCAACTGGTGAAAGTACGCGGCACTCCGCTGGAAGGTGAAGCCGACGTGGATCCGTTTGATTTCGTGCGCACCATAGCGGTGGCGCGATTGCTGATGCCGCGCTCTCACGTTCGCTTATCTGCCGGGCGGCAATCCATGAGCGATGAGATGCAGGCGCTTTGCTTCCTAGCCGGCGCGAATTCCATCTTCTACGGGGAGAAGTTGCTGACCACCGGCAATCCGGACATAGAGCGCGACCGCCAATTGTTCACACGGCTCGGGTTGAAGCCCGAGCAGTCGAAGTCGGAGCCCGTGGAGTTGGACGCTGGGAGCATCGCGACCGGATGTCTGGAGCCGGCTTCGCGAGCGTGCGGAGCGTGAGACATGAAACGGCAGCGGCTTCACGCTGCACTGTCTGATATCGATCAGCAGCATCTCACCCGAAGGCGTACGACGGTCGACGGGTTTGTCGAGCCTGGGAATCGCGTAGTCACTGCGGTGGATGGACGAACGCTCGTCGACTTCAGCAGCAACGATTATCTGGGGCTCGCGCATCATCCGGCCGTTGCTGCTGCGATGAGCGAGTGCGCCTTGCGTTATGGCGCCGGAAGTGGAGCTTCACACCTCGTAACCGGCCATGGTATCGAGCACGCACGCTTGGAAGAAGAGCTCGCCGCTTTCGTGGGCCGTGAGCGCGCCTTGCTGTTTTCGACAGGTTACATGGCGAATCTCGGTGTCGTCACGACGCTCGCCGGACGCGGCGAGTTAGTGCTTCTCGACCGCCTCAGCCATGCGTCGATCATTGACGGGGCATTGCTTTCCGGAGCGCGCTTTAAACGCTACACCCACGCAGACGCCAATGCAGCCGAGCGCATGCTCGAAGAGAGCAGTGAAGATGTTACCGTGTTGGCAACAGACGGCGTGTTCAGCATGGATGGCGACATTGCGCCGCTGTCGCAACTTGCGAAGGCCTGCAAAGCGCACAACGCATGGCTCGTCGTCGACGATGCGCACGGCATCGGTATATTAGGTGACACGGGTCGCGGCTCAGTGGAGCAGGCCCACCTGACCCCGGAAGATGTCCCCGCGCTGGTCGGTACACTGGGGAAGGCCTTCGGATCATTCGGCGCCTTCGTTGCCGGATCACGTGATCTGATCGAATTCCTCATCCAGAAAGCCCGCCCGTATATCTACACGACTGCCCTACCCCAACCCGTTGCAGCGGCAACCCGGAAAGCGCTCGAAATCGCACAGCGGGAGCCGTGGCGCCGTGAGCGGGTGCTCGCGCTAACTACGAGATTCCGCAAGGCAGCACGCGAGGCGCGTATACCCCTGCTCGACTCCAACACGCCGATCCAGCCCATCATGCTCGGTAGCTCCCAAGCTGCTCTGCAGGCCCAGCAAGAATTGCTCGATGAGGGCTTCAGAGTGATTGCCATTCGTGCGCCCACGGTCCCGCGGGGGAGCGAACGACTTCGCGTCACTTTCTCGGCGGCGCACACGGAAGAACAGGTGGATGCTCTCGTCGAGAAGCTGAGCCAGCTGCGAGCTCGCTATCAAACCCTCTGCGAAACCGAGTCAGAGTGAGCGACCTATACGTAGAAACACGTGGGAGTGGACCCGACCTCGTACTGCTGCACGGTTGGGGACTCAACGTACGAGTCTGGGACGGACTCGCTGGCGAATTGTCGGAGTCTTTTCGTGTCATCGCAGTAGACCTGCCCGGTCACGGTCGCAGCGCGTGGAATCCAAAAGCGCGTACACCGGCCGAACAGGCATGGCAGGTGTGTGCGACTCTGGCATCCGTGTCCGATCGGTATTCTCTGTTAGGTTGGTCCATGGGTGGACAGATCGCGCTGGATCTGGCGGCCGCCATGCCGGGGAACATCGAGCGCCTGGTCCTCGTCGCAACGACACCGAAATTCGCGGCGAGCGCGGATTGGCCGTACGGCATGCCGGCCACGGCGCTGGAAAAAATGGCCACCCAGCTTCACACGAGCTACAAGCGTACGGTGAGCGATTTTCTCGAGCTTCAGGTGCGCGGCAGCGCCTACAGCGAAAAGGTGCTCGCTGAGTTGCAGGCTTCCTTGTTCATGCATGGGGAAGCGAACCCGGAAGCGCTCATATCGGGCTTGACCACTCTGCAAAATAGCGACTTACGTTCGATGTTGAGCTCGATTCGTCCGCCCACGCTGGTGATTGCTGGCCAATACGACCGTGTCACGCTGCCTGCAGCATCACGCGCGCTCGCGGAAGCGCTTCCTAACGGGCGGTATGTCGAATTTCATCGTGCGGCCCATGCGCCTTTTTTATCGCACACCGCCAAGTTTGCCGCGTTGGTGATGCAGTTCCTGCGTGGTGACTCGTCTGAGCAGGCGGCGACGCCGCACGTCGCAAGGAAGCGCAAAAGGTCACCCTCCTCATGACTGCCGACGAGTCCGAAGCGTTTCGCCTCGATCGCCCGGGAGTGCGCGCCTCTTTCGATCGCGCCAGCGCGAGCTACGAGGCGGCCGCTGTCTTGCAGGCGCGTGTAGCCGACGAGATCCTCAACCGGCTCCAGCCTTTCAACTTCACTCCAGGCATAGTGTTGGATCTCGGGTCCGGCACCGGACGCATGACGGGTGAGCTGAAACGGCGCTATCGGCGTGCGCTCGTCGTCGCGCTCGATGTAGCGCCCGGAATGCTTCGCGAGGCGACGCGACACCAACATCTATTTCGCCGATTTGAGCGTGTCTGTGGAGACGCGGTGCAGCTACCCATCGCTGACGCGAGTGTCGACATGGTCGTCAGTAGTTTGATGTTGCAATGGTGCGATCCACCGGACCAGGCTTTTGCGGAAGTTCGGCGAGTGCTCAAACCCGACGGCTTCTTCGCGTTCAGCACCTTCGGACCGGACACGCTGAGAGAGCTGCGCAGCGCCTGGGCCGAAGCCGACGGCCCCACGCACGCGTACAATCACGTCAATCGTTTCATGGACATGCACGACGTGGGTGACGCTTTAGTGCGCGCGGGCCTTTCCGAACCCGTGTTGGATGTCGATCGCATGCAACTGACCTATCCGAATGCGCTGGCACTGATGCGCGACCTGAAAGCCATCGGCGCTCATAACGTAACAGCGGGACGACCCCGTGGGCTCGTGGGACGAGCACGCCTGCAACGCATGCAGGATGCATATGAAGCCCTCCGGCGCGACGGGCGACTACCCGCGACATACGAAGTGGTTTATGGAGTCGCCTGGGGTACGGCGGGACGCCCAGGGAGTGCCGCCTCCATCGGCGGCGAGGTGCGCATCGCCCCGGGGGCAATCAGAAGGCGCGTGGGGCGGTGAGCGCAAAAGGCGTCTTCATCACGGGAACCGACACAGGGGTCGGAAAGACAGTCGTTGCAGCTGGCCTGGTCCGCGGACTCGTCTCCAAGGGGCTGCGCGTGGCGGTCATGAAACCAATCGCGTCGGGGTCGGCGCGTACTCCGGAAGGGCTACGGAACGAGGACGCCCTGACGCTCATAGGGGCAGCTAATGCTGCAGCGCCGTATGAGACCGTCAATCCGTATTGCTTCGAGCCAGCCATTTCGCCACATATCGCAGCAGAAGACGTCAAAATTAGTGTAGATATCACCCAGATTGAGCGTAATTTCGATACACTGGCGGCTCTCTCTGACTTAGTCGTAGTGGAAGGCGCCGGTGGGTGGCTGGCCCCCATCGGGCCGCACGAGAGCATCGGAGACCTGGCCGTGGCGCTGAACGTGCCAGTGGTATTAGTCGTCGGCCTACGCCTCGGCTGCATCAATCACGCGCTCCTCACCCAGCTCGCGATCAAGTCCCAGGGCGCGCGACTCGCCGGATGGATAGCCAATGCCATAGATCCCGCCATGGCGCGTCGCGCTGAAAATCTCGAGACGTTAGCGCGGCTTCTAGGTGAGCCCCCACTCGAAATCGTGCCCACCCTGGCCTCTGGTGCGCCATCGCTCGAGCTAACCGAAGCAGCTGCAAAACTCCTTACCGTCATCAGCAAGTCAGCAGCTGTTTCATACTAAAATATGCGCATGATCGCCTTGGTTGACGCCAACGAGTTGTGCATCGAGATCTGCCCGAACTGCTCATTGAGCGTGCGGGACGCAGTGATGTTTTTCGGGAGCTTGTGCTTTGTCTCGTTCGCGATCGCGGGAATGCTGGCTGTGCAGGGCTACTGGCCCATACTGCCGTTCGCCGGACTCGAGATGGTGGCGCTCGGCTGGGCGCTCAAGGTGAGCCTCGCCCGCCGCTTTTACCGACAGACGATCATCGTCACCGACGCCGACGTGAGCGTGGAATCCCAGGATCGCAGCTATTGCTCACAAGTCGTGTTCCCCCGCCATTGGTCGCAGGTTAAACTTCGCCGCCCCGCGTCGCGCTTGCATCCGAGCCGACTCACGATCGAGTCGCACGGCCGTCAATGCGAGCTGGGCAGTTTCCTCACGGAAGAAGAACGGCGTGGACTCGCGTTGCGACTGCAACGTCTGGTCGGCCGCATCAATGAGTCGCCCTCCCTGGCCCAGCCGCTTTGAGCCAGGACCGCTTGATATAGAGGACGCAGGGGTCCGCTTTTGAAGAAATTGTGCCGCACCCGGATGGTCCGGGTGCGCGCTGTAAGGCACGTAATGATGATTCGCGCAAAAATCGAACAACTCACCAAGCTCGCCGCCGCACTTCTCGTCACTACTCTGGCGGGCGCTGCGCCCGTGCAGGCCGCCGATTCCGAATCCGGCTGGAGCCTGCTCAACATGACCCCCGGGGTCACGGAGATCAGCCGCAAGATTTACGGTCTTCACATGGAGATCTTCTGGATCTGCGTGATCATCGCCGTGATTGTGTTCGGTGCGATGATCTACTCGATTGTCACCTACCGGAAATCGAAGAACGCCGTCGCTGACGTGACCCTGGTCCATAACACGACGGTGGAGCTCATCTGGACGGCGGTGCCGGTCGCGATTCTGGTCTTCATGGCGGTGCCCGCGGCGAAGACTCTCGTTGAGATCGAGGACGTGACGAAAACCGACCTCAGCATCAAGATCACCGGCTTCCAGTGGGGTTGGCAGTACGAGTATCTCGACAGCGGCGTGGCGTTCTACTCGCACCTCGACCGTAAGAGCAACACGGCTCGCGAGCTCTTGTCCGGCATCGACCCGAACACCGTCGATCACTACCTCCTGAATGTGGACAAGCCCCTGGTCGTCCCCGTCGGCAGTAAGGTCCGTCTCCTCATCACCGGCGCGGACGTCATCCACTCCTGGTGGGTGCCGGCGTTCGGCGTGAAAAAAGACGCCATTCCAGGCTTCATCAATGAGGCCTGGTTCAAGGTCGATACCGACAAGCCAGGACTCTATCGCGGGCAGTGCGCCGAGCTTTGCGGCCGAGACCACGGCTTCATGCCAATCGTCGTTGATGTGCGCTCGAAAGAAGACTTCGAGGCGTGGCTAAAGGACAAGGCAGCGGAACAGAAGCAGGCGGCGACTTCGGCGGACCCCGCAGCGACACCCACCGCAACGGCCCCGGCGCAGCCCAACGCGACACCCACGGCCTGACACCAACACAGCGCGCGCAGCGAATCGCAAAACTATTCTGCTTCGAGACTCCTAGACACTTTTCGCACCTGAGAGAACACGACATGGCCGAGCCGCACGCTGCCCATACTGAGCACGCCGATCACGACCACAAACCGCACGGCTGGCGCCGCTGGGTCTATGCGACGAACCACAAAGACATCGGCACGATGTACTTGGTCTTTGCCTGCACGATGTTTTTCATCGGCGGCGCCATGGCCATGGTCATCCGCCTGGAGCTGTTCAAGCCGGGCATGCAGTTCGTCGATCCGCAGCTCTTCAACTCCATGACCACCATGCACGCGCTGATAATGATCTTCGGCGCCGTGATGCCGGCGTGGACGGGATTGGCGAACTGGATGATCCCGATGCAGGTCGGCGCGCCGGACATGGCGCTGCCGCGTCTGAATAACTTCAGCTTCTGGATCCTGCCGTTCGCCTTCACCCTGCTGCTGTCGTCGCTGTTCGTACCCGGTGGTGCGCCGGCGGGCGGCTGGACGATGTATCCGCCCCTGGTGCTGCAGAACGGCGCCTCCTTCCCGATGCTCATTTTCTCGATTCACATGATGGGAGTGTCCTCGATCCTGGGCGCCATCAATGTCGTCGTCACGATCATGAACCTGCGCGCGCCGGGCATAACCCTGCTACGCATGCCGCTCTTCGTATGGACGTGGCTCATCACCGCCTACCTCCTGATCGCCGTCATGCCGGTACTCGCAGGCGCAGTGACGATGC
>Ga0206967_1043_pt1 | contig 27811 bp, 27 predicted proteins | sample Alteio_BWOrgHeat_24_FD_153259 | JGI IMG/M metagenome (GOLD analysis project Ga0206967, IMG submission 153259) | Enriched cells from forest soil in Barre Woods Harvard Forest LTER site, Petersham, Massachusetts, United States -... | ecosystem: Environmental > Terrestrial > Soil > Temperate forest >...
TAACAACAGGGCATTCGCATACCGGTTAGGGCCGTAATTGGCAGTCTCGCGGCAGGTACGATGTGCCACTCCTGAGGTACTGGGACACATTCAAAAACCCGCTCCAGGTGCCGCTCGACGCGCGCTGATCTTCTGCAGCAGACCATGCAGCTCCGACACACTCGGCAGGGACACCTTGCGCAGGTACGGCGGGGGGAATGGGAATAGGTAACGTGTTTCAAAGAGCGTACAAATGACAGCAGCAACCCCGAATCGAACGCGCTGGAGGATGTTGATCGCAGCATCGGCCGTCATGCTGATCATTGGCACCCTCTACTCCTGGGCCATTTTCACACAGCCGCTCCTAGTCCTTTTCCACTGGAATTTGACGACGGCTACCTTCGCGTTCGCCGTTGCGAATTTCAGTCTGGCGACCGTGGGCGCCGTGGTGGGCGGCTTCTGGCTGGATCGGGCCGGTCCGCGCAAAGTGGCACTGGTAGGCATCTCTCTCTGGGGCGTTGGCAACCTCCTCGCGGGTCTCGGCACTCCGAGCTTCGGAGCTGTGTGGCTGTATTTCACCTACGGCGTGACGGGAGGAATCGGCGCAGGAATGGCCTACGTCACGCCGCTTGCGGTGGTCAGCAAATGGTTCCCCGACAAGCGCGGCCTCGCGGGCGGGCTGGTGACGGGGAGCTTTGCGCTGGGTGCGTTCGTTTACAACCAGTGCATCCCTCGCCTCACCCACTTTCACGCGGCGGCAATACACGCAGCCGACCTGATCGCCACCAGAGTCGTCGTTACAGGACTGACGCCGGAAGTGGCGGCAACTGACATGGATGCCGTCATGCAAGTGTTCATCGCATCCGGTGTTGCGTTCCTCGTCATCGGTCTGCCCGCAGCATGGGTGCTTCGTGATCCTCCGCGCGGGGATGGATCCGCACAATCAGCATTCGCCGCGGCCGACACCGGGTATCCGCCCTCGAAAGTTGTTGTAATGCCGCAGTTCTATCTGCTGTGGCTGCAGCTATTCGCCAACGCCATTGCCGGACTATCGATCATTTCGAATGCGGTGCCGCTTCTCGCCGATCTCACGAATATGTCGCCTGCTTTGATCGCATCGCTGTTCGGGACCGTGAGCCTCTTCAACGCAGTGGGCCGCTTCCTGTGGGGTAGCCTTTCCGATCGGATCGGCTGCAATAGAACATTCGCCGCCCTGTTCGCCCTTCAGGCGGTGACCCTCGTGCTCCTGGGTCATACCCATGATCTGACAGGAGCGCTCGCCGGGATCTCCGTCGTGCTGTTGTGTTGCGGCGGCGGTTTTGGAACCATGCCTTCCTACAACGCGCAGTACTTCGGCACGAAATACATGGGCTTGAACTATGGACTGATGCTGTCGGCCTGGGGATTTGCCGGTCTCATCGGGCCCATCCTGTTGGCTCGAGCCAGGGATCTGAGCGGCTCGTATGCGGCAATACTGTCCACGATGGCGATCGGACTCCTCTTCGCGGTGATTTTGCCGCTCATCACTCGCAAGCCTGAGGCCAAGCCCGAGGCTGCGCCCATCGTGAGCTAACCTGGGTGTTTTGGTAGCCAGGGCTCCAGAAAAGAAGCAGCACCGTTCGCGAACCCTCTTTAGTAGAAGGAAGAAACGTGGCCGCCACCGCTTCGTAGAAGGGATCACCGATTCGGCCGGGTTGAAGAACGCCCAGGCCATAGTGGAGGTCCCCGTCTCCCCCTCCAGGCTCTACCGGGAGTAGATAAGCGGATCACCCTCGGCCAGTGTACGTTCGGAAGAGTTTCACGAGTTCCGCAATCAAGGACAGCGAGTATTCCAGATAGCGCGGGGAGCATGCAGTGTGATCCGCCAGTCGTTATCAGTGCGCCATTGCTTCGTAGAAGGGTGATGTGTGAGGTGTCCGTGCAGACAATAGGCCGCCAGTTGTTATCAGTGGCGCCACTGGTTTGCTATTTATAAGGCAGCGATAGTTTGGCGCCAATGGGGTGGACCTCAGCAATACATGGCTGCTGGAACAGGAGTTCGGCTGGCAGGGAAAGACATCAAGGAGTTCAGTGCAGTCGACGGACACACCACCGCGGCTGACGAACGCTTCCAGTTTGGTGGCTACGAATGCCGGACCTGAGATGACGCGAATTACAATGCGGTCGCTCAGTCGGACGTGCGTCGCGCTCTTCACTGCTTCCGGATACCAACGGTTGGAAAATCCAAGGATGGCCGGATCTGTCGGCATCAGATCGAACAACACACCCGAACTCGTGTGTCTCCAGCGGCAAATTACCTCGCTGCTGGCATCTCGATTGAATAGCATCCGCGGTGTCCTCAAAGATTCTCCACCGCCAGAGCTCGGTAGGCTCTCAGATTCGCGCCTCCCGGGCGCACGACGCAGTGTTTCCAGCACGCAGCCACCTTTAATCCCCCTCTCCAGCTTTTCTATCCCGCAGGCCCTACCTTTAATCCCCGCGCCCGAGTATGCCGCATTGAGCATCAGTACTGCGCAAGGTGGCACTTGAAAGGGCCCTAAGGGCTTGGGCAGCTCCCCTAGACTGTAGAGCAAGGATTGCAGAGCTCTGAGGATGAGCTCACAGGAGCTTACGGGCTCTTAGGAAGCCCCCGCTTAGGAAGGCAGAGAAGGCACAGGGAGGATGGAAGGTCTCAGGGAGGAAGAGCGGTCGCCGGTATGCGGGTGGGTGTACGAGCGGCACGTGCCCGAGCACACGCTGCTGTATCGGGTGATCAGGCAGTACTACCCGAAGTTGGTGGAGCACCTGGCCCGCGAGCAGCGCGAGCTGCCGAGTTATGTGCAGCGCGAGTTCACGGACTACTTGCGCTGTGGGCGCCTGGAGTACGGGTTTCTGCGCGTGCGCTGCCAGGACTGCCACGCGGAGAAGCGCGTGGCGTTTAGCTGCAAGCGCCGGGGGTTCTGCCCGAGCTGCGGCGCGCGCCGCATGGTCGAGAGCGCCGCGCTCTTAGTGGATGAGGTGATCCCGCACGTGCCGATGCGCCAGTGGGTGATGTCGGTGCCGTACCCGCTGCGGTTCCTGTTCGCGACTCACCCGCAGGCCCTGGGGCAGTGCTTGGGGATCGTGTATCGAGCGATCGCGAGCTTCCTGATCAAGAAAGCAGGTCTCACCCAGCGCAAGGCGCAGTGCGGGGCGGTGACGCTGATCCAACGCTTTGGTAGCGCACTGAACCTGAACGTGCACTTTCACATGCTGATCCCGGATGGGGTGTACGTGAGCGGCACCCCGCCGTACCTGCGCAAGGTTTCAGCGCCGAGTGTGTCGGAGCTGCATGGTCTGCTGCAGAAGATCAGCGCGCGCGTCGGACGGCATCTGGAGCGAGTGGGGTTGTTGGTACGGGATATGGACAACAGCTACCTGGACAGGCCTGCGGCCGGCGGGGTAGGGCAGGGGAGGGGGAGTGTTGAGGAGCGCGAGACTCTGGAGGATCTGCAGACTCACTCGATCACCTATCGGATCGCAGTCGGGGCGCACAAAGGGCGCAAGGCGTTCATGCTGCAGAGCCTGCCGCCGTTGGGTGAAGGAGAAGAGCGGCCCGGTGTAGCGCAACTGTCGGGGTTCTCCCTGCACGCGGGCGTGGCGGCGGCCGCGCACCAACGCTACAAGTTGGAGCGCCTGGCGCGCTACATCACCCGCCCGGTGTTAGCCCTGGAGCGACTCTCGCTCACCCCTCAGGGTCACATTCGGTATGCGTTGAAGACCCCGTATCGGGATGGGACCACGCACGTGATCTTAGAGCCGCTGGATTTCCTGGCGCGCCTGGCTTCTTTAGTGCCGCTGCCGCGCGTCAATCTGACACGCTTCCATGGCGTGTTTGCCCCGCACGCGGGGCTTCGCATGCGCATCGTGCCGGCCGTGCGCAGCACCCGCCGTGCGCAGCACGGTCCGGACGAGGAGGGCGCCTTCGCGCATCGGCACCGGGCGATGACCTGGGCGCAGCGGCTACGCCGGGTATTCAACATCGATATTGAGACGTGCGAGCGCTGCGGCGGGGCGATGAAGATCCTGGCCTGCATTCAGGACCCGGCGGTGATTCGCAAACTCCTGGCCGCGCCCCTGGCGGGGCCGCACCCCCTCACCCCTCCCGCCCGGGGCCCTCCAGGTCCTGCGGGTCCTGCGGACGGCATGTCCTAAGAACTCGTCCGAGCTTCAGTCCCTCAGCTGCTCATTCACTCGGGGCTCTCCTTATAGGGCTCTCCTTATATATAGGGCGTGTCCGCTCTCCGGACGTGCGCGCGATTCGGATTCGGGCGCTTCGAGCGGCTCTCTCAAGCCCCCCAGCTCAAAAAAGAGGGCAAAAAGTGGGGAAAAAGAAGGAATTCAGACGGAGTGAAGGCAGGGGAGGGTGCCGTCCGCAGGACATGCCCACCCGCAGGGTGTGCGCATAACATGCTTTATGTTACCTATCCCCAGGTGAGTCGATCCGGACGCGCCCTCGATGAAGGTTGAAATGGCACCACTCTCTCGCTCAAAGTCCTGCGCCGCCAGCCCGTAGAACGCCGGAGATCGGCGGCCTGGATTACGAGTTCCGATTGGATGTGTTGAATGCCCAAAGAGAACTACCGCAAGCGATCCGTCGGGGCGCCTGAATGACAAGACGGGAAAATCCGGATCGAAGGGACCGGTTGGATGCAATTGCTCAGATCTGTCGAAGCGAGCCCATGAAATTGTTCCATCGCGCATTTGAATGCGACTATTTTGCCCAATCGTCTCTTCACGGCCCATGATGAAGAATGCTCGGGTAAATGATGATGACGTCAACTCCGAATCCGCTCTCACCACAGCCTCAACTGCCGCGTTCTTCACCTGATCCACAAATTCAGGTACCACATCATAACCATGCATCCTCACGGTCGCTGGCGCATGGTGCGTGTGTGTAGAGTTTATGATGATGTGATCAAATGGTATTCCGGTACGCTTTTCAATCTCCCGTGACGTAGCGTCAAGCACATCGCGAGACAGAGCAAGAATATCCAATGCGACCAAGGCGACACGGGTACCCTGAGGCGGCCCCTGAATTACGGTCGCAACAGCGCGAAGCAGCCCATCTTGGCCCTTGGCGTAAGTGGGGCCGATATTTCCGCCAATAGTCATATCGTCCGTGGCCTGTAGCTCAACTGCCGCCGCAGCGGCTTTAATGTTCACAGCCCAAGGATCAGCAGCATGCACAACAGGAAGCATCGACAATGTAATCGATGAACCCATCGAAAGAAGCTGCGACACGACGGACCTCCTTTTCTGCCGATGTAGGGTACGCCTCAATTTATCACCCTCCTCTGTAAGCGACAGGGGTCCAAGCCGCTGGAAGATTGGGAAACGGGAATCCCGCAGTAGGCACGTTTCCTTGGGTAAGCGGTTACACGCTAGGAGGCCACAAGAGTGACTCCAGCCATCTGAGGCAGGTTTCCGAAACGAGCCTCTGGTCGGAGCGCGTGCATTGACGTCCAAACAACGTGGTCATGGGACCGTCCTTGTTTGTGCCGGTACTTCATCAGTCCCACCAAGCACGGTCGGTGTGTTCTCATCGTCTTTATCCACTCCCATCGGCGGTCCCTGAAAGAGCAGCGCGCTGTTGAACAATCGTACATAGACGACAGCCCCAACCTGCGCCCCGAGCAAGACAAGGCTTACGATCACGACACTCTTCCCCGTGCGCCAATCCCCTTGCCACAGACTTGAGAGGAATGCGGCATAAATGAGGTAGGCGTTTAAGAGCACCCCTAGCATAGGCACAATTAGATTCCTACCGTAATGAAACTGGCGCCGCCGAAATCTCCAAAAGAACCCAACATTAGCTACATTGACAGATAGAAATGTCAGTGTCGCAAAGAACACCAAAGCGTTTGCCCACCACGTAAAGCTGTCTAAGCCATTGCGCAGTAGGGCGAGCGTCCCCAAGTCCAGCGCCACGACCGCTGCGAGCAGGCCTGCCACCGCAACTCTCGGCACTCGCTTTTCGCCCGCCAGACTTGCCAAGGTACGCGGCAAGAGGCCGTGTCGTGCAAGCGCGAAGACAATGCGCGAGGCCCCCTGGATGCTACTGATGTAAACGGCAGTTACCCCCGTGAATGCTGTAAGGATGATGGCGAGATTACCCGAACCCCAGTACGCTCGAGCTGCGGGCGTCACAGCAGTGAGTCCTTGGGCAGTATAGAGACGGACCAGCTCGTCCGGGGTGGACAGCGTAAAGACCCACGCATTTAGCGCCCAGAACACAGCAATTCCCACCACGGTCAGCAGAATCGCTTTGGGCAGATGCTCACGTGGCGCCTCGGCTTCCTCAGCTGCGGTGGAGACGACATCAAAACCGCAGAAGGCCAGAACGCCTAAAATCATCGCACTCCAAAAGCCCGCCAAAGAACTTCCATGATGTGGGTCAAAGGCAGCCAGGGTAACTGCACCGGGCTGTGCCGATTTGACCGCCAAAATGGTAACGGAAAGCGCAACAACCACCAGCGTCTCAATCACCATAAGTCGTACGGTGCTCTTGATTGACGCTTCCGCGCCTCGTAAACAGACCCAGGCAATTGGAACACAGGCAATCCCCACGCCCAGGGTCAGTGTCAGCATCGCTGGCGGGGAGATGTGCAGCCATTCGAGAAAATCGCGAAAGAAGAGTGCGAACATGAGGGGCTGGGCGACTGCTGCCATGAAGAAGTAGGTCGTCATCAGGAGGCCAGCCTGGAACCCCGCAAGCGGACTTACAGCACTCCAAAGCCAAGTGCAGGCAGCCCCAGCCGAAGGCGCTTCGCGATTAAGCAAGGCATAGGAGATCGCGGTGGGCAAGGTCATGACCATCGCCCCGAGAAAGATCAGAGGCGTGATAGGACCGGCCGCAACCTGCATGGGGCCCCACAAGGCATACAGGCCGAGTGCGGGTGACGTAATGCCAATTGCGAGCGCCGCTAACCCCCAGGGCCCGATGGTATTCGCCCTTAGTCGCCGCGCATCAACGCTCGCGTCGCGATTCGACCCAATAGTTACCGGTCTCATGTTCTCCCGTCGCTCAACCAAACGCCTCACTCCCGCTAGATGTAAATCACAATAAGGTAGTTCTCGTTGGCGCCGTACTACTATTCTCAGCAGCACATAACTTTCCTAGCGCCCCTCATGGCCTTCCCAGTGCATTTTGTCAACGAAGCCACCCTTGTTGTCGATGGCTTTGTCAGGCGCTCCAGACCAGTCGAGCGAAAGATTGAACTTTCCCACATGACTTCCTTTGTCCAGCTGAATTGGAACGGCCACCTGTCCTGGGTCATAAATGGTCAAATCGACAGTCAAAGTGCCTACGTCGCTGTCGGGTCCGACTCTGAGCACCGGCCGAGAGTCGATCGAGCGTGTCGTGACATTCCGGAGTGAGATATTTTCCGCATGCCCGTTGATATTGATGAACGGGAAATTCCCGCTATTAAACTCTGCGTCCAGGTCTCCATCCTGCAGGTTCCTTCCATACTCTATCAGTTGCTCTACGAGGCGTTGCCTGTACTGTGAGGGCGCCAGATTGACGTTGCCGATGATGATGGACCCTATATCTCCACAGTTTTCGTGGGAGGTGGCGCACTCTTTATTGAGAAAATGGCTTATACCTATGCCCCATAGACCGCTGACCGTGCCTGCTATGTTTGATACAACAATTCCATCTACACGTTCTTTGTCTGAGACAATGCGAAGTGCCGACTCTGAGTCCATTACATCAATGTTAGTCGCTACTACGTCGATAATCGGACCGGGCTTGATAAGCGGATCTATACCAGTCTCCTCTTCGTCAAGGGAAATACCATCGTCCCCGGTTCTCGCTCTAAGGCCATCGATAAAAATGTACCGCGTAGGTCCTTCGACATGCACTGCGTCATCACAACTCTTGTCAAACATGTCGATATCTCTGTAAGGAACGCCGCTGTCGACAGTAATCTGGCGCAGATCAACGTAGTTAACGTTGGCGACGTGAATTCCGTAAGCTCTCATGCTCCACACCGTTGTGTCCCGAATAGACAGGTCGTTGACTCCATAGAACTGGATTCCATCTATGTTGTCGCCGTGACCGTCATCAGTACTACAAGGCCGCTTAGCTCTAGTTGCAGCGTCATAGCCATAATTATGCTCGCGGTTTCCGTTCAAAAAACAGCCTTTCAACACAATGTGCTCGTCCTCTATAACATCTGGCGTGCGATGCGCGTTGCGAATCACCGCTCGGTTTGAATGATCCTTCAGGTAAAAACCCGCTCCTTTGATGCATTCCACTGTCGTATAGCCACGAATCTCAAGGCCGCTGACGAGAGCCGGTCCGTCAATGACAAGATCAAGCGGTCTTTTCCCGGTTGCCTTGTTCAGTACCCTTTGCAACACGGCAGTGTCGTCGGTACCTCCGCCGATCATCAGATCTGAATCGAGACGTGCGCCTATCTGTGACGCCAAAACAATAGAACCTGACGCCGATGCCGACACGGCGTAAATCAACAGCATCAGTGTCACGATAACATGTACCGGCTTCGCCATATGTCATGATTCCTTTGCACCATCACCCAAAACGCCTATTTGAGTGTTGAGCTTATAACACCGGGCCGCGCTGCCGGTAGTCCAAACCGCAATCGCAGGACAGACCGCGTGATCTGAACGTGGCATTCAGTTAGGTGTGCTTACACACGATGATCCGAATGAACGCGTTTTCCTGATCGCATCGGCTTCATCCTACCGCTGTAGTCAACCTTGTCCTAAAAGGTGCGCTATGATGCACTGGTCCGTCGACCGAATTCTGGGTGACTCATTTTTTAGTTAGGAGTGCAGGGTGTGCGCTGGTAAGACTTACGCGTGGGCTAAGCGCCCTCATTCAGAGCACGCCCTTATCGCTCCAAGACGTCGCAGATCTGTTGGACCTTTGTCCGAGAGCAGCGGACAGGTGCATGGGGATGTCACTCTCGCCGTAGCAGGATATGCGGTCGGGTCCCTTGAGTCCCGACCGCGTTTTGCGATTGACAAAGACCACGTCACTGGCTTCCCAGGCTGACGCAATTGCGGAGGTACCCCTGACAGAGCTAGAACCGGTGATGCCCATGCGCCTATTCACCGACTGCCTGTCTATCTGCCGACGAGAATCTATGGCCAGTAGCGCTGCCGCGTCCTCTTTCTCCTTACTCGGCTCTATTACGCCCACACAAACTGCCGTGGTGTTGGATTTCCCGCGCTCTCCGCCACGTAATAGAACTCGATGAAATCAGATGTGCGTCCACCGCTATCGTCGCCCGAAGCCAACGCCGCCGGTGCGAAAGTAAGCCACTGTACATAACAAGTACTGCCGGTCTCAGCGTCGGTTGATATTTCCGCCGCAATACGTCAGCGAATGGTACAAAAAAGGCGGCACAATTACGGCGGCGGTTCAAATCTGCTACAATGCGCCACGCCCAGCCTCTCCCAAACCTCCCCACAAATCGCCTAGACGTCGAAAGGGTCTATCGGAAAAAGATTCGGACGTCTTTACGCCACCGCTTCCGGGTGCACAAGCCAGTCGACACCTTCGCAAGGCGGCGCACCGGCGCGACCGCAAGGGAAAGCACCAGCCCACCCCATGTGCTTGGTTCAGGGATAGGATTTGCGACCATTGTGTAGCGTCATCTCCCGCTGTTCATGATTGCGGCCAATTTCTATTGTTGCTGACAATCAGAACAACGCCGCGGTCCGGGTCGTCGACGCACTTTGATCACGGTGTACTATCTCGGAGTGCCTGCTCCAATACCTCACAGATCCTCTGGATCTTTTCATCGGTAAGCGCTGGATACGTAGGCAGCGATATCACGCTGGCCGCCACACGCCGTGCGTTTGGATATTCCTTACAACTGTACGGTGGAAGAGAACCCAGCGTGTAAAATCCCGGCCGGACCTCAATTCCTTCGTCACGCATTTTCACTATCACTTCGTCGCGCTGCGCTTCCATAGAGTGCAAGGGTACGTCGTCACCCGTTAACTGTCCTGCTACTGCCCAAAGTAGAGCGTCGACCGTATTCGGAAACACCTGTTCGCGAAATCCAGAGATGTTTCGTAGGCTTCGTCTATATGAACAGTGCACGCGCCTGCGTTCCGACCGGATTGACTCCAGCTCTTTGAGCTGGGCACATCCGATAGCAGCCTGCACATTTGTCAGACGGAAATTGTGCCCAGCGACGTCATGCCAATACGGCTTCCCTTTTCGCATTCCCTGGTTGCGTAACAGCATCATTCTGCGAAAAAGGTCCTCATCCGCTGTCATGACCATTCCGCCCTCGCCAGTAGTAATGGTCTTTGCAGCATGGAAACTCAACGTGCCAATCCGACCGATGGTGCCGGCTGCACGGCCTTTGTATTGAGAGAAGGCAGCTTCAGCGGCGTCTTCTATCAGTGCCGCGTGTGCATGGTTGGCAACTTCCACAAGGGTGTCCATCTCGACCATGTTTCCATAGAGATGGACGGCGATGATTGCCCGCGTGCGGTCAGTAACAACCTGCTCGACCGATCCGGGATCCAGACACCAAGTCTCTGGGTCCACGTCGGCGGTTACGATTCGTGCTCCAACTGCCAGAGCCATATTCGCCGCGGCGGCAAATGTGAACGCAGGAACGACAACTTCGTCTCCCGGTCCTATGCCCAAGCCCAACAGCGCCAGATGAAGCGCCGTCGTACCATTTGATACGGCAATGGCATACGGAGTCCGGTTCAACCGGGCGATCTGGCGTTCAAACTCATCCACGTAAGGGCCGCCGGATATCCAGGTCGAGCGCAAGGCATCGGTTACCAGATCGGCTTCGCTCCCAAAAATGGTCGGCATTGCATACGGGATCCAATTGGATTGAGTTGGAGACTGCTTAGTCTGCCCGTGAGCCAAATTCGCTACCATGGAAATACCCTTCCGTAGGTGACTCCGCCGTGGAGTTCCGGTGGCGGCTGTGCGTACCTATAAACGAACAGTCAACACCGGTCAACGCGACGAATGAGCTGAGCCTTCTAAAATGGAGTATGGCATGCGCATTCGGTCCCAAACGTGATCATGAAAGTGGTGTTTGACTCCTCATTCCGGCATTTTTCGAGTTTCTCAGATTTACCGAAATTCCAACGAGCTGGTGCGTTCCGTCTCAAAAGGACGCCTTCACATCGCCTACTTCGTCCCAGGGAACCGGCTCTGCACCACTCGCCGACAGGTTCTTGTAATAGAGCTTTCGATATCCCAATCTGAAAGTACCCATCGGAAGAGAAAGCGATTGAACCGGTCACCTCTGCCTGCTTCCCTACAGATTCACAGTCCACCTTTTGCTTGTTCACGAAGGGAGTTTTGGCACTTCGGGTCAGTCGGACCTATGGACACGACCGTACTCTGTCCTGTCGTATTCGACGGGGAGAAAAATTGCGGCGGAAGCAATGCGGAGAGTGTACCGTTAGATGCATTGACATCCAGGGATGCCTCGTGCAACCGTTTTCCACTCTGTCGCCGTTGTCCATGATTTGCGTGACTAAAGCTGCGCTCGGCGTGAGCTCTAATTCCTACCTGGGAAGGTCAATCAGTTATCTCGGCGCATCAGGTGTTTTGTTTCTCAGGAGGCGCGATCCTGTCCTCTTTTGACTTGAAAAGTACGCTTCTCGCTATTTTCTGCCGAAGTACAACTCACCAAGGACGGAGATGTCGATGCTGAGCTCTAAGTCGGAAAACAATCTGACCGCGGACGGAACTTTAGCGGTAGAGGGAAGACAAGGGTATCGCCAGAGATTCGGTCGATGAGGCCCAAGACTGCCCTGATTACCGGCATCACAGGCCAGGACGGCGCGTATCTGGCAGAGCTACTTCTCCGCCAGAACTATGTTGTACATGGAATTCGACGCCGAACATCTCTTTTCAATACTCGGCGCATTGATCACCTGTATGAAGACTCCCATCAACCGGATACACGGTTGTTCCTTCACCACGGCGATATGACTGACACAAGTAGTCTGGTGCAAGTTATCAGAAAGACTCAACCGGACGAGATCTACAATCTCGCTGCGCAAAGCCATGTGGCGGTCTCATTCGAAGAGCCTGAGTACACAGCCAATTCTGACGCCTTGGGTACCTTGCGGATCCTCGAGGCCATAAGAATTCTCGGGATGGAGAAAGTCGTCCGTTTCTACCAGGCGTCCACGTCCGAACTATTCGGCCTTGTACAACAGACACCTCAAACGGAGACTACTCCGTTCTATCCACGCTCGCCGTACGCGGTATCGAAGCTCTACGCCTATTGGATTACGGTCAACTATCGCGAGGCCTATGGCATGTTTGCATGCAACGGCATTCTTTTCAACCACGAGTCACCAACACGCGGCGAATCATTTGTCACCCGAAAAATCACGCGTGGCCTTGCCCGGATCAGGTGGGGCCTACAAGACTGCTTGTATCTTGGGAATCTTAATTCCAAACGCGACTGGGGTCATGCACGCGACTACGTCGAAGCGCAGTGGCTGATGCTCCAACAGCCGTCACCGGAAGATCTTGTGATAGCGACCGGCGAGCACCGAAGTGTGCGGGATTTCGTCGATGCTGCAGCCCAACAGCTCGGGATGGACATTCGCTGGGTCGGTGAGGGCGTTGAAGAGAGAGGATTCGATGCCGCAGGAAAGTGTGTTGTTGCTGTTGATCCGCGCTACTTCCGACCAACAGAGGTAGAGACGTTGCTAGGCGACGCGAGCAAGGCACGCGAAACGCTCGGGTGGGCACCTCGAACCACCTTCGAAGAGCTCGTCAGCGAGATGGTACGGGAAGACCTTAAGGATGCCCAGAATGAAAAGCTACTCAACTGCACAGCAAGTCGGACGAGTCGCGAGCTTTCATCACTGCGAGCGGTAACCTATGCACCTGCGATCGTTAACTCTCGCTCTGGCCCTGCTGCACCCGCTTCAAAGTGATCGAAGCTCTCTTCCGAAGGCTGTCCAATGATGCAATTCATTAGGGTCGATATAGCAAACACCTACCTTCTAGAGAGTTTCATTCAGCGGGCCGGTGCGTCGCTAAGCACGTTTCGCTACTTTGCGACGCGACCACTTTCGGTTGTAAAGAACCATGCCTGCACTTGGGTAATCGAGGAAAACCAAGAAGTTGAGGCTTACGGACATCTCGACCGTGAGGGCGAAACAGTCTGGCTCGGCATCGCCGTAACCTATCATTCGCGGGGCAGAGGCCTCGGGCGGCAGATGATGCGGCGGCTGATCGATTCGGCCACCACGCTCCGAATCCCTACAGTGAGACTCTCAGTCGATAACTCTAACATTGCAGCGATCCAGCTGTACGAACGGTTCGACTTCCGACTAATCTCAAAGGATAAGAAATCCGGCGTTTACGAGTGGAGAAACGAGCGTGACCCATACAAGTGAGTCAATCTGATCTTCCGCGGTGTTGAGCCACTCCCCCACATGCCCCTGGAGGCCGGCGCTCGGCTCGTAGTTCGACTTGCTGCGCTGTGCAGTCGGGCGCGAATAGTATCGGCAGCACATCCAGAATCTGCAGTCAGTATGCAAACACAATTGCCTCAAGCGCAGAGGGAGTACACGAACGGATACTCTCCCCAAAGCGCCCCAGCCCGCAGTCGCTGGTTGACCCTCATCGTACTGAGTCTCGGGGCATCGATGATCGCTCTTGATGCAACGATTGTATTTGTTGCCCTGCCCACAATCAGGGCCGACCTAGCCTTTTCCGAAGCCTCTCTTTCCTGGGTTGTGAATGCCTATTCGCTCACTTTTGGTGGCCTTTTGCTACTCGGTGCGCGGTTAGGTGACCTCTTCGGTCACCGCCGGCTGTTTCTGCTGGGAGTATTGCTCTTTACTCTCGCTTCCCTCATATGCGGACTTTCGACATCGCAGGCCACCCTGATAGGGGCAAGAGCGCTACAGGGCGTTGGTGGCGCTGTCGTGTCTGCTGTCGCCCTGTCTCTGGCCGTGGGTTTATTCGAAGACCAGCGTGGGCGAGCTAAGGCAATGGCAGTCCTGAGCTTTGCTAACGTCGGAGCTGGAAGCATCGGCTTCGTTTTGGGCGGGACGCTAACCAGTGCGGTCAACTGGCACTGGATCTTCCTGATCAATATTCCCGTTGAATGTGTGGTCTTCGGCCTCAGCCTCGCTCTCCTGAAAAAGGACTCGAATCCTCACACGACCGGTCATCTGGATATCGCTGGCGCGTTGGCAGTGACAGCATTCCTGATAGTCGCTCTTTATGCGATCACCAGCTACCCAGAATCCGAGCGCCCTATCGAAAAGAGTCTCCCACTTCTTGTCATCGCCATTGCACTCCTGACCGTGTTCTTGACTATCGAAGCCCGCGTGCGGGTGCCTCTTGTGCCACTGCGCTTCTTTGTGGCGCGCAACCTCGCGGTCGCGAATGTCGTCTACATGCTGCTCACCCCCGCTCTCTACGCCGCATTCTTTACCACCACGCTTTATCTGCAGGCCGTCCTACAGTACAGTCCGTTTCAGGTTGGCTTCGCCTTCCTCGCCATCAATCCGATCGCGGCCGCATTTACCCTGGTGCTTGCCCCTCGGCTGGTCATGTGGTTCGGAATCAAGCCGCCACTGACAATTGGGCTTCTTCTCGCGGCATGCGGGCTCGCGCTCCTTGCAGTTGTCCCCATCCGAGGCACATTCTCAGTGGATGTGTTGCCCGGCATGACATTGGCTAGCCTCGGAGTCGCCATGGCCACCACTCCCCTGATGCTCGCTGCGATGAATGACATCGAGCCGGAAGCCTCGGGTTTGGCATCGGGACTCGTCAGCACGGCGTCGTCGATCGGCGGAGCATTGGGGTTGGCGGTTGTCGCCAGTCTGGCTGCTGCTCGGACGAAAGGACTGCAAGCCTTGGGGTTTGACAACTTGACAGCACTCAACGGCGGCTGCCACCTTGCCTATTTGATCTGTTGCGCGCTTATGCTTCTAGCCGCATTGGTGAGTGCGCAATCCTTAAGACCGGATGGCAATCCATCGATGACTTGTGCCGCCCGGCCTTGAGGGTGTGCGCGGGCGGCGGGCACTGGCATACCGCGACTACCTCACCCGGAATGCAAGTTTACACAACCGACATGGCTTTAGACATGGATACCGTAACTGCCAAAGCAACCGTCCAAGGGCACCATACCTCACCACAGTTCTGGTATACGCGGCGCGCCGCTATCATTGGGATTGCGATTCTCTTTGTTGCTGTTGAATGGATTTCCGTGTTGGTTCCACCTCTCCAATCCCCCGACGAAACCGCCCATCTAGCAAGAGCCTATATGGTATCGAAAGGGGACATTCTTCCTAAAACCCTCAATGGAGAAACAGGTGGTGATTTGGACACCGGCCTGTTGGTCTATCTTGACTCATTCCAGTCGCTATGGTTCCACTACGATCGGAAGGTTACCACTGCCGACATTCGTTCTACACGGAAACTCCACTGGACAGGGCGGCGGCAATTTCGGGGCATTCCGAATACCGCCGTCTATTTCCCTTTGCCTTATCTACCCCAGGTGATGGCGCTCATTGTTGGAGAGCAGGCGAACCTGAGCATTGACACGACGTATTACCTTGCTCGTCTGCTTTCACTGATCGCAACCTTGGATCTCCTCCTGATGGCAGCTCTCCTGTACCCGATTCCGCTATTCGTCGTGGCGCTGTTTATAACGCCGATGACATTGTTTCAACTGGGCTCCACGAGCTTGGATGCTATGACTTTTGGAACATGCGCCTTGACCAGCGCCCTGTTTCTCCGGGGGGCGGACCGCAAATACCGCTTCGATTCACGCATGCATGCCGGCTTAGCGCTATGCGCCTTCTCCCTGGCTACATCCCGGATCGTTATGATACCGCTTACGTTGCTGCCGGCCGTCCTTGCCTCCCATCGCAAATCGCGAGGGTATATCGTATCGAGCGCCCTGTCATTCATGCTATCGATAGCCTGGATTACCTATAACACCGTGACTGTGAAAGGACTGTCCGGGCAAGGTGGTGATCCATCAACTACGACCGTTCACTACCTCCAGCACCCCGGCGCCTTCCTTGACCTCGTGTTCCACACGTTCGGTAATCCGGACATTCTGTGGTCTTACTGGGCGCTTTTTGTTGGCGTACTTGGTTGCCTTGATACGCCTCTAAATCCCTTTGTGTATGTCATCTTCGCTGTTGTATTGATCGCGCTAGCAGCCTTATCGATCCCGCATGCTCCATCACAGTGGGTTAATCTGAACAGCCTCTCTCTACTATTCGCAGCGGCCTTGTCAACCGTCTTTATGCTTGTCATCGAGATCATAATCGTGACACCTGTTTCCGCAGCGCAAATATACGGGATTCATGGTAGATATTTCACGCCCACCCTTATCCTGACCGGATACGCAATATTCCACAGAGTACATTCCTCTGACACGAGAAAATTGAGTGTTGCTATCATTGTGGTCGGGGCCGCTTTGTCTATCACCGACGTGATGCCAAGATTGCTCGATCGATATTGGCTCAGTTGAAGTGGAATTTCATTTAAAACCGCGGAGCTCCTAATTCTGGCCGATATGCATTTTCGACATATCCAACGGGATCGTGTCCACCTCAACCAGGTGATTGACACGATTTGCTTTTATGGGCATCACGAACACCACAATTGGCACGTCGGCACCCAAGGAGGCGACTTGTGAGTTGATTGTAGCGACAGCGGCGCACGTATATTTTAGGTGCAAGTAGAATCTCGGCGCTGATACGATGTCTACGGCCAGACTCGTCCCGTAGTTCGTAAGCGACAGTTCTCTGCCATAAGATGCGGCGTAAATTATCCCAAACCTATTTCCTTCACTCGCGGCCTCTATCAGGCTGATAGCTCGTCTGTCGGCATTGATCAGGCTGAGGGGATCTCGCAGGGACCGTCTTTTCACGCCCGGCGTCAGTATCAACGTGCTTCGTGCGATTTCCTTCGTCAGGTCGAACTTTTCGCTACGAAGTTCTGTGTCCACATCCTCATCCGCTTGAATGTCAAATTCCGCACTGACGACCGGCTCCAACCAAGCATCTGGACTAGGACCCGAAAAGTCACCGTCCGACGATTGCAATGTGTAGATTGGCACTCCAGTTCCTTTCGTCTCACCTGGGCCTGCAGCACGGAACTCAAGTAGTGTACCCGGAAGCAGTTGCTGCGTATTCACAAGCGCGCTTGCTCCAAGTCTCAACTCCGCTAATCCCACCCTGACAGAGATTGTGTCTCGAGGCGGCGACGCGCACCTCACGATTGCCAAGCGGTCTTCCTTTTGGCACGAACTGATAAGAACCGTAATCAGCAAAGACGTGATTCCTAACGCTCCGCTAGCCTCGCAGTCCTTGCGCGACACAAGCATAACTCCCTCCCGATCTACAACGAGAACACGGCCATTAAGCATTTAACACACGATTCTTCTCCAGATCTTCGTTCTCGACAATAGAATCCATTTACGGACCGAATTCCCGTCGCTCCCGATTATGTTAGCGCCGGAGTAATACTGACCCACGTCGCCGAAGTAAAAGTGACCCATCCGGGCGAGGATGGCGGTTTTCAGAGCCGCCGAGGTGTTGACCCAGGAGCTATCAGTGGAGATTCAGGTTTTGGACAGGCAGGGCCGATCGATCCGGCAGGTCGCCCAGGAGTCGGGACTGTCGCGCAATACGGTGTGACGGTATCTGCGAGAAGGACGACCGATCCGGTATGGGCCGCGAGAGCCTCGGCCGTGCAAGCTGGATGCGTATAAGGACTTTCTGCAGCAAAGGATCGCTCAGGCGAGACCGCAGTGGATTCCGGCGACCGTGCGTAAGCGGTAACCGCGCGACGTTCTTTATCCTCGCGCGAAGTGCGCGAACAATGAGCTCCAGATTCACACACAACTGGAGCGGATGATGGAGAAGGCTGGACGGGAGCGGCGGAGCGAGAGCGCTTGGCGTGAGATTGTGTCGCGCCAAAGCGAGAGTAGATTGTCAGTGCAGGCCTTCTGTGAGCGAGAAGGTATCAAGGCGGTCAGCCTCTACGGATGGCCCTCTCGATCAAGGCTGGCCGCAAGGAACGTGGTAAAGATGAAGCTGGCGTATTTCTGGCCGGTCTGAGCACAACGAAGTCTGTTTCCCCTTTTTCCCGTCATGAAGAGGGTGATAACGTACGACCGATTCTCGGCATCGACCACACACCGTCTTGAGATGCCGCTCTCAGCGGTCGCTTCCGCACACTCCAGTGAGTGGCGCCGCTCTTGGGCTTCTTCCGCAGAGTTTTTTGAATCAGGCGCGCAACACGATCATCAATCGTGCGCGGCCGACCGGGGCGAAGCTCATCGCACAGTCCCTGCAGCCGATGCTGCACATACCGACGCCTCCAACGACCTACGGTCGCCCGCCTAACGCGAAAGTGCTGCGCCACAAGACTGTCGGCGTTCCCAGCCACACACGCCAGAACAATCTGCGCGCGCTGCGTCAACGTTGCCGGCATCGAGCGCGAGCGTGCGATCGACGTAAGCTCTGCCAGCTCAGCTTCGCTCAAAATCAGCTCCGCTTTGGGTCGACCCATCGCCATCACGGTTTCTCCCGTGCCGATGATAGCTCGATGGGTAGCAATACATAGACCTATAACTTACGGGACAGGACACTTGGCTAGCTCACCATCTGCAACGAAGTCAGACGTGTGGTAGGACGGGCCGCGAACTCTTCGGAGAAATGCCGAAGATTGCGGCCCACCTTCGAAATAGTACTTTCGGCCACCAAGCCAGGGTTGTAGCCCAGCATCGCGCCGATGCCGCTACTGGTGTCAGAGAACCACGCGTTCAACTTATACGCCACAATTGTTCTATCAAACGAAAACGGCTCTATTCTCAGTTGGTCGATATTCCGTACTGGGCCACCTGGGCACTTTAGCCAATCGGTATCAAGCCAGTTGAACTCCAGCCACTGTCCACTGGGGATACAACCTTGGATATCGACCATGACCCTGTTGAAATCTTGGTGATCGCAAGCGGAATAGTATTCCTCCGCCACTTTCTCGAGCAAATTTTGGAAACTATCTGCTGGAGTGACCCGAACGCGTAAGAACAACATGTTTACGAGAAAACCAACTATGTCAACCAATTGGGAACACCAACGACCATTGTCCAACATACCTATAACGACATCTTGCTGATTGCACCAACGCGACATCACGGCGATATATATCGTAAGCATCGCCAGCGACACTGTTACGCGCTTGCTTCGGGCTATTTGCCTTAATCGTGCACTCAGAGGCTTACCAAAATCAACGTGGAGCAGTGCACCTACCTCGCCATTCCTCTGCGGCACCCCCGTGTCGACAGGCACTTGTGTACATGGCGCATCGAGTAATTTTTGCCGCCAGTATTTCTCATGACTTTGTCTCCAAGCCTCGTATGTCCATTCTTGCCAAACCGCGTAATCGGCAAATTGCACGGGCAATTCTGGCAAAGAGAGCGGCTGCCCTTGCTCAGCTTGGTTATACAGGGTCCAGATTTCGCGGCTGATGATGCTATTCGATAAGCTATCCGTAATAATATGATCCAACGAAAAAATTAGAATGTGCTCATCATCAGACAGTCTCAAAAGCCCCGCCTTAAACAAAGGATCAGATGACAGGCTGACCAGCTCTGAGGCGAACTTCTGTGCAAAGAGCGCAGCCTTTGCCGAGCCTGCTAAGGCGGGCACTGAATCTGAATGGATGATATCGATGTCAAAATTGTCATGGTCAACTATTTTCTGCCGAGGAACATTCCCGACGGCGACAAATCGCGTGCGTAGCGCCTCGTGTCTCCGGACCACGAAGTTCAAACTGGCTTTGAGGCTCCCGATATCCAACCGACCGACAACACGGAAGGCGACTGCAACGCCTCTTACGCTCGGCTTTGATCCATTTTCGAGACCATTCCATAGCCACATCTGAAACCTGGTTAACGGTATCGGGCAATTGATCGGGCGAGGTCGAATTGAAGGCTGACTGCCGACATCGCATTGGCCGAGCAGCCGTATAATCTCTGTTCGCAGCGTACCACCCCGCTCAACGCTTTGATTTTGTTGCACTTCCTTGGGCGATTCACTTCGCAGACATCCGTCTTCTTGAGCCTTAACGTCTCTTCGATTCTGCAAGTTTACGTTTAGAACATCGTTGACGCTTTGCACACTCGCTCCCCTGAGTGCCCAGAGATGACTTAGACACCCTTGCTTGTCCGCGCATGGCAGCCCAACCGACGCTGTAGCAGTAGCGCTGTCATCATCCTTAAAGTGCTCACTCAAGTCACGAGCAAGTTACTCCCTCACGGAGAGGTCTCACAATTTTCCAAGTTTAAGACTGTTTCCCCTCCGAAGTCTGAGGCGGCTCTGACGATGCTCCCATTCGAGGACAGTCCATTACTGGACTCTTGCGACCCACGCGGCCTCCGTGTTTTGACGGCGGCGAGTGAACTCGCCTGGCGTCAGGTTGCCGAGTGAACTGTGCGGACGTTGCTCGTTGTAGTCAATGCGCCAAGCTTCGATTCTGGCACGCGCGTCGTCCAGGGATAGGAATTGGCTGACATTCAGGCACTCATCGCGGAGCCGACCGTTGAAGCTCTCTATGTACCCATTTTCGGAAGGTTTTCCGGGATGAATGAAATCGAGCTTCACGTGGTTGCGCCACGCCCAGTCCTCCAGTGCGCGGGAGATGAACTCCGGTCCATGATCAACCGTGATCGACAACGGTGCTCTTCCTGGCGGTGCAACCCGTTCCAATGCCGCCACGACATCGCGAGATCTGAACGAGAAACGTGGCTCAACCAACGGGCTGAGTCGTGTGAACTGATCCACCACCGTGAGCAGCCGAATCCGCCGGCCATCGAACAACTGATCATGCATGAAATCCATGCTCCAGCGCTCGACCGCACGCGTGGCGGCAGGGACAATCCCGCGATGCAAACACATGTGCTTGCGCCGTCGCACCCGCATGCGGATCTGCAGGCCCTCCAGCTGATACAGCCGATGAACCCGCTTGTAGTTTACCGGCCAGCCCTCACGACGCAGCATCGCGGTGATCCGACGATAGCCGAAACGAGGCCGAGCGTGCGCTATATCCCGGATGCGCAACTGCAATCCCGCGAAATCCCGCTTCGTGCCGCGCCGGTAGTATGCCGAGCGCGAGAACTGCGCAAGTCGGCACGCGCGCAGGGTGCTGGTGTGGAAGTGCTCGAGAATCCAGCAGGCCAGCATCCGGCGCCGGGCTGGCCTCAAACTTTTTTTCGAATGACTTCTCCGAGGATGTGTTTGTCGAGCGTCAGATCGGCCACGAGTCGCTTCAGGCGGCTATTTTCTTCGCGTAGCTGGCGGAGCTCGCGCATACCGCTGATGCCCACGTCCCCGTACTTCTTACGCCAGTGGTAGAAGCTGGCCTCACTGACACCGAGCTGCCGACAGATGTCCGCTACCGGCGTACCGGAGTCGGCCTGCCGCAGCGCGTAGGTGATCTGCTCTTCGCTGAATCGTGACTTCTTCACTCCACTGAATCGGAGGACCGCGAAAGTCGTAGTTTAGTCCAGTTCTAATCTGCCGTCGAAAACGGGGGGAACGTCACGGGCATAACCGGAGAGAAGCCATGCGAAAGCCGAGACGTAACCATTCCGCGAAGTTCAAGGCGCAAGTAGCCCTGGAAGCGATCCGCGGGGAGAAGACGATCGCCGAGATCGCTGCGCATCACGAGGTGCACCCCACCCAGGTGACGAGCTGGAAAAACGAGGTGTTGGAGAAGCTGGTGGGGATCTTCGGCGGGGAGAGCTCCAGCCGCGATGAGAAGGAGCGCATCCGCGAACTGCAGGCCAAGATCGGCGAGCTCACCGTGGAGAGAGAGTTTTTGGAGGGTGCGCTCGGGAAATTCCCCGGCCTGAGCGGCAAGCGTTGATCGAACGGGGTGGGAAGCTTGCGGTGAAACGCCAGGCGCAGCTGTTGGGTCTTTCGCGCTCGAGCGTGTATTACCGGGGCCGGCCTGTTTCGGCACGGGATCTGAAACTCATGCGCCGGATCGATGAGCTGCACCTTGAAGCACCGTTTTTCGGAGCGCGCAAGATCGCTGCTCAATTGCGGCGTGGGGGTCAGTGTGTGGGGCGGCGGCACGTGCGCACCCTGATGCGAACGATGGGCATCCAGGCGTTGTACCGCCGGCCGCGCACGAGTATTCCGGCACGTCAGGCGACGATTTACCCATATTTACTGGAGAACGTGGTGATCGAGCGGCCCAACCAGGCGTGGTCGTCGGATCTGACCTACCTCCCTATGGCGCATGGATTTTTGTACTTGATGGCGATCCTGGACATCGCTAGCCGCAAGGTCCTGGCCTGGCGCCTGTCCAATACGATGGAGGCGAGTTTCTGCCTGGAGGCGCTCGAGGAAGCCCTGCGTGAGTTCGGAGCACCGGAAATTTTCAACACGGACCAAGGATCGCAATTCACCAGCGAGGAGTGGACGACACCTCTGAACGCGGCCGGTGTTGCGATCAGCATGGATGGCAAGGGGCGCTGGATCGACAATATTTTCATCGAGCGGCTGTGGCGCAGTGTGAAGTACGAAGAGGTCTACTTGCATGCATACACTTCAGGCTCCGAGGCACGTCGGTCTCTGGCGCAGTACTTCAGCTTCTACAATGGCCGGCGCGTCCACGAGTCTCTCGGCTATGCTACCCCTGACGAGGTGTACTTCGGCACGTCCTGCCGCTCCCACAAGCGGCCTGAGTATACCAACATGACAGAGACCAGAATCCAGAACCGGAGCTTCTCCCACCCTTCGGGGTGTGAGACTGCACTGCGGGTAAGAAGATTGACGAGGACCGAAGAGAAAGAGAGGATTGTTATCAACCGCGCGGAGGCAGATCCACTTATCTCGACCAGAAATCTGTCTAAAGAACCGGAGCCACCCCTCCACAGATTGCATAGGCGCTTTCCTAGCGTGATGGCATTACAGGTCAGACCGGGGTCGACTCAACCCGCTTTTCCCCAAGGACTTCAACGGTCAACTTGACCTCGTCCCGGAATTGTTGGGCAGATTGGAATTGGACTAAACTGAAGGCTTCTGTAGTCCTCGACCGCGGAGAGGACCATGAAGAATCGAGATTCACCGAGGAGCAGATCACCTACGCGCTGCGCCAGGTGGAGGGCGGCACGCCGCCGGCGGACGTGTGCCGGCAGCTGGGCTGTAGTGAGGCCAGTTTCTACATCTGGAAGAAACGCTACGGCAATCTGGGACTGACGGAAGTCCGGCAGCTGCGGCAGCTGCGGGATGAGAACAGCCGGCTCAAGCGCCTGGTAGCCGATCTGACGCTCGATAAACACATCTTGGCCGAGGTGGTCCGAAAAAAAGTCTGAAGCCGGCACGACGGCGGGAGCTCGCGCGCTGGATCCGTGAGCAGTTCCAGATCGCCGTGGATCGTTCGTGTCGGCTGGCCGGTCTATCACGCACGGCTTGGTATCGGCCGAGCGTTGCGCAAGATCAGTTAGTGCTGCGGATGCGCATTCGAGACATTGCGCATCAGCGCCCGCGCTTTGGCTACCAGCGCATCCACGTGATGCTGCGGCGAGAAGGCTGGCCGATCAACAAGAAGCGTGTCCGGCGGCTGTATCGACTCGACGGGCTGCAGCTGCGTAGGCGGATGAGACGGCGCAAGCACATGAGTTTGCATCGCGGCGTGGTGCCGCAGGCCCAGCGCACGCATGAGCGCTGGAGCATGGACTTTGTGCACGACCAGCTCTTCGACGGCCGGCCATTCCGCCTGCTCACAGTGATCGATCAGTTTAGTCGGCAGTCACCGGTGATAGAGTCCCGCTTTTCCTTCGGAGGCCGCGAGGTGGCACAGACCTTGGATCGGGTGATCCTGGAGACGGGGACCCCCGTGTCCATCACGGTGGATCATGGCACGGAGTTCACCTCGAAAGCTCTGGAAGAATGGGCCTACCCCCCTGCGCCAGACTACCTGTCGCCCAAATAGGAACGTAACCTATGGGGGTGATCAGGAGATGACGTGGGTCGATATTCCCAAGAGTTCAAAGATCGAGCAGTAGCGCGGTTACTGCCGCCGGAGAGTGCTTCGATTACGACGGTATCCCAGGAGCAAGGGGTATCGGTAGCCACACTGGAGAGATGGCGAGCAGATGCGCTGTCCAGGCCCGCGGAGCGGGCTTGGACAGCGGCGGCGCGACTTCAGGCGGTGATTACGACGGCGACGATGGAGGAATCCGAACGCAATGCGTGGTGCCGTGCGCAGGGGATCTTTCCGAGCGATTTGCAACAGTGGCGGGAGAGCGCTACGACCGCGTTGGCTGAGCCCGAGGAGGCCCGTGCCAGTCCGCAGCAGACACGCGAGGACAAGCGCAAAATCAAGGAGCTGGAGCGGGATCTGCGACGTAAGGAGAAGGCGCTGGCGGAAGCAGCCGCGCTGTTGGTGCTGGCAAAAAAAGTATCGGCGATCTTCCACAAGGAGGAGGAAGAATGATCTGCGTAGAAGATCGCCGAAAGATGGTAGCCGAAGTCGAAGCCGCCCATCGAGCCGGCGCACGGCTCGCGCCTGCTTGCGAGTTGGTGGGAATCCGTGCACGCACGATACAACGGTGGAAGGCGGACTCGGGTCTGGAGCGTGGAGACGGTCGAGCACATGCGATGCGCCCGCTACCTGGCCACGCGTTGACGCAAGCCGAACGTGAGCAGATTGTCCGTGTGGCCAATGAGTCGCGGTTTGCGCAGTTGCCCCCGGCGCGGATCGTGCCGATGCTGGCAGACGAGGGGACCTATATCGCCAGCGAATCCAGCTTCCATCGCGTGCTGCGCGCACACGGTCAGATGCATCACCGCGGACGAGCTCGTGCGCCTCAGAAGATGCGCCCGCCGAGCACGCACATCGCCACCGCTATCAACCAGGTGTGGACCTGGGATATGACCTTTTTGCCCGCCGAGGTGTTGGGCCGGTTCTTCTACTTGTACCTGGTGTTGGATCTGTACAGTCGCAAGATCATTGGCTGGGAAGTGCATGAGACGGACAGCTCGGATCATGCGGTGGATCTGGTGCGCCGAACGGCGTTGGCAGAGAAACTCCATTCCCTGCCGGCGAAGCCGGTGCTGCACGGGGACAACGGGGCCACCCTCAAGGCCACCACGGTGCTGGCGATGCTGACATGGTTGGGTATCCGAGCTTCCTACTCCCGACCGCGAGTCAGTGACGACAATGCCTTCGTCGAGTCGCTGTTCCGCACGGTCAAATACAGCCCGGAGTTCCCGGACAAAGGCTTTGCAACTGTCGAACACGCGCGTCACTGGGTCAGGGAATTTACGAGTTGGTATAACCACGATCACCGTCACAGCGGAATCCGTTACGTGAGTCCCGCTCAGCGCCATGCGGGACAGGATCGGGCTATCCTGGCCGCTCGCCACGAGCTCTACACGCAGATGAAAGCCGCCAACCCGCGGCGATGGTCACGCCATACGCGCAACTGGACACCGATCACGGCAGTCACGCTGAACCCCGAGCGCGACTCGGTCGTTCAGGTCGCCGTTCACGAGGAGAAAAAGCGCTCCGCTGCATGAAATGAAGCGACAGGTAGCTTGACGCGCACCGCTACCAACACGGCGTACAGCTGGACTTTACGCATCCCGGAAACCCCACAGAAAATGGGTACATCGAATCGTTCAACGGCAGGTTACGCGATGAATGCCTCAACGTTCACCAGTTCATGAGCTTGGACGATGCACGGGATCAGATCGAGAATTGGCGGATTGACTACAACGGCAGACGACCCCATAGCTCACTGGGAAACCTGACACCGAGTGAGTTTGCTACCCTGCGTCAGGGCAAATGGGCTTCAGAAGCGGCGAAAGTCTAATCTCGGACTGCCCACAAACGGGGGCAAGGACACACCCTGATGGGAGTCTACTTCAGCTCTGTGTGCTTGACGGGGCAGCCTTCAAACTGATCGGGTGTCGGCCAGCGTATCCCATTAGGGCCCGCGGCCTCGAGCTGCAAACCGAGGCCGGATGTATGGCTGCAATCTCACCCGTGATCCTGAAGCGCAAAAGAGGCGGTTGGCAAGACGGGGCATCCATGTATGGGGAAATCAGTCGGTCCTCAACGAGGAAATCCTGCACCTACCGGCACGCTCGGCCGGTCAATACCGTAGCCAGCGGGGTGCTTACCTCTTTCCCAATACTCCACCTGGACCTTTGATTTGTTTCACTACGAGTAGTGTCGAGCGCTAACTATTCTATTAATCCGGTGGCAGCCGGTTGACCTAAATTCCTGTCTGCCGGTATAGCTACTGCCACTGTTGAAGCGCCGGTCTAGGTAGCAATCGATGTACAACCAGGAAAGTGGCGCGGGGAGTGATGAAATACGCACACAGAACTTCTCAGCCGCCAATCGACCGGAGTCATTACTGCTGCAGCTGATCGGATATGGGATCGTATCCGGCGCAGCCTTGGCAATCGACGCTGCTCTTTTGTACCTACTGGTCAGATGGGCAGGCTGGCATTATATCGTGGCGTCTTCGGTTTCCTTCATCGCCGGTGCTTTCGTGGCCTATACCCTGTCGGTTCACTTTGTCTTCCGGACTAGGCACGTCGAGAATCGTGCAATAGAGTTCAGTTATTTTCTGCTCCTAGGTCTATTGGGACTTTTTGTCAACTCCGCAGCAATGTCCGTCGCTGTAACCGGCTTTGGACTTGGACTGTTGCAAGCCAAGTTCCTTGCGGCGATATCCACATTTCTTACCAACTTCGGCCTTCGTAGAAGGCTGCTATTTTCGCCAGCGAGGGCTACTGAATGACGAGAACTGCATTGATTGCGGGAGCAGGACCTGCAGGTCTCACCGCTGCACTTGAGCTTCTACGGCGAACCGACGTGCGACCCATCGTCTTTGATCTGGATAAGCAGGTGGGCGGAATTTCGAGGACCATAACTTACCGCGGTAATCGCATGGATCTCGGAGGCCACAGGTTCTTTTCCAAATCAGATTGGGTTATGGACTGGTGGCAATCCATTCTACCGCTCGCTCGCGAAGATGGTGCGCAACTTTCCACACCAGCCGGCAGCACGGTACGACTGGCCTATCAAGGGCAGGAGCAGGTTGTACGCCTGCCCCTGCCCGCTGCTATGGGCGATGACAGAGTCATGCTGGTGCGTTCCCGCCTTTCTCGTATCTTCTACAGACGGCGTTTTTTCGACTATCCGCTAAAGCTCAATCTCACAACACTGGGTAACCTCGGTCTCATGTATTCGGTTGGCATCGGAGCTAGCTACGTCAAGGCAGTGATTTCGCAACGCGTACCGGAGAATACGCTTGAGGATTTTCTGGTGAACCGCTTCGGCGACAAGCTCTACCGAACATTCTTCAAAGACTACACGGAAAAGGTTTGGGGTGTCCCTTGCTCCGACATCTCAGCTGAGTGGGGCGCGCAACGTATCAAGGGATTGTCGATCAGCAAAGCCATCAAGCATGCCATCCTGAAATCATTTCAAACTTCTCGTGGCACTGCACAGAAGAAAACCGAGACCAGTCTTATAGAACGATTTCTCTATCCCAAACTCGGCCCTGGCCAAATGTGGGAAGTTGTGGCGGAACATGTGCGTAAAGGAGGCGGTTCGATCTACCTGGATCATCGTGTTGTAGGCATTCAGCGTGATGGAACGCGGGTGAAGTCAGTGCAGGTGAGAGATCAGAGCTCCGGAGAATCGCGACAGATCCCATGTGATTTCTTTGTTTCAAGCATGCCGATACGCGAGTTGACTGAGCTCCTTCAACCTGAGTCCCCGGACATCGCAATGATCGCCGGGGGACTTCCTTAT
>Ga0206967_1044_pt1 | contig 27637 bp, 26 predicted proteins | sample Alteio_BWOrgHeat_24_FD_153259 | JGI IMG/M metagenome (GOLD analysis project Ga0206967, IMG submission 153259) | Enriched cells from forest soil in Barre Woods Harvard Forest LTER site, Petersham, Massachusetts, United States -... | ecosystem: Environmental > Terrestrial > Soil > Temperate forest >...
TTTGGCGCTGATGTTTAGCGCCGTTGCCGCCAGCACGGCGTTCGCGCAAGGCGCGAAAACAGATACCACGAAGGCAGGAGCGCGGGATACCACAAAGGCGTGCGACGCGATGGTGGCGCCGTCTGACGCGCTCGGCAGAGGGACGTTTTCGCTGCAGCGAGCGTTTCGGGCATTACAGGGGCAACGGGATGCGTCCAAGGATTTGAAAGACGCAATTCACGCGTTAACAACGCCGCCGAAGACTAAGGAGGAGCGGGCGGATTCGGTGGGACGGTCGTATTATCTGGGCCAGTCTTATATCCTCATGTTGCAGGTCCCTGGGGTGAGGGCGATTGGACGGCGCGGGGATTATGGGATCGCTACGGACACAGTGCTCAAGATCGACCTGCTCGCGGCGGCCGATACGGCGTTCACGAAGGCTGCAGTAGGGCTGCCAGGGTGTAAAGGGGAAATTGTCAAATGGCGGCAGCAGAAGCCGTGGCTGGATCTCCTGAATACGGCGATCACGGCGATGAACGCTGGGCAGTTCGATACAGCGGCGGTGTTGGCCAAACGGACACTGGTTATCGATCGGTCGACGCCATATCCGTATTCGATCATGGCGAACGCGGCGAATAACCGAAAGGATTATGCGTCGGCGACGGAAGATCTCAAGCAAGTGCTCGCCGTCGCGGGGACGGATACGGCGTATACCGATCTCCGCCTCAGCACGATTTCTCAATTGGCGACGACGGCGACACAGCTCGCGAATGCCGCGACGGGACCTGAGAAGAAGGACCGTGTGCAGGAAGCGATTACCGACTGGCAAAACTTTATCCCGCTGGGCCGTGATGTGCAAGTGGCCAACGGCGAGCAGATGATCGTGCAGTTGTATAAATCGATGGGCGACAGCTTGAAGATCTCGGAGGCATATAGCCAGATCATCGCGAATCCGTCCAAGTTCGGCGAGCAAGCGCTGCTCAGCGGCGGGGTGATCGCGACGCGGGCCAGAAAGCCTGACGATGCCGCCAAATTGTTCGCCGCCGTGCTAGATCAGAATCCGAATCAGCGAGACGCGTTGAATAACTTGGCCGCGAGCTACGTCGAGGCAAAAGACGTGGCGAATGCGCAAAAAATGCTCCCGCTCATTGACCGGCTGGTATCGTTGGATCCGAACAATCCGGAGAATTGGCGGCTGTATGCGTATGCGTACTCCGTGCTTTTGAAAAGTACCAAAGATACGAAGCAGGTGAAGGCATACACGGATTCGTTGGTGAAGTACAACAACAAAGCCGATAAGATGACGACGGTGGTATCGCTCGCCGAATTTTCACACACGGAGAAATCGACGACGCTCAGCGGCACGGTCCAGAACTTAGGGCCGACGACACAATCGTATACGATGAGCATCGATTTCCTGGATAAATCCGGAGCGGTGGTCAATTCGCAGACGGCGAATGTTGGGCCGGTCGCGTCGAAGGATTCGGGGACGTTTACGGTCACCGCCCCGGTAGGGGGGATCGTGGCGTTCCGGTACAAACCGCTCAGTTAAGAGCCGGTCCTAAAACCACTTGGTCGAGCGGGCTACGGCTCCGCAGAGGCAAGAGCCGTTACACGCCTGTTGCCTCGTGAACACGGGGACGCAATATCCTGGAGGTACTGTACAGGCGTGACCAGTGCCTCCTTGTTGAGCCGTCTCGACGCACGCGACCGGGCCTTGTTCACCCGATGGGTCATCGCGGAGCGGACGCCCGCCAGGGCTTGCCAGCTTTGGCGGGTATTGACGCATTTGGGCGGGGCGTCGGTCACCATTCTGTGCTGCACGGTCCCGCTGCTCCTTGGCGGGACGATCGGGCACGCCGCGAAAGAAGGGTTCATCATCCTTCTGATATCGCATCTGATCGTACAGCTGGTAAAGCGCTCGGTTGGACGGCCCAGGCCATCGCGGAGTATCCCTGCCTCGACGTTTATCCTCGAGCCAGATCAGTTTTCGTTTCCCTCAGGACATGCTGCGGCCGCCATGGCGGTGTCGATCGCGTATGCCGCGGCGTTTCCCGCGATAGCGATTCCGATAGTGCTTCTCGCGATGATGGTTGGTGTCTCACGGGTCTGTCTCGGTGTGCACTATCCAGGAGACGTGTTCATGGGACAGCTCATCGCACTGATGACGTGGATGGCGATGCGGTCCAGCGCCGACGTGATGTCAGTAGTGCAGACGTTCGCCCGGCACTGAGAGCCGGTCCTAAAACCTGTTGGTCAAGCGGGCTACGGCTCCGCAACGCCCTTTCGACCAACAGCTTTTAGGACCGGCTCTCAGACGCGCGACGCCGCCGCTGGATAACGATCACGGCGATCACAGCAACGGCGACACATAAGGTGAGCAGACCAACGCGGTGAATATAGTGCGCCAGTAACGGCCAATGGCTCCCGAAGAAATAGCCCAGGAGCGCAAAGACAACAGACCACACGAGGCCGCCGACCGCGTTACAGACGGTGAACAGGCCGAACGGCATGTGCGCAACGCCGGCCATCAGACTTGCCAGCATCCGGAGAATGGCGAGGAAGCGCGACACGATGATCGTCTTCGCACCGTGATCGGTGAAATACCGGCGGGCGCTGTTGAGTTTCTCGTCAGTGATGCCGATTCGGTGCCCATATCGTTCGAGTAAGGAGAGGCCGCCGGTCCGCCCGACCCAATATCCTCCGCTCCCACCAACGATCGCTCCGATCCACGCAGCCAGGATCACACCAGTGAGCGAGAGATCGCCTTCACCGGCGAAGGCGCCAGCAATGACGAGCGCAAGCTCACCAGGCACGGGCACGCCAATCCCTTCGATAGCCACCAGGAGGGCGACGACCAGGTACCCGTAGGTAGAGATGAGAGCGACGATGTTCAGACGATTATTCCTGGCATACAGTGTCTGTAATATAGGGAGCGAGCGACGCCAACGGTCCGCAAGATTACTGTTCTCTCCCACGCACAACTGTCATGGAATAGGGAGGAAGCACGACGATCGGCGGATCCCCACGCGGAATGACGGTGTGTCCCGGAGGGTGGTCCGGAGCGGGAAAGCCGTATGATCCATTGGCATGCCATACGTATTGTACTGGTGATAATTGATCCACCTCGATGGGTGACAGCAACGGGGTCGTATGCCCTTCCGCTTGGTGTTGCACCGCCATGCGTACAGACCACGTACGTGTAGGATCTTTGTTGACAAACATCACGGCCCACTGTCCATCTGGACGGTGCGCGGCATAGGCCGTGACAAGTGGCCCTTGAGCAGTCATCGGTGTGGGGTCGATCTGGACACGATAAACCTGATGCACCCCATTGCCAGGTTGTGCCCAGCGTTGGGTGAGCAATTGTGCGCCATAATAAGCCGCTACGGGAATAGGCGGGCGACCGTTATCACCCGCCAGGAAAAGAGTGTTATTCCCCCACGAATCGCAGTGCTCGTTGCGCAGGAGTGTTGTTGGTTCATACCCGTATACATAAGCTTCGTTCCCATCGAGGGTGAGAAACTGGCCAACGATGTCGGCGTTGAGCAGAGCGCCCTGGATCGTGACTTCTGGCTCCCCAGCGAACGCCGAGTAGCCGTATTCTGAGATGATCCATGGAATATCCGTGGGGACACCATCGTTGCGGAGTGTATCCAATGCCGCCGCGAGCTTCACGGGTTCACCAAACAGTTGGGGTGCAGTAGGGACGCAGACATCATCGTAGGGATACCATTCAAATGAGAAGAACGAGAAGTCATGCATGCGATTCCGAGCCCGCAGGACATTCAGGAAGCGTCGCATCCACGACCGGTCTATCGCGGTGTCTGGCCAAACGCTTGACAGCGCGACTGCGTCTTGGAAGCTCGGACCGCCCAGCGCGATCGTGGAGTCCACACGGTGTAAGGCATCCGCAAACTGGAGATACAGCGCGGCATAGTCCTCAGGGGCTACACTTTGGCCATCTGGCTCTTCACCCATTTCGATCCGTTCGACCGGGTACTTTCGCGTCTGCAGATAGCGCAGCTCCGCCGCCGCGTTCTCCGGTGTGTCGTAGAGCACACCAACGGGAACCATCATTGGTTGCCGCTGTGTCAGACCACTCTGATACACCCGATCGAATCCAGGCTGTTCGACATTGAGATCACGGTCCTCGGCGCGGTGCCATGGATCGGTGGAGGAGACATACATGACGGTCTGGTCTTGGCTCGACGCGACGTGCCGGATGGCATCGTGGAATGTCATCTGTGCATCGATCACCCCGGCGGAGATCTCGCGAATCGCGACGCCTAGACTATCCCGAACGTCGTGTGATCTAGGCAACGCGGTGTGCGATGTCGCGAGCACGAGGATGCGGATCATCCGGGTGTGCACAGGGAACGGAGCAATCCGTGTCACGACGTCGCCACCGGTGGTACTCGCGAGCGTGCCAGAGGCAAATGTCCGCCACGTGCCGTCGGGGATCAGCTCTTCGTCGGCGGGCTCGTTTGGATAGGCTTGATCCCACCATTGGACCAAGCATCGCGTGGCGTACGGGTCCGCCCACTGAATACGGATGGCGTCGACCGCTGTGGGCCATTGGAAGTCGATGACGACCCATGGTGGGTGCCGCATCGCGCCCTGTGCATCGGGCGGTTCGTGCGTATAGTACGGATCGAGATACGGATTGCTCTTCCAGAACGTCGCGGGACTGCCATCGTCGAGCCGAGAATATCCGTCCTCATTCGCTTGATCGATCGTGGTGCCACGACGAGGGAGCCGATACCCATACGAGACGGTGATCGGGACTGGCGATGTTGGGGCGGAGGTCCAGTATCCTCGTGCATGCGCTGCGTCGCTCCAGGTACCGTCGGGATTCCAATGCCACGCTTCGATCCCCAGCTCGGTTCGGATCCGATACGTCATGGGGACCAAACCGGCGCCTCGCATCGCGGTAATATTCGTGGGTGTATAGACGTCCGCCACATCGCCGTATTGGAGTCCATCGAGCGCAGCACCAAATGTACGTGACGGGATGAAGGTGTTGGCCGGTTGAGAGGTGACCAGAATGGTCGCGGTGGCGGCGACGGTCTTCCCGCTCACTTGCGCTGTCAAACCAACGGCCCGAGTCATGCAAGAGACCAGGACACATGCGACTCGAATGGTGGTGATCATTCGCGCGACAGTCATACACGGGAGCGAGATGGCCGTCGTCCAAAGCCAGCGAAGAGGAGCATACTATATAAAGTATCGATAGCGGCATTGCCACCACCCGTGCGCGGATCTTCGTCTCCGAGGATTGCGCTTTTGCCATGCCTACCCATAGCCGGTAGATTCCTCACATGTCAGCCCCACTCCCTAGTCCACGCGGCCAGAAATCGCGTCAAACTGAACAGCCGGTTCCCGTCGAAGCACGTGGGGTTGGAGCTCGGGTCGGGGGCTTTTTCCGTGAACTCGGCCCAGGACTGATCACCGGCGCCGCGGACGACGATCCGTCAGGGATCGCGACCTACTCGCAAGCAGGTGCCGCGTTCGGCTATGGGCTGCTGTGGACAGCGCTCATTACACTCCCCCTCATGGCCGCGGTCCAGCAGATGTGCGCCCGAATTGGGATCGTCACGAAATCTGGGCTGGCGAGTGTCCTCCGGAAACATTACTCGCGGTGGGTGCTGTGGTTCGCCTGTCTGCTCCTCCTAATCGGCAATACCATCAACATCGCGGCCGACCTCGGCGGCATGGCCGCGGCGGGCACCCTCCTGACGGGGATTCCGGCGGGGTGGTTCGTTCCGGTGTTCACGTTGCTCATTCTGGGACTACTCATCTACGCGTCATACGAGGTGATGACGCGCATCTTCAAATGGATGACCTTGGTCCTGTTTGCGTATGTCTTTGCCGCATTCTTGGCACATCCGGACTGGTGGCATGTCCTGCGTGGGACACTGTGGCCGGATCTTAAGTTGACCAAGAATGCGATGCTGACATTCGTTGCACTCTTAGGAACGACGATCTCACCATATCTCTTTTTCTGGCAAGCCGCACAGAACGCAGAGCAAGAGGAGCATCGCGATACCCGGAGCCGTCATCGGCGCCCTCTCCAACGAGAGCTGCGCGCGGCCGGGCAAGATGTGAACATGGGGATGTTCATCTCGAACATCATCATGTACTTCATCATCCTCACGGCTGGAGCGACGCTGAATCGGGCCGGGATCACGGACGTGCAAACAGCCAACCAAGCGGCGAATGCCCTCAAGCCAATCGCCGGGCCGCTCGCGTCCTGGCTCTTTTCGTTCGGCATCATCGGGACGGGGATGCTCGGCGTTCCGGTGTTGGCTGGCTCGGCTGCTTATGTGGTCGCTGAGGCAGCATCGTGGAAACGCGGAATGGATGAGACCGTACACACCGCGTCGCACTTCTACGGTGTGATTGGCCTAGCGATGCTCGTGGGGATGGGGCTGGCCTTTGGCAAAGCCAACGCCATCAAACTCCTCTTCTTATCGGCTGTCGCGAACGGACTGTTAGCGCCACCGCTCATCGTCATCATTCTCGTGGTGTGCAACAATCACCAAATCATGCACCAGTACAAGAACGGCCGCACGCTCAACATTCTGGGCATCGCCGCGGCGCTGCTGATGACCGTGGCGGCAGTGGGGATGTTCGTCTTCTAGGAGACAGCTTTCCCGTCGATCAAGAGATCCGCGGGAATCCCGAATGTCTCATGCAGCCGCTGGATCTGCGTGAGCGACAAGCGGCACTTCCCGCTTAAAAACTCCGAGACCCGGCTACGGCCACCCAACAGCGGCGCTAGATCGGCGCGCGTCAACCCCCGTTGTGACAGAGCGAAGAGCACCGCGCTCTGCGGAGTTCCGCCATCGTCCACAGGATCATGCGCGTCTTCATACGCTTGCACTAACACTGAGAGGAATTCCAGCCGTTCATAGGCTTCGGACCCGCGCGATGGATCGGCGTCCAAGAGCGCGTCGATCTCACTGACCGCTGTTTTGTACTCGCGCGCATTGCGGAGGACGTGCGGGATAGAAAAATCGAGGTGCCTTGTCGGCGTCATGGGGATTCCCCGTGACGTTTGACTGATGAGAGCGAGCATTTATAACCGTCCGTTCCGAATGAGTCGATCATACTCTTGATGAGTCACAACGTGCCGAATGTAGACCCGCCCGAGGTCGTACCGTATGTCGGCGACCAAACGGTACTTGTTCTGGCGAATATTGAAGACCGTCCTCCAGCGCCCTATGCAACTGACCGTCGGGAAGTCGTGTTGCACCTCATGGGGAGTGCGGTACCGCTTACGTCGCAGTACCCGCCCCCATTCACGCAACTCTTCCACGGCATCCGCGTGGCAGCGGCCAAAGTCGGTCAGCCGTGTCCGCGTAATGATATGCATGGGATCTTCGGGATGTTCCAAAAATAGGAACGTTGATTAGGGAAGTCAAGCAGCATCTTGAGAAACTATCCACTAGCGTCACCCCAGCGTCACCGATTCGGCGTAGTAGTATGGTCATGCACTGCGTTAGTGACCCGTCTGTGCTGCTGACCCAAGCTTTGCCGGGTCCAACATGCCCACAGTCCCTCGTTCTCCAGCGGCCCAAACGTGTCGCGTCTGGTGATCGACCGCGATGACGTTGAGCAAGTGGGAGTCCAGCTTCGTCCAGTGTTCGCCGCCGTCGAGTGAATATGCGGTCCCTTGCGTGCCGACCGCGATGAAGTGTTGGCCATGGGAGGACGGGAGTGCGACCACGCCGGAGAGATAGCCTGTCGCTCCTGAGGGTGACACCGCGGTCCATGTCGCGCCGCCATCACTCGTACGCGCAACGGTGACACCTGTTGTATCTGGAGTCGCGTAGTTCCCACCGACGGCGAGACCATGGGTGGCGTCGACGAATGCGAGTGAGAAGATGCCACTGCCACTCTGGCCCGCGGTAACTGGAGTTTCGCTCACAGTCCAGGTGGCGCCGCCATCATGTGTGCGCAACACGCGCGCGACACGTCCGCCGCCGGTGGCGAACCAGGCGTCCTGGGTACCGTGGAGCACGAGGGAGGTATTGCTTGCCGCGAATTCAGCTTCGCTAGGGAGTGCGGCGGGGATCTTCGTCGAGTCGAGTTGGCGCCAGTGGGCGCCGCCGTCGTCGGTCTTGAGAATCAGGAAGTGGCCGTCCATCGGGTCGCCAATCGCCAGGCCATGCTTGGCGTCGAAGAATGCGATCCCGTCGAGGAAGACACCCTTTCGGGTATCGTCGTATTGGAGCGTCCAGTGAGCACCGCGGTCGGTGGTTTTATAGATGCGGGCGGTGTCTGTTCCGGCGACCATCACGTAGGCGGTATCCAGAGAGACGGCGTGGACCCCCCGTAAGTCGAAGCTCGTTGCGCCTGGGACGGTGCCGGCGTGCCATTGTGCACCGCCGTTGTTGGTCCAGAGATAGGTGCCGCCCGAGCCGCTGGCCCAGACCACGTTGCTGTCGACGACGCTCAGGCCTCGGAAGGAGGCTCGGGTAGTGGAGGATTGACGGACCCATTGGGCTTGGGCGGGCGTCGCGAGGCACAGGGCGGCTACGAGGGGTCCTAGGGGGCGCATGATTACTCAGCTGAGGAGTGGGACCAGTGTTCGGTCTGGGGCGACCCGAGGAGGGGAGGGGTCGAAAAGGCGTTGTGGAGCCGTAGCCGCTCGACCCCTCCCCTCCTCGGGTCGCCCCAGACCGAACGGTAATTTATTGTACTACTCAATTCGGAATTTATTCGGTATGTTCCTATATGGTCGGGCATCGTTCACGGCAGCTTCCGCTCTTTCCGCCGGAGGTGGACCGGACTTTTGACCTGCTGCGGGGGGTGGGGGAGCAGGCGGATATCCGGTACTTCGCGACACAGGCGAAGCAGGTGCTGAACGGGCCATCGACGACGGGGATGGAAGGAGTTTGGACGATTAACCCGTATGTCGGGTGTGCGTTTGGGTGTGCGTACTGTTACGCCCGGTATGCGCACCGGTACGTCATGGAGCGGGGGGCGGCGGCGGACCGGCTGGAGGATGGGCTCGCGGGGGACTTCGGGGAGATGGTGCCTTGGCTCGCGTTCGAGCGGCGGATTTTTATTAAGCGGAATGCGCCGGAGGTGCTTGCTCGGACGTTGCGGCAGGGGGGTGAGAAGTACCTGCCGCTGGTGCAGGGAGAGTCGATTCTCATTGGGTCGGCGACGGATCCGTATCAACCGGCGGAGCGGATGTTTCGGCTGACGCGGCGGATTTTGGAGACGTTGGCGGAGCATCCTGGGTTGCGGGTGACGATTATCACGAAGAGTCCGCTCATTACGCGTGATGTGGATGTGTTGGGGAAGATCGCGCGACGGTCGAGGTTGCGGGTGCATATCTCGCTCATTACGCTGGACCGGGAGTTGGCGCGCCGTATCGAGCCGCGCGCACCGACGCCAGCGTCGCGGGTGCGGGCGTTGGAGCGGTTGCGGGCGGCGGATATCGATGTGGGGATTAACTGTATGCCGGTGCTGCCGGGGATCACGGATGATCCGGTGGCGCTGGAGGCGTTGGTCAAACGGGTTGCTGAGGCGGGGGCGACTCACGTTTCGTCGTGTGCACTCCGGTTGGACCGCACGGCTCGGCTACGCTACTTTCCTTTCCTGGAGCAGGAGTTTCCTGAGCTCGCGGCGCGGTACCGGAACAGTTATGCCAAGGGACGGTCTGTGGGCGAGAAGTATCGGACCGGACTGACGCGATACATGAACGGATTGTGCGAAAAGTATGACGTCAGAAGCTGATGAATGACCTCGAGCACGCGACGGTGAGTCTATGGAAGTCGATGGCATGTATGAGAATACGCCCTGGGAGCATCTCGCACTCTGGGGGCCGTGGCTTGGGATTGGTGCATTGCTCTTGGCGCTCGTCCTGTACCGGATTGCCAAGCGAAGCGAGGTGCGGGATCCTGACGGCGGGTTAACCAAGTCGCTGATCGCGGAGCGAATCGGGGCGGTTGGACTTTCCCTCGCGACGCTCGGGGTGTTGTTCGTGATCATGTGGCGTCCCGCACACGACACCTATCCGCGTGCTTTCGGATGGGCGGCGATCGAGGTGGCGGTCGGAAGTATCGTCATCGCACTGCTCGTGGGATTACTACGGCGCTCTCTTATGGACTCGGCCATCACGTATGGCATGCTCACCGCATCAGCGGCGGCATCAGCGGCGATCTCCGCGTTTTCGCACAGCATTATCGCTGAGGGCCAAGTGACGGCAATGGTGTTGCCGGTCGGATATGTCGTTGCCGCGCTCGGAGCGGCGGTCATCGCCTCCGTCAAATCTCGGGACGCGATTCCGCACGAGATGATTGGGTTATTATCGTTCCTGGTACTCGCGACCGTGGCGTCGTGGCTCTTGCCAGTCGTGCAGTTCCGGGAAGGGGGTGCCGATTCGAGTACCTATCCGGTCTACGGCGGGTTCTATATCGTGTCGCTCGGACGTATCGCGCGGCTGTGGCTCCTCCCGGCGTGGGCCATGTGGGGAGGTGCCGTCGCCACGATCGCGATCGGGTACCTGACAGCGTCCTGGTACGGGATCGCGATCGCGGCGATTGGACTCAGTATTTCGGGAGCGTTGGATCCACGTCGTCTGCCCAGCGCAGAATCCCTCCCTCCACGTTTAACACCCGTGTAAAGCCAGCATCAATGAGCGCCGCCGCCGCCTTCCGGCTGCGCACCCCGCCTTTGCAATACAAGGCGATCTCACGAGATGGATCAAATGTACTGATCGCCTCCGGAATCGTCCCCAACGGCACGAGACGCGCACCAGCGACGTGGCCAATCTCCCACTCGAACGGCTCGCGCACGTCGACCAGATCGATGTGATCACCACGTTTCAGACGGTCAGACAGCGCCCGCGGCGTAATGTCCTGTATCTCCGCCGGCCCCGCCTCAGCGGCCGCGGCTTGTGGAATACCACAGAACTCCTCGTAATCGATCAATTCCTGAATCTCGTGCGTCCCGCAAGCCGGACACGTAGGATCCTTCCGAATGTTCACCGTCCGGAACTGCATCGACAACGTATCGACCAGCAGTAACCGCCCGATTAGACTGTCCCCAACGCCGAGGATCAACTTGATCGTCTCAGTCGCCTGAATCGTCCCGATCAACCCTGGGAGCACACCAAGCACCCCTCCCTCCGCACAACTCGGCACCAGCCCTGGCGGTGGCGGCTCACGAAACAAACAGCGGTAACACGGCCCATCTTCCGTCGCGAACACCGACGACTGCCCATCGAACCGAAAGATACTCCCATACACATTCGGCTTCCCCAACAACACCGCCGTATCATTCGTCAAATACCGCGTCGCGAAATTATCCGTCCCATCGACGATGATATCAAAATCCTTCGCGATCTCCAGCGCATTCGCCGACGTGAACGGCGTCTCAAACGCCTCCACGTGCACATGCGGATTCACATCCGCGATCCGATCCTTTGCCGAAGCAATCTTGGGACGTCCCACATCTTTCGTCCCGTGAATGATCTGACGCTGCAAATTCGTCACATCCACCACATCAAAGTCCACCAACCCCAGCGTTCCAATCCCCGCCGCCGCGAGATACAGCGCCGTTGGCGAGCCAAGCCCACCAGCCCCAATCAACAATACCCGCGCCTGCTTGAGCGTCCGCTGCCCAGTCATCCCCACATCCGGGAGAATCAAATGTCGACTATACCGATGAATCTCATCGTTACTCAACCCAGGCAGCTGCGCCGATGGCGCATCAATCACACTCGTCGCCATACCCCCATCACCCCCCAGCAATCGCTGGAACAATCGTCACTTCGTCGCCATCCTGTACAGCAGCGCCGAATCCGCCATTGAAGCGAATATCATCATCATTCAAATAGAACGTCACAAACGGATACGGCTGCCCCGCATCATCACGAAGCCGCGGCGCCAAATTCGGATACCGCTCCGCCACCGCCTTCACCACATCGCCGAGCGTAGCCCCCTCAGCCTCGATGGTCTTATTCCCATCAGCCAGCTTCGAGAGAACTGTCGGAAGATTCAGAGTAATCGCCATAAAAAGTCAGTTAGTAAAATGTCAGACCGCCAAAACGTTCAAGAATGCCAGCCCACCGAGCCCCACACGATACCCCGGTCGAACGGAGAGCCGAACGTAAGACCTCTTGGTCGAAAAGGCGTTGCGGAGCCGTAGCCCACTCGACCAAGAGGTCTTACGTTCGGCTCTCCATCGACGCGACCAACGCCTTGACCTCGCGCAAACGTGGCGCGATCACCGGCGCCTCCGGCAACGGCCGCAACGACGGATCAATCACCGCCTCCACCGTCTTCAACCCCTGCCCCGTGATACACAACACCACTTCATCATCCGCCCGGAACCGCCCCTGCTGCGCCAATTTCAACGCCCCAGCCACCGTGACCCCACCAGCCGTCTCCGTAAAGATCCCGACCTCCTCCGCAAGCGTCCGAATCCCGTCGACGATCGCCTCTTCAGCCACACCAGCCGCACTCCCGCCCGTCTCAACAATCGCCCGCTTCGCAAACATGCCATCAGCAGGATTCCCAATTGCGATAGACCGAGCAATCGTATTCGGCACCACCGGCTCGATCGCATCGAGATCACGCTCCACGAGATTCACGATCGGAGCGCACCCCAACGCCTGCGTCCCATAGATACGCGGCGCAGTCCCCTGCACCAGCTCGGCCTCCGTAAACTCCCGGAACCCTTTGCGCAACTTGGTCACCAGCGATCCACCCGCCATCGGCGCGACGACCGCCGTTGGCAAACGCCACCCTAACTGCTCGGCGATTTCGAACGCCATCGTCTTGGACCCCTCACCATAGTAACCGCGCAGGTTGACGTTGACGATCCCCCAGCCGTAGTGATCCGCGATCTGCGCGCACAAACGATTGACGTCATCGTACGTCCCCGTGATCCGCACGAGATTGGGACCGTACACCTGCGTGCCAATCACTTTCCCCTGCTCCAGATCCGCCGGAATAAAAATCCACGCCTTGAGCCCAGCCCGCGCGGCGTGCGCGGCGACCGCGTTGGCGAGGTTCCCTGTCGATGCACACCCGATCGTATCCAGCCCAAACGCATGCGCCGCGTTGATCGCCGTCGCCACCACACGATCCTTGAACGATAGCGTAGGGTGCGAGACTGCGTCATTCTTCACCCAGCACTTCGCGACACCCAGACGCTTGGCCAAGCGTGGTGCTTCAACCAGCGGCGTGAAACCAGTGTCCAGCGAGTGCACAGGCTTCCCTTCAAAAGGGAGCCATTCTAAGTAGCGCCAGAGCGACTGGGCACGGCTCTCGATGACAGCGCGCGATGGGAGAACGCGGTCCGGATTCGGGGCCGGATCGAGCGGCCCAAGACAATGCTCGCAAATCGCGACCGGCGCGGCAGGCGTCGGGGTCTTGCAGAGACGACAGACGAGATCGTTTGGACGGAGGGTGTCGGAGGAAGTGGGTGCGATGGTCGTAGTCATGGATCGAAACCTATCTATATATATGATGTCAATAAATCAGGATTATGCGACAGCGGATTCCAACTGGATTCCCCGGGATCCGCTCAACGCCGCCGCCGTGTCGGGGTCGATCGGGTAACAATGTTCCGGTGCTGGAAATTGCGCGGAACGCACGTCGTCCGCGTACGCCCGGAAGACACGCTCGATGTCGCCACCGAGCCGAGCATATTGCTTCACGAAGCGCGGCGCGATATCGCCGACAAACGTGCCGAGGATGTCGTGGGAGATCACCAGCTGGCCATCGACACTGGGACCGGCGCCAATCCCATACACCAGGAGACCGAGCCGTTCGCGCACATACGCCGCCGCCTCGGCGGGCATGGCTTCCAGCAGAATCGCGAACGCGCCAGCATCTTGCAACGCCAACGCGTCGTCTACCAACTTATCGACCGCGGCACGCGATTTCCCCTGCACCTTGTACCCGCCGAGCTGCGCCAGACTCTGTGGCGTGAGCCCTAGGTGGCCCATGACACAGATCCCCGCGTCGACCATCGCCTTCACCCGTCCGGCGACACGCGCCCCACCTTCACATTTGACCGCGTCGCATCCGCTAGCGATGAAGCGGCCAGCGTTGAGGATCGCCGCTTCATCGCTCTGCTGGTACGACAGGAATGGCAGGTCGCCCACCACGAACGCCCGCTTGGCCGCCCGGCAAACCGCCCGGACAAAGACGATCATCTCGTCCATGGAGACCCCCAGCGTATTCGGGAGCCCCAGCATCGTCATCGCGGCCGAGTCGCCAACCAGGAGCATATCGACCCCGGCACGCTCGGCGAAGGTAGCCGTCGGATAGTCGTAGGCCGTCACGAAGACCGCCGGTTGTTGGCGAGCGCGGAGGGCGTGCAATGTGCTGAGTGTGACTTTCTGGGTCATGTGTGAGTACCTAGAACGGGTTCCGCTGACCGGCTCTAAACACACGTTCAGGATTCATCATCCTAGTCCCTAGAAAACACAAAGCCCGCGATAGAGCCGCGGGCAAGTACTTTTTAGCAAGTTGTTTAGCGTGGCTGCAATATGCGGCAAATCACCACGAGATCAGTTGTCCACGATAGATATCGGGGTGGTAGCGAGTCGTCAAGGGGGGTGTATGTTAAAGAGACGACCTTCTACAGGAGAGGACAGCATGACGATAGTGCAGCGAGTAGCACAAGTGTTCGGCTGGGTGTTTCTACTGATTGGGATCATTGGGTTCTACTATGCCAGGACGATGGAGATGCAGATGCTCCTCGGCATTTTTCCGGTGAACTTGCTGCACAACACCGTGCACGTCCTGTTCGGGGTGTGGGGGCTCGCCGCGGCTCGGTCCTTTGGAGGGGCGAAGGCGTACGGACAGATTGGAGGGGTGATCTATCTCGTGCTGGCGGTCCTCGGCTTCATCGATCCGACGGGGTTCGGGCTGGTACCGCTCGGTGGGAATGACATTTGGCTGCACGCGGTACTTGGTGTTGTGCTGGCGTACTTTGGCTTTACAGCCAAGGGTGGGATCACGACCGCGTCGACGATGTAGGAGGCGCCACTCTGGCGTACCGGCGGCCGCTCTTCGGGATGAAGGGCGGCCGTTTTTGTTAGTACACATCTCAGAAATCCCATCGGGTGCAGCTACAGCTCCGCAACGCTGCGCCCGATGGGGTTTCTGAGATGCGTGTTAGTTGTCCTGATACCGCGATGATCCTGTGGTGGTTTGGCCAGCCAGCTTAGGTCTGGTCCAGGCGAGCAGTGTCGCCAGGGTGTCGTCTTCAGACAGCGTCCGGAGTTGGCTGGGGCGAGCGCCAAAGACGGCGAGGGTATGCTGCGTCAGGACGCGCGGGTTCTGATACCCTGCCTGATCGGCTACCTGCTCCACGGTGTACTGGGGGTCGTGGAGGTACCCGATCGCGTGGAGTACTCTGGCCGCGATGAAGAGCTGCTTTGGCGGGGCAAGCCCAGCCTCGGCGAGGGCGCGCTGGAGACTAGTCGAAGGTGTCCGGCTGGTGAGGATGAGATCGCGCCCTGAGGTGTAGGCATGCGGCCGCCGGAAGAGGTCATCGACGGCGTCCGCCAGGGATGGGGGGAGCAGGCGGCATTCAGGGCGAAGATCGTCTAGCATACGGACCACGAGGGAATGCGTGGCGGCACGCACCAAAAGGCGGCCGAATCTGGGGCGGCTATCCTCGATCTGGAACAGGATGGTTTCATACACCCCGTACGGCGCCAGGAGCTTCATGGCTTGGAGAGCGGCGGGTGTGAATTCCGTATAGACGATCACCGGGGCAGCCGGGAACTCCTGGAGGATGGAGGCGATATCCTCGGCTCGGTTTGTCCGGTCGGCTTGGGGGTCCAGGACGAGCACGCTCCGAGGAAAGCGGCGGACGGCGGCCGCGACCTCTTCCCAGGAGGACATCTGTAGGTGGTCGGCTCCAATGTCCCGAAGCGAGTCGGCGAGGCGCGGCAACAGCGGCGGGGGGAGATAGGAGACGACGAGCATGGGCGCTAGAGACCCACCTGGTGGAAGCGTGGCTCATCGGTCTGAAAAAGAATCGGCATCCCCTGGGCGTGCTGGTGTTCGCGACGGAGCGTCCGTCTCCGACACTACGAAATTGGCATTTCTGAGGCTGGAGGACTAGCCCCTATGGTGACAGAAAGTCCATTTAAATGGTGTTGGACGCGGAGTGGTAGCCGGGGGTACTCCATTCGGCGATGGCATCGACCAGATCACGTAGGGAGTCGGGTGGTTCATGAATGGGGGGGCTGAGCGGGGAGACCGCTCCAGCCAAGAGTGCGTTCAACCGCTCTTCTGCTAGGAAGGCAACTTGATGCGACCCGAGTCTACGTGCTTCCGCCATAACCGTGCTATACGCAGCGATAGCAGCTTCCCGGTTGTCGCCAAATCGCTCAATGCCATAGGCACCGTAAAGGGCAATACGTGTGGTATGGGCAACTGGGGGAGGGTACTTTTGCGCCAGTATCGCGATTTGCGCTTGCAGACGTTTGAACTCGTCCTCATCGCCTTCGTAGATGGCAAATTCGAGTAATGTCCCCAACGCCGCTGACTGCATTATAGGCTGACGCGTCCTCCGAAGCAGCGTACGATAGATATCCCGCGCTAGCGCACGATACCCAGCGTCTCCGGCACATGCCGCAAGATCACCCAGAACCAGTTCTCGATCCGATGGTTCTGTTGTCAGTTGATATGCCTTGAAGAAATCGAACATGGCGTCAATATGGTGCCTTCGGTGGAGGCGGACAGACCCCCTGCAATGCCGCGCCAATGCTTCCGCGACCACGATCCCGGCTTTGGACGCATCCGCAATGACGTGACCCAAGGATGCGTCAGCCTCTCCTAAGTTACCTTGCGCCATCAGAGTATTGGCTATACCAACACGACTTCGCAGCACTAATTCTAGTGCACCAGCTTGCTCAGCCATTGCTTGAGCGTATCGATATACATGCTGCGATTCTTCGAAAGCGCCTAAGTAGCGTAATACCACTCCAAGCCGTGTGAGGATGATCGCCGCTAAAGCTGGATCGGCACAATCAGCAGATACACCTAACACGGCAATCAGGAAGTAGTACGTATACGCCGCGAGCGGCCAGCGACTTTCTTGTTCGAGACACCTCCCATATCCAACCAGCGCCGCCCAAGCCAAGACGGGATCAAACGACGATGGGATGACATCCTGATACGCGGCATTGGCGCTAGGGAGCTGACGATTGGCAGTCGTATCCTGCAGCAGAGATTTTGCACCAAATACAGGGAGGGTAGCAGAGTCTTGCGTCTCACCTTTGAGCCGTGTCCAGTGCAACAACAATGGCAATACCTCATCGTCGGATGTGTTGCGCAAGGCACTTGGCCGACGGCCAAAGACCGCAATTGTGTGTTGGGTCAGGACGCGGGGATGTTGGTATCCGATTTTCTCTGCGACTTGTTGCACTGTTGACCCTGGATCACGGATGTAGACAGTGGCATGGAGTACACGCGCCGCCATGAATAATTGCTTGGGAGGAGCGAAACCAGCATCCATGAGCGCACGATACAGACTCGTGAGTGGAGTGTGGCTAACTAGGACAAGATCCCGTCCTGAAGTATACGCATGAGGACGCTTAAATAGATCATCGACGGCATCAGCGAGTGGCGGTAGAAGCTGGCTGGATTCATGTCGCAATTCGTGTAACAACCGTAGAACAAGCGGCAATGTGGCAAGACGCGTCAACAGGCGACCGAGTCGCACACAATCGTCGTCGATCTGAAATAGGAGTGTCTCTTGAAGTCCGTATTGCGCCAAGAATGTTAGTGCCCGTAACGCCGGAGGAGTGAACTCCGTGTAGACAATGATTGGCGTCGAGGGGAACTGTTGCAGAAGCATCACGATGTCGTCGGCCCGACTAGCTCGATCAGCGTATGGATCGAGCACTAACACGTTGACCGGTTTACGACGAATGAGTTCCTGAACTTCCTCCCAAGATGACGCATGGACATGGTCGGCGCCAATCTTTCGGACCGCATCGGTCAGACGGGGAAGGAAGTGTTGTGAAAGGTACGAGACGACGAACACAGGCTTTAGTGGTTTTCGCTGGAGAAGTACGATCCGTCACTCTGGAAAGAAATCAGCATCGCTTGGACTGGTCTCATCATCAAGTAGAAACATCGTAAATCGGAAGTTGCCTCGCGAACCGTGGGACGGCCAGTCCCCTCTATGTGAGGCATTTCGATGTTGCGCTTCTCTCTCCTCGCTGCAGCTCTTACAGCAACTTTTCTGACAGCGGCATGTGCGAACAGTACCGCTCCACACAATGATTGTCCTATCTTGAACGGCGCTGAACACTGTCAGCCTTCGTAACCAAAATCCGATGCCGGGCCCTCTGGGCTCCGGCGTCTCGGAAGATCACCAAAGTATCTCCTCTACACGGCGCGAGAAGCGAGTTCACTCCATTCAGCGATAACATGAACTAAGGAATGGAGTGACTCCGGTGGCTCATGGCACGGCGGAGTAACGGGTAGTACATCACCAGCTACAAGCGCTGCAAGACGAGCCTCCGCTTTGAATTCAACTTGATGTGCTTTCAAGCTGTGCGCCTGAGCAATGACCGATTGGTACGCAGCTATGGCGACATCACGACTTCTGAATCGCTCAGCACCGTATGCAGTATACAGCGCGATATACAGCGCATGCTCAGCTGACAAAGAATGTTTTTGCGCATGTATGCTGATATGCCCTTGAATACGTTCAAAATCTCCGACATCGTTGTCATCAACAGCAATCTCTAACAGATTACCAAGAGCTGCTGATCTGACGGCGGGTCGACGCGCGGTATATGCAAGTACACGGTAGGCATCCCGCGCCATCGTACGATATCCGGCACATCCAGCACATGCGGCCAAGTCTCCAAGAATTCGCTCGCGTTCGTACGAATCTTCTGTTAATTCATAGGCTCTGAAGAAATCCATCATTGCATCGACGAATCGCTCGCGCAATGTTCGAACGACTCCTCGAGAATGTCGTGCCCACGATTCCGCATTAACCATTTTAGCAGTTAATGCGTTTGCGACGATCTGACTGAGTAGTGCCTCAGCTTCTGGTAAGTTGCCCCGTGCACTCAAGGTATTAGCCATCCCGACACGGGTAGAGAATGCCAACTCCATAGCATTCGCTTGTTCGGCCAATGTAATAGCCCGCTGGTACGCGTCACTCGACGCGTCGAAGTCGCCTAATAGACGCGAGACCATGCCATACTGCTTGAATACCATCGCCGCGGAGAGCGGATCGCTACATCCACTTGGTGGATCGAGAGCATCCATTATCGTTTGATATACGTGTGCGGCAAGTTCTAGCCGGCCAGCCGTCTCAAGATATTTCCCATACGCTTGCAACGGCCCCACCACCGACGACGGATTCGTCCCCGGCGCATCGATCATCGTTTGCACAGCCGTCAGGAGCAGCTCCTGCACCTGCGGATTGACGTCCTCCGAGGACGCCAACCGCGCCTTGAGCGCCGGCAGCGTCTGATCAAACGACGCCAACGCCGGTCCATCATCCAACCACCGGTCAAAGAACCGCAGCACCAAATACCCCGCAGAGGCATCTCGCCAGACCGGGTCGGAGGTATCCTTGACCTCCGCGAGGGCCTTCATGAAGGGGAGGTGGCGCATGAGGATTTAGGAAAAATATCGGCCCCTATCAAAGTATGCGACTAAATCAGGGTAACCGTCAGCCAAATGTATACTGTTGATAGGCTTCGCAGCTCACCCCAGTTGCAAGTTCAACTCAAGTTGAACATATTACAGGAGTCCCAAGTTCAGGAATGATACTCTTATGATACAGACGACACTACGAGCAACCGGAGGATCGGTCACAACGACGGTTCCTAGTGAGGTCGCACAACGGATGGGTGTTGGTCCTGGTCAGGCCATCAATTGGATCGACGAAGGGAACGGGATGTTCCGGATTACGCCGGCGGACGCGACGCAGCAACCCATCCTCGATGCCGCTCAGCGTGTCATTGAGAAGTACCGGCCCGTGTTCGCGAAGCTTGGCCGCGAAGAAGGATAAAGGTCAGCGCGTGCCTGAACGAGCGCCGAGTGGCGAACCGCTGTGGATCACCTCGGCGACGCTACACGCGCTGCATGATCAGCAGGTGGTGCTCTTCGGCGGACATCATGGAGTCATCGATGACAACGTGATCGAGTCCGCGCTCGCACGGCCGATGCACAAGTGGCACTACGAACGGATGGACATCGCTGGTCTCGCCGCCGCATATCTCTGTGGATTCGCCCAGAAGCAGGGCTTCATGGATGGCAACAAACGGACAGCCCTCGTTGCCGCACTGGTCTTTCTCGAAGTGAATGGATACGAGGTTAACGTCCCGGCCGATGAGTTATACGCGCTCACTTTGATGGTTGCCCGCGCCGAATTGCACGAGTCTCAGGTCGCTCTCTGGTTTCGGACTCGGCTCATGCTTGGGCCTTGAGCGGCCGTCCAGTCCGGGGGGCTACCGGCCTGGCGGGATCGTCTTCTGAATGGCGTCAGCCAGGGCGGTGTACGACTCTGGCTTCGAGACATTGAAGGGCTTCGCGACATACACAATCTTGCCATCCGGGCCGACCACATACAGGAGCCGCTGCTCAATCTGATAGGTCGTATTGTACGCACCATAGAGGGTGCCAATAGCGCCCTTCGCGTCACCCCCGCCATCACTAGTGAACAACATCGGGAAGTGCGCGTCGTGCGCCCACGACGAGAGCGCGGTGTCTGGGTCTACACTAATGCCGAGGACAACCACATTCGTGCCATTGTGGAACAGCTTGGCGTAGTTATCCCGATACTTCTCCATCTGAATAGTACACCCTGGAGTCCGGGCGCCCGGGAAGAAGGCAATCACGACTGTTTGGCCGCGTAAGTCCGAGAGCTTCGTCGCATCCCGGAGAATGCCGTAGCGTGTCACCCCAGTGAAGGTGAAGTCGGGAGCAATATCACCGACGTTCGGGCCGTCAGCACGAGGGGCTGGTGTTACCGAGGTGGTAGTCGTCGCCGTCACGGTGATTGAGGTTTGAGCCGCTAGTGGACTAGCAGCAGCATAGAGGGCAAGTAACGGAAATAGGCGGACAGCGGACATACAACCTCCTGATATGACGTCAGCGAAGCACGAAGTATACACGCCCGCGACTGATCCCCCTATCATCTCTTTGATACCCTGATCGGGTAGTCGATTCAGGGGTCTTTTCTATCTCAGCGGATGGACTCAGGGCTGATTATCCTTGCAAATCTGCCATGCGATGGCATATTTGCAAGGATGTTTCACCGACTAGTAGAAGCCCGCTTAACGGCTCTGCTCAGCCGCTTTCCGGCGGTCACACTCGTCGGCCCTCGTCAGGCCGGGAAAACGACGTTGGCGCGCGACCTGGTGGATCACCTCGGCGATACCGCTGTCTACCTCGACCTCGAACGGCCGTCTGATCTTTCACGGATCGCCGATCCAGAGCGGTATTTCGCCGCCCATGCCGGACAGCTCGTGGTGCTCGATGAGATTCAGCGCGCGCCAGGGCTCTTTCAAGTGCTCCGAGGGGTCATTGATGAGCGGCGCCGTGCTGGGGAGCGTACGAAACAGTTCCTCCTCCTAGGCTCGGCGTCGATCGACTTACTCCGGCAGTCGTCGGAGAGCTTAGCGGGGCGAATCGCGTACCTTGAGCTCACGCCGCTGCTCGTTGAAGAGATCGATGAGCCTCTGCGTAGTGGCATGGACCGACTCTGGGTCCGGGGCGGATTCCCCGACAGTTTCCTCGCGCACGATGACGAGGCGAGCTACGATTGGCGACTGAGCTTCATCCAAACGTATCTGGAGCGCGACATTCCGGCCTTGGGACCACGTATCCCCGCCGAAACATTGCGCCGATTCTGGACGATGCTCGCGCATGGGCAGGGGAGTATGCTGAACGCCGCACGACTGGCTGCCGGGCTCGCCGTGAGTGGCCATACGGTCGCGCGGTATCTCGATCTGCTGGTTGACTTGCTCCTCGTTCGTCGTCTCTCCCCATGGTCGACAAACGCCGGGAAGCGGCTGGTGCGCTCACCAAAGATCTATGTGCGTGACAGTGGGCTCGTGCACGCTCTGCTTGGGCTCCCGACGCTGGATACCGTGCTGGGTCACCCGGTTGCCGGTGGGAGTTGGGAAGGGTTGGTGATCGAAAATCTGCTCGCCGCCGCGCCGCCTGGGACGCAAGCATGGTTTTACCGGACCACGGCGGGGGCTGAACTCGATCTCCTCCTGGAGACGCAAGGAGGGACGAGGTGGGCGATCGAGATCAAACGGTCGTCGGCTCCTACGCTCTCCAAAGGGTTTCGTATGGCGTGCGACGATGTCCAGGCGACGCACCAGCTGGTGATCTATCCCGGACAGGAGACGTTCAGTGTGGGAGACGGCGTGCAGGTCACCAGTGTGCTTGGCGGCATGGCGGCGCTTCGGGGGCATTTTGATGAGCTCTGACTCTAGTAAGCATCGGAGCTGACGCCGAGGACATCGGAACCGATCGAGGGCTCGTCGGAACCGGCCCGCTGCACATCGACGCTAGGGCGTGAGTCCGAGGGTGTCGCCCGAGTGATTCACACTGTCGAGTCGACGATCTTACCATCCTCGAGTTTGATCACTCGGTCTCCAAGATGGAAATATCGGTCGTCGTGGGTGATCACGACCACTGCCTTGCCACGATTGCGGAGGTCGGGGAGTAACTTGGAATAGAAGATTTTCTTGTACTCAGGATCTTGATCGGCGGCCCATTCGTCGAAGACGTAATAGGGGCGGTCTTCGAGATAGGCGGTGACTAGGGCGAGGCGTTTGCGTTGGCCGGTGGAGAGATCGACGGTGGAGAACTCTCGGCCTTGTGGGGTGACGAGTAAGTTGACCTTATGATCGATCTGTAACAACTGTAGATATCGCCGCGCCGTGACGTCGAGGTCGGGGCCCATGAGGCCGAGCAGTTTGTTGAAGACAAAGCAATCGGCGAAGACGACGGAGAAGTGATCGCGATACCATTCGCGCATGGTATCGGTCACCTGTGTATCACCGACGAGGAGCCGACCCTGTTGTGGGGCATAGAGGCCCGTTAGCACTTTGACGAAGGTGCTCTTGCCACTGCCATTGCCGCCAACCACGAACACTAGCTCGCCAGGCGCCAGCCGGAAATCGATGGGGCCGAGCGAGAACTTTGTGTCGCTGCCTCCGGTAGGAGTCCCATTCCCGGCGGCCGCGGCATCACCAGCACCATCATAGGTGAAGGCGATCTGCGTCATCTCGACGACCGCTGAACCATTGTTCGCGGCATTGGTGCTAGTCGCGATGGCGGGGACGGTCGGCGCGGCCGCGATAGTCTTGGTCGTAGTCGCGGCGTCGATCGACAGCCCTAGATCCTCGATTTTCGCGAGAGCGACTTGGCCGCGCGCGACGGCGGGGAATGCACCAATGATGGACCAGAGTGGAGTCATCATGTACAACAGCGCAAAGACGTAGCCGGTCATCGCTTCCGGCGTTGGCTTGGTAAAGAGCGGGAAGGTGAACAACACCAGCGCGATCAAACCATGATATAGCGTCTGCACCCAGGCTTCGGCGATGGCATAGTGTGCGGTCGCCGCCATGTTGTGGTCGCGGTAGTCGTTGGCCGCTGGGCGCACAGATTCGTTGAGGAACGCGTCGCGCCGCGCCTGATGCATCATCAGCTCTTTGATCCCTGTGGTCAGGCTGCGGAAATGATCAAAGAGCAATGACCGCGCGTCACGGGCCGCGTGGATCCGGCCGAAGGCTTTTGTATAGAGCAGTTTGTAGACGGCTGTGCCGAGCAGCGTCACGACGACGGTGCCGAGGAACATGCGCCAGGACAGCCAGGCCAAGTAGAGGCTACACCCAATGACCACCGCACCATTCATGGCCAGTTGTGGCAAGCATTGCACGCCCCAGGTCACGGAGGTCACGTCGTCGGTCAGCGTCGCGAGGACCTCGGCGCCACCTTTGCGCTCGATCACCCGCAATGGCGCACGCAGAATCTTGGCGCACAGGTCTAGCGAGAGTTCGAGAATGGTGGTTTGTGAAAAGCGCACCAGGAGCAACTGCGTGACCGCGTTGGCGATGATCTTTGCGGCGGCCACCACGATAAAGGCAACGATGAGGAGCGCCGAGATCTGGTTCATCTTGCTCACCGCATGGGTGACGAGCGCGAGGATCCCAGCGCTGAGGAGACCGGTGATCACCCCCGAGGCGGTCATCATGATGACGGTGCCACGCGCGTTTTGCAGCAAGAAGGCGAAGAGCCGCAACGATTTCATATGGTTCTTACGGCTCCAGCCAATTAGCGCTTAAGTCTTTACTAGACAACGATTTACCAAGGAGGCACCGGTCAGAATCGAACTGACGAATAGCACAGACGACCCGACGATCCCTACCTGCTAAACTCAATATGTACAGCAATTTAGCATCGCGTTTTGTTTGTGCCAGGGCGCCGGAAAATGTGAAATCCAGTTCGCGCACCATAATAGCATCGCAATGCGAATCTTTCGGCGGTTATGGGTGGCAATAGAGGTTTCGATGGCTGTTGGTCTCTGCCTCCGTAAGTGTCGGACAAGATCTCCTGACATGGTCGAGAAGTCTAGGGTGTGTTTGACAAGGGGGCGTCTTACGGGGCTACGGCTCCGTAAGACGCCCCCTTGTCAAACACACCCTAGCCCCCCAAAGACATAACCACCGAACCAGCGTTCCACTCGCGCCCTAGGGTGTTTCACCACGCACGAGCGGTCCTCTGAAACCACCGCCGGACACGTTCATATTGCGGATTCCACTTCCCGCCGAGTTACAAGACCGCTTGCGGCAATACCTCGCACAAGTGCAACCTATCTCTGATATGTCCTGTCTGTGATCCCGAGTGTCATTTGACAGGCATTCATTGCGCTCACAATTTTTAGATGCGATGCCGTTCGACTCAAAGTCGTTTGATGCGTTCTTTTATGCTGGTTATTCGCGCCTGTGTGTGTTCATCTCCCGAATCACCGGGTCGGATCTCATGGTCGAGGACATCGCCACGGACGCCTTTGTCGTCGTCTGGGATCAGCGCGAGGCATTACACGATCTGACCGACGCACATAAGCTGCTCTATAGTGTGGCACGCCATGCCGCGCTCAATCATGTGCGCACCGAGCGGAGCCGTGAACAACTCGTTGCGCATGAAGTTGCAGCGGGTGCGCCAGTTCCGGGGAGAAGCAGGGGGCACGCTAATCCCGAGTATGATGTGGAACAGGTGGATGTTGATGATGCCATACGCGCCGCAATCGCCGAGTTGCCACCGGTGCGGCGCCAGGTGTATTCACTCCGCTGGGAGCACGACTGGAGCACGGCGGAGATCGCCGCCGTGCTCCAGCTCTCGGTCAAAACGGTCGAGATGCACGTGACCCTCGCGCACAAGGCACTTCGGAGTGCCCTCGCGCCCTATCATCCGTAATCGCTCGTTACGCGCCGTCGCCAACGAGCGATCCTTCAGGATGCTGATGAACCGCCCAGCCTGATACAGGGGGATTGGCGATTCGCGTGTTATATAGATATGGAGCCTCTCAGCGATCCGGACGACCTTGAGTCCAGCCTTGCTGCCATCGTCCATCGCATCGCCGAGTCTGATGCGATGCGGTTTGATGTCGGCTCTGGACGACGTGTTTTGGATGCGAAGTTAATGCGCGCCGAGAACCAGGCCGTAGAGAAGCAGAACAGAGGTGTGTTCACATACCGTGGAGGGGAGCAAGAGAGGGGAACGCGTGGCCTTGTACCGCAGCCCCTGCGGTGGATTGTCAGTACGGTGTTTGAGAGGTTTGCCGGCAGTGCTATGGCCGCGCTGTTCGGCCGGAAAGTCACGACACTCACCGCGGAAGAGCTTGAGCGACTGAAGGAATTGGTGGAGCATGCGGAGCCGGAGGACGAATGAGCCTGCCGTGGTCAGCGTGGATAGGAAGCACAGCACTTGCACCCCGCGTCTTTTTCGTCCTACTTGGCGCGGCTGCGCGAGGAGGGGTCTTGCTGCTGCTCGCCGCCGCCGTGGTGCGCGTTTGGCCTCGAGCCTCTGCCGCACAACGCCATTTGGTGTGGGCGGTCGCGTGTTGCAGTCTGCCCCTCGTGCCGGTCTTACCGTTGGTCGTTCCAGCGTGGCGCGTAGTCGTGCACATCCCCGCGTTGCCCGCGACCGTCGCCCCTGTGATCAACAGCGTTTCTGGGACTGACCAGCCTGCCAAGTCCAGGACTGTCGAGGCGACGGCCCACGCCGCGAGTCGTGGGCACGCCATGACAATCGTCCGGCCGCTACCAGTGCCCGTTTGGCTTTTGGTGTGCCTATGGGTGTGGGGGAGCGGCACCCTTGTGGCACTTGCGGTCCTCTTGAGCAACCAGCAGCAGGTACGCCGCCTCGTCTCGGACGCACTTCCCCTCACGGATGCCCGGATGCTTGCCGTGCTCGCTCGTGCCAGGAGCACCGTACAAGTCACCCGTCGGGTGCCAGTGAAGCTCCATCCTTCCACGGTGCCTATGGTGTGCGGTGTCCTCTGGCCGGCCATTGTGCTACCGGTGAGTGCGCGCACGTGGGGGGAGGACCGTTTGTACAACATTCTCCTGCACGAGTTGGCGCACGTCAAGCGGTATGATTGTCTGACGCAGACCGTGGCCTTCCTCGCGTGTGCGTTCTACTGGTGTAATCCTTTGGTATGGCTGGCGGTGCGGAGGCTACAGACCGAGCAAGAGCAGGCCTGTGATGATATGGTGCTCGCCTCGGGGAGTCACCCACGCTCGTACGCGACGGATCTCCTGGATTTGACGCAAGCCATACAGCCGAACAGTACGCTATCGTTAGCAACTCTACCATTCGCGCGGCCGTCGGAGTTGCAGAAGAGAATGCAGTCCATTATCGACCGATCCCGACACCGGAGCCTCGTGTCCCGGCGGAGGGTGCTGGCAGTCTGGGGCGCCGGTTTAGGATTCATGTACCCTCTCGTTGCGCTGACACCGCGCATGAGGACGACAACCGTGAATCCACGCACATTCCTACGGGAGAATAAGCAGGCAAACAAGCTCAAACAGACTGCCATGGCAGCGTCAACCGCAGCCGGACTTCCAGCACCAGTGTCTAGGCAGGCACCGGCTGTGAGAAGGGTGGGTTCAGATGCGATGATTGCTAGCGAGGCTGATTACTACAGGAAGATAGATTTCAGTAAGGTGATTGGAAATATTCGTTATCGTCAGGCATATATTCTGTTCATGCCAATGGTGGACACAATATTTCACTTTGTTGTTGTGGATGGTGATAGAGGAGAAATCGTATATAACAGCGAAAAAGACGGCGTAAAATGTTGGCCTGAAAAAGACACAACAGACTTTATAAACAGCACAGACAGATGGTATTACGAAGAACCTAGCCATACCAGACTCACCAAAGGATGGAATCCCAAGCACGTCAATTTCAGTTTAGTCTTCCATCATAGGGAGAACAAAGATCAGGCAATGCAGCCCATAGATTGCCCATGGATGAAGAAGGGAGATTGGGGTTTCAATATGGATAGGGCGTTTGACAGTACGAAGGTTTGGAACGACGAACAGATACGGCAAAATTGGCTCCCTCAGGATACGGTACGGTAAGATCAGCCATGGCCGACCATGTACGGA
>Ga0206967_1046_pt1 | contig 27331 bp, 27 predicted proteins | sample Alteio_BWOrgHeat_24_FD_153259 | JGI IMG/M metagenome (GOLD analysis project Ga0206967, IMG submission 153259) | Enriched cells from forest soil in Barre Woods Harvard Forest LTER site, Petersham, Massachusetts, United States -... | ecosystem: Environmental > Terrestrial > Soil > Temperate forest >...
CAATACATTTAGGCATATTGTGTAGTGACTTACGAAATACACATATACACTCCTCCCTCTTACAGTATGCACAATATGTTGGCCTTGCTTTTCAACTGCAAGATGACTTACTGGATCTCCAAGGCAATACAGCAATCATAGGTAAACCACAAGGTATCGATAAAGTTAACAATAAAATAACCTATCCTTCACTCGCTGGAATAAATCAAACGAAAGAAAAAATCCAAATGCTTTTTGAACAAGCATTACAATGCATTCAATGTTTAGGACAACACGCAACACATCTAGAACAACTTACTTATTACTTATTACAGAGAGATAAGTAATTACATTTTATAATAAATCGGCTAAACTGAGAGCCATTAAAGAGACAACTCCCCATCGCATAAAGGTCAGCGGGAGCATCTGGAGATTTTTTATGTACTGCCCATTTTGTAATGCGACTGATACCAAAGTGACTGATTCACGTTTAAGTGAAAATAATCAAGTACGTCGCCGCCGTGAATGCTTAGAGTGTAAAGAACGATTTACTACCCATGAAGTTGCGGAATTAGCATTACCGCGTATCGCAAAACGTGACGGACGACGTGATACTTTTAATGAAGATAAGTTACGCGGCGGTATTTTACGCGCTTTAGAAAAACGTCCTGTCAGTGCTGACAGAATTGAAAGCGCTATCAATCAAATTATCAAAAAAAGTCGTACTCTTGGTGAAAAAGAAATTTCTTCCGAACAACTCGGTGAATGGGTAATGGAAGAATTGCGCAATCTTGATCAAGTTGCTTATGTGCGATTCGCATCGGTTTATCGCAGCTTTCAAGATATTAATGAATTTCGCGAAGAAATTAGCCGTCTAGAAGAACAAGTTGAAAAAATATGAATCCTATTGCACGCCACCATGCACGCCAATATACATTACAAGCTATGTATCAATGGCAATTATCACATAAAGCTGCTACTGAAATTGAAGCAGAATTTATTGCTTACCAAATTAAAGAACCTGTTGACCTTGAGTATTTCAAAGAATTAATTCATTCTGTCATAGATCAACATGTTGCATTAGACAGCCATATGATTCCTTTTTTAAAGCGCCCTATTCATGATCTTGATCCGATTGAACTCGCAATTTTGCGTATTAGTATTTATGAATTAGCACATCGTTTAGATATTCCTTATCGAGTTGTTATTAATGAAGCATTAGAGTTAACAAAAATATTTGGATCCATCGAGGGATATAAGTTTGTCAATGGCGTGCTAGATCAAGTGGCAAAGCAATTGCGGAAAGAAGAATACAAAGTGAAGAAATAGTATTTACCCTTCTTTCCCTGGATCCCGCGATCAAGTCGCGGGACGACGTCCTCCTCGCGATCAAGCGCCGCTCCGTGCAACGACACGGGGTCGCAGGACGATAGATAAGCCGCAGATGAGCTTTAATTGATAAAGACTCGGAATAAGATATGAGACAATATAGTGTACCTACAATACCGGATTCTATATGGAAAAATCCCTGGCATTTTATTGCTTTTGGTTTTGGTAGCGGCGCTATACCTATTGCACCAGGCACATTTGGCACATTGTTCGCCATTCCATTTTATTTACTACTACAACCCTTACCCATTTTATTTTATATTTTCATTACCATCTTAATTATCCTAGGCAGCAGTCTATTATGTGATCGTGTTTCCAAAGAAATTAGCATCCACGATCATCAAGGTATGTGTTTAGATGAAATTGTTGGATTCTTAGTAACTATGATAGGTGTTCCGTATGGAATAATATGGATTCTTGCAGGATTTATTTTATTTCGCTTTTTTGACATCGTAAAACCATGGCCAATTAATTATATCGATCAAAAAATTCACGGTGGATTTGGAATGATATTAGATGACGTTGTAGCAGGCATATTCAGTGCTTGCTTATTACAAATAATTTCTATCGTTGGAAAATTCTGACGAATACTAGCAATATCATTTTCTAAAAATAATAATTTGATATTAGGCCCTGCATCTTGAGTAAAATAAACTGCAATACCCTCATCACGCATACGCCAAACCTGCTGCATTGCAGTTAACGTTTCCGGTAAACAATAAGTAATCGGAGGCCACGCACTTAACATGGTTGCATGCATTGTAAGAGCGTTTGATTCAGTGACTTTTCCTAAATGTAAAAAATCTTTTTCCACTATAGCGCGCTTTAACAAGGATAAATCAGTGCTCACTTTTTGTGGCCACGCTGAATAAAGTGCACTCGTCATCACTGTACGCTGCATAGCTTCCCGTGAAGAAAGTGCTTTTTCTTGATGATTTATCATCACTAAGCCAACACAAAGTTCTGGCCATGCTGTTGGCAAGTCTTCGGCAAAACTATCCATACCATCTTCTCTGACTCCAGCATGCCATTCAACAAAACCTTGCCAAAGGGAACGACTAGCACTCCCACTGCCTAAACGTGCCAAAATAGATAAATCACGCGCAGATAATTGCCAGCCAAATAATTGATTTAATGCTTTAGCAATTGCAGCAAAACCGCAAGCAGAGGATGCCAATCCTGCCGCAATAGGAATATTAGTATGAATATTCATAGTGAGATAAGGTTGGCCACGCACGCGAAATAAATTAACAAAGCGCAATAGTTTTTGTGAAAACGGCATAGCATTATCAAGAACCTGTCCATTTAATTGAATGCAATCTTGACTATCGTTAATGAGTAATTGTGTATGCGCACCTTTTTCTCTTAATGAAATGGATAAACTCGATGTCAATGGTAAATTTAATTCTTGATTCCGTTTTCCCCAATATTTACAAAGCGCAATATTCGAGGGCGCATAAGCTGTTGCAGAAGAGTGAAGAGGATATTGCTGCCATTTTTCAGCTAATATCATTTTGACTACGTCAGATTGTTTCACAAATTACCCCTTGCTCTGCCAATTCAATCGATGAATCTATAGATGCTACACCTAATCCAATAACACAATCACCCAAACCTGATCCTGAAATTTTAGCACCTAACATATTTTTTTGGCTACGCAATTGATAAATCAATTGTGTAAGCCGTGAATTATTCACGGCTAACGCATCCATCAAACCTTGCTGAATATCCATTAACTTACCTAACTCTACCCAATCATGTTGGCGCACACAATCAATTCCTTGTATTGCACATTGACTGATTGCATCGCATATTTTTTCATATAAATCTGGCTGCGACGCAAAATATTTTTTAACATGAGCAATCGCATCAACCGTCTTCGTTTTACTTCCAGAATAAACAACAGTAAATGGACAAAATTCTGAAAATTTTTCTACTGATAGTGGATGGGCACGATAAGCCACAACACCTCCCATCACACAAGCTGCAACATCAGCACCTGATCCTACTCCTTGCACTGATCGCACAATATCACGCGCAAGCGTAATCAATTGTAAATCATCGTTCGATACATTTAACCAACGAGATAACACCGCCAAAGTTGCAACAGTCACTGCCGCAGAGGAAGCGAATCCTAATTGGTCAGAAAAATCAGATTTCACTACAATATCGCATCCCGAGCGTAATTGCGGTTGATAATATTTCAAAGTCGCTAATATAAATTGAAAAGGAGCAACTATAGTGAGCTGAGATAATTGTTGCGTTGTTTCACCAAATTGATCGGAAGAAATTCTTATTAAAGAATCTGTTCGCGGCGTTAACGTGACTGTCATTCTTTTATTAACTGCTAGCACCAAAGCATATTTGTCATGCAAAACTGCATACTCACCTAAAACCATTAAACTGCCGGGCGCTGAAGCTTTAAATAACATGTACTCCTCGTGGCTCTCCGCGAATGGGCACTAAACTATATTGATAGCGACCACATAATGTTTGTAACAACGCCTCATCTTCGACAACAACTAATACTACACCAGCCTGATTACCAGCAATCGATCCTGCCCCACAAATTTTTGCGGCGCCTCCTGATAATTCTATTTCTTGAATAAATTGCTGGACTCTTTCAGGAACGACACCAATCTTAACTAACAATTGATGGTTCATACGGATAGCATCCGCCACCTGAGTGATTTTATTATTTTGTAATGCTAAATCCATTGCTTGTGTAATCGCAGCAAAGTCATCGCCAATCTGTGTGCGATTAAAATAAGAAGCCGCTGCAGCAACACACTCACCCGTGCTTGATAGTGGTGACCCAGTATTCACTAAATACATGGGCAGTTCGGGAATGTTTCGTAAATTGAGTGTGTTATTATCAATATAGATACAACCACCATGCAAAGATACTTTTAAATCAAGACCACTAGAAAAACCATGCTGCATATTTTCCGCTTCTAATCCTAATTGAAAAAAGGTATCGGGAGAAAGCTCAATATGTAAGTGATGCGCAATAGCACGCGCGACACCTAATACTGTTGCAGCAGACGACCCCATACCGCAACCTATCGGAATATCAGATTTAACAGAAATTTTCATGCCCTGTGTTAGCTTAACATTAAGCATGTCAAAAAATAATGTTAAAGCAAATTGCGCTAACTCCACGGGTTTAGATAATACATCTCGAATTTTAAAATCGCCTTGTAAAAAACACTGATATTTTCTTTTAATTCGTTTCTTTAATTGTTGTAATGCTGAAAAGCTGACACCGTTTTGATAAGCTAAATCTGACAAATCAAATGAAATCATTGGCAAAAAATGTGGAGTCACTGTGGCAGTCACATAACGATTCACCGCCATGGCGAGTGCAGGTCTTCCATGCACCACTGCGTGCTCGCCTGATAAAATAATTTTTCCGGGTGCTAATACTTTCATACTACTTTTTCGTAAATTCGTTTATGGTCTGTTAAACTTGCCAGGCGAAAATCTCCCGTTTTATGCTGAGGAATTTGATAATAACTACCATCTTCTGGATAAGGAAATGAATAAAACGTTTCATAATCACTATAATTAATCACTAATCGTTGTTCCAACATCTTTTTATGATAATCTTTATCAAGCGCTTGTTGATAACCTGACTGAATGATTCCACTGAAATATTCACCAATGCACCCAGAACCATAGCTATAAAACCCAATACGCTTTAATGATAAATCTTCCTGAGTTAAGTCTAACAATGATGTCAAACTAATATATAATGAAGCCGTGTAACTATTACCAATTTGCCGTCCATATTCTAATGATGCGCCTAGATGACGCACTAATAATTCATCAGATAAACGCTCATGACCATTCACTCTCGCTAAATACGCATGTGCTTTTTCGACTAAACGAGGCACCGGTGTGTGATAACAAAAAAAGTTATGATCGCTAAAATTTCGGCCTGACAACGTATGATACTGCTGCCAGCATTTTTCTAACGTATTCAAATAAAGCTTACTGGAATATTTACCATCAACAAAAGCAGTATCTGAATAATTAGGACGCCAGAAATCCATCACACTTTCAGTCACCACACCATACTCAGGTTCTAATGCTAAAATTCGCGGATTAGCAGATAATACCATCGCAATCGCACCACAGCCTTGAGAGGATTCGCCTGAAGTATTTAAGCCATAACGAGCAATATCCGATGCAATTAATAATACTTTTTTATTAGGATATTGCCGCAAAAAAGGTAATGCAAGCTGCAATGCTAATGTCGCAGAATAACAAGCTTGTTTTAATTCAATGACTCGACAACGTGCAGGCAATCCTAATAAATCATGCACATAAATTCCTGCTGCTTTTGATTGATCAATGCCGGACTCTGTTGCAAACAATACTATTTCAATGGTATTCACATCGATATCACGTAAAGCACGTGATGCTGCATTGGCTGCCATCGTCACAATATCTTCGTCAGGTGGTGGCACTGCCATTTTGCGCTGACCTAATCCAACCGCATATTTTTCTGGGTCAACTCCGCGTGCATTTGCTAATGTGACTAAATCCAGCGTATAAGAAGCCGTATAAAATGATAAGGTATCAATCCCAAATTTATCCACGATTAGACCCCTTATTTGATAGTTGGCGTTCTAATTGTATATGTCCTTTCATTAACTCACCCGGATTCGTTTGTGCCGCTAATAATGATAATTCTCCGCATAATACAGTGGCTGCGGCAATAATAGCGAGTCTTCTTGCATTTTGCCCAGGCTCTCTTTCTTCAAGACACCCTAACGAACGCAAGTTTTCTCGCACAAAATCAAATGTCTTACCATTCCCCACTGTGCCCACAATAATATTGGGTAGCGTGACTGTAAAATAAAGATCTTCGCCACGCAAAGCAGCATGGACCATTCCTTGTGAACCTTCTATGATATTTGCCGCATCTTGCCCAGTAGCCAAATAAAACCCTAATAACATATTGGCAAAATGCGCGTTGGCTGTACGTATACCGCCAGAAATAATATTGCCAAGTAAGTTTTTCTTTATATTTAATTCCACTATGTTTTCTGGCATAGTTTTTAAATAGCGTTTACAAATAGCGCGCGGAATAGTGACTTCTGCAACAACATTTTTCCCGCGACCTAAAATTCCATTCACTGCCGATACCTTTTTATCCACACAAAAATTGCCAGAGATAGAGACATACTGCAATGTAGGAAAGCGAATTAAAATCCACTCTAATAAACGATCTGCAGCGATTGTTGTCATATTATGTCCTGCTGCATCACCGGTATAAAATTCAAATCGCACATAAATTAAATTACCTACCATTTGGGTATGCAAATCTAACAATCGTGCATAACGACTTGTTTCTGCCACAATAGCCTGCATGGCTTCTTTATGCTGCTGTAAATTAAGAATCGTTTCTTGCGCCTCAATAATACTAGGCGCTTCTAATAAGATAGAACGAGTCATACGCTCATCGACAATCACCGCACGTATACCACCTGCTTGCGCGCAAACACGCGCTCCCCGCTCAGTGGACGGCCAAAGTGGAGTTTCAAAAGTAGCAAGCGGAACCCATACTTCGCCCTCGACTTCGGGTCCCACTAATTTAACTGGGCCTATTAAGCGCATAGGGATAGTTGCAATCTGCTCAGATGTTTGCCAACGCATAAAGAATTTATTTCCGTATTCAATCTATGATATAAAAGTGCTTCATTTTACTGGAAAACAATCGATGACAGCAACTGAACAAGTGATATTAGTTGATAAAAATGATAATCCCATTGGTACAGCTGAAAAACTGGCAGCTCATAGGGATAATCTATGCCATAGAGCGTTTTCTGTATTTATTATGCGCAAAAAGAAAGAAATAGAGGTATTATTACAACAACGTGCTGCTCATAAATACCATTCTGCTAATTTATGGACCAATACCTGTTGCTCTCACCCCCGGCCTGGAGAGGATATTATTGCGGCAGGGAAGAGACGACTGAAAGAAGAAATGGGCATTGAGACATCACTTAAATCAATAGGCTCTTTTCACTATATAGCACATTTTGAAAATGGGTTAACGGAAAATGAAATTGATCATGTATTAATAGGAAATGATCATCGCGATACATTCCATCCCAATCAAGAAGAAGTGCAAGCGTATCGTTGGATAAACTTATCCGACTTACAAAATGAATTAATGCATCATCCTCAACAATTTACTCCGTGGCTTAAGAAAGCATTAGCACTATTCTTGAATCACATAGCTCTCTGAATGTCTTATCGTCATTGCGAGGAGTGAAACGACGAAGGATCCTGTCATTGCGAGGAGCGAATGCGACGAAGCAATCCATATTTATATTATGGATCGCCACGCCTGCTTCGCAGGCTCGCGATGACGCTTCGCGTCAGCTCGCAATGACAGCCACGGCCGCTTACGCGGCCTCGCGATGACGTTTCGCGTCAACTCACAATGACATTGTCTATTGAGCTTTATGAAGAAATTGTCATAGCTTGTGCTTGTGTTTGCGTTTCTGCAGCTTGCGGCTCTTTTTCGGGCGCATCAAATAATTTTTTTGGCTTTTTGGGACGAAAGATCATGGAAGGAGTCGATTGTTCTTTTTTAGCTTGATTAACATCAGGTGTAGCCGCTTCTGTTAACGCAGCAGTCATGCTATCAATAAATTCTTTATTTTTAATATGAGGACGAGTCGGTGTTTGTGCATTAAACTCCGCAGTATAAGCAAATACCTCTGTTTCAATACGAAAACGAATAACGGAAGCAATTTGCGTTTGATCCACCATTTCTGCTTCTACATACAACGAAAATCCTTGAGGAAAAAGTTTTGTTAATCGGCTCAGTTGATCCTCAAAAGGAATCATATCGGTATTAGCATGATCTGTTCCACCTACTAAATTTTTTTCTTCCTGAGCTTGACTACCTAATACTTTGTAGTTTGCAAGATGCAACCATTCAAACATTAATTCTTCGGAAAATAATTCAGTTGCTTGTGCGTAATTCGTTGCACTTCCTTCTTTTTCACTTTTTCCTACTTTCACCATCACTTTATTTTGGCTGCAAACTCGACGATTATTATTTCTTCTGCGTTCCCCTGCCGATTTTTTTAATAATTCTGGAGTAATTAGAATTGTTATTTCTTTTTTGTTTTCTGCAGGAGGTTTGATTGCTAAACAAGATGCTGATCGATGAAATTGACTTTGTGGAGGAAGTGCTAATTTCGCTTCAGCTTTTGGATCTACAGGAAGATTAGTAAACGTATCGATGACGCCTAATCTCTTATGACGAGCTAAAATAGTGCGACCCGGCGTTTGTATTTTCAGAGGAGAGCCTGCAGCAGAAAATTCAAGTACCTCACTAACTTTACTATGCCCTGAAATAGTTGAAAATTTTCTTTTTAATTTTCTTAAGATCGTAGGCGTACTCAATTGAGATGTCATTACATCTTTATTGACTAATGCTGCAATTTTAAACTCTACCTTTTTGCCCTCGGTTTCCCCGAATTTATCGTGTGCAGCACGAATAGGCAAAAAGGGATTTCCACCCTTTCGGCTCTTCATTGATCTAATTCTCTCGTTTTGCTTAAATTTATTATGGCAAGAATTTAGCATTAATAAGCTAAATGATCAATAGGATGTCTGTATAAAAAGAGGTGTTTAAAAATAAGGCTGTATGTTGTTGATTTTTTTATAAGAAATTCCTGGAAAACGTCATTGCAAGGAGTGAAACGACGAAGCAATCCATGTTATTATATGGATCGCCACGCCTGCTTCGCAGGTTCGCGATGACGCTTCGCGTCAGCTCGCAATGACAGCCACGGCCGCTCACGCGGCCTCGCGATGACGCTAGAACTCGCTAGGAATAAACAGGAAAGGCGGAGCAAAGACTTAAAACATCTTGTCTAACACGTAAAATTAATTTTTCATCTTGAATATTATCTAAAATATCACATATCCAATGCGCTAACATTTCACATTCCGGTACGAGAAAACCACGGGTAGTAACAGCAGGTGTTCCTATGCGCAATCCACTCGTCACAGAAGGCGGCTGCGGATCATTAGGTACGGCGTTTTTATTCACGGTAATATGAGCATTATCTAATGCAATATCGGCATCTTTACCTGTGATTTTTTTGTCGATTAAATCAATTAAAAATAAATGATTATCCGTGCCACCACTAACGACTTTATAGCCACGAGTCATTACTACATTTGCCATTGCTCGCGCATTCGCCACAATTTGTTGTTGATAGGTTTTAAATTCAGGCTGTAATGCCTCTAAAAAAGCTACTGCTTTCGCAGCAATAACATGCATTAATGGACCACCTTGCCCGCCTGGAAAAACGGCTGAATTTAATTTTTTTTCTAAATCAACATTACGTTTCGTTAATATTAATCCACCACGCGGACCACGTAAGGTTTTATGTGTTGTTGACGTTGTGACATCCGCAATATTAACTGATGATGGATACACTCCTGCCGCAATTAAGCCTGCGACATGAGCAACATCTGCCATCATTAATGCTCCTACGCTATCGGCGATGTCACGCAAACGTTGCCATTCTACAATACGCGAATACGCAGAAAATCCTGATACAATTAATTTGGGACGATGTTCTTTTGCCAATTGTTCAACTTGTTCATAATCAATTAATCCTGTTTCAGGATTTAAACCATAAGAAAAAAATCGATATAATTTACCGGAAAAATTAACCGGTGAGCCATGAGTTAAATGGCCACCATGAGCAAGACTCATTCCTAATACCGTATCACCTGGCTGAATCATTGCAGCATAAGCTGCAGTATTGGCTTGCGAGCCTGAGTGCGGCTGCACATTTGCATAGTCTGCTTGAAATAATTCTTTTGCACGATCAATCGCTAATTGCTCAGCAACATCCACAAATTCACAACCGCCATAATAACGCTTACCAGGATACCCTTCCGCGTATTTATTAGTCAGCACGGATCCTTGCGCAGCTAAAACCAAAGGACTGGTGTAATTTTCCGAAGCAATTAATTCAATATGGTTTTCCTGGCGCTGCCTTTCCTCTTCCATCGCATGCCACAAAACGGGGTCAAATTCACTGAGTGTTGTTGCTTTAAACATAGTAAGAAATCTCAAAAAGCTAAAATGTACTCTGAATTTTATAAGACTTCAATGAAGATACAATGTCTAGCTAATTTGAATAAACCATTTTTGATCTGTCATGCCAGCCGCGAGCGTAGCTCGCGAGGTGGCATCCAGAGCTTACTCCACTGGATGCCAGCTAAAAACATGCTGGCATGACACGTTATTTATGCAACAAAGCCAATCAACGAGGATAGTAGTATAGTGACGCCACCCGCGGCACATAGCCTTCTTGGATGTAGTCTCGCATGGATTGAAAAAGGAGATCGCTGGTAACATCATGTACAAAATGAGGTAGAATAGCCATCGCATTTCCCGCTTTATTTGCTGCTACTGAAATTTCGCGGCTATCACTATTACGCAATACCGTTAATCCTAATGCCATCATCTCTTGCAGCAATCCTCTTGAAATTTTAAATTGTTTTACCGAAGGTTCTGCAATAGATAGCCGATGTTGAAAAGTCAAATAGCGAGTAAATGCATTTAATTGGTATTCCTCAACCAATTGCAGAGTGGATGATGGAGTCTCCAGACTATCAACAACTTGAATACCAGGCTTATTACCCTCAATCCCTGGTATGAATCCCATTTCAACCAATAACTCTGCACCTTTTCCTATTCCGAGTATTGGTTTTCCTAAATGATGTTGTTGCAAGATTATCTTCTTGGCTTCTTCATCCAAATCACTTGCAATCACGTAGCCTGAACAACCTAGGAGTGATGAAGCGACTTCCATTCCCACTCGCTGAATCGCTAATGATAATTCTTGCTTAACATGAGAGGACAAAGCCGCTAGAATGGCAATTTGCATGACAAAATCTCGTTGTATTTTTAAGTCATAGCAAAATAGCACAAAGAGGAAACAAAAGAAATGCTAGAAAACATCATTGAATTGCGCGGTGTTTCAAAATCTATACACGACCACGATATTTTATCCAATGTCACTCTCGAGGTGCGCAATGGTGAATTTCTCACGCTGCTTGGACCTTCTGGTTGTGGTAAGACAACTTTATTACGATTAATCTCTGGATTTGAAGAACCTACCACAGGCACCATTTTTATTGCTGGGAAAGATGCAACGGGACTGCCTCCACATTTAAGACATGTACACACTGTCTTTCAAAGCTATGCACTTTTCCCCCATATGACAGTATTTGATAATATTGCATTTGGCTTACGCTGCAAAAAATTATCTAAAGCTGAAATCACTGAACGCGTCAATGATGCATTAAAAATCGTAAAATTAGAAAAATACACTCACCGTAAACCCGAACAATTAAGCGGCGGCCAGCAGCAGCGCGTTGCGATTGCACGTGCTATCGTCAATCGCCCCTTAGTACTGTTATTAGATGAACCGCTAAGCTCACTCGATTATCGCTTACGCAAAACCATGCAAATCGAATTAAAACAATTACAGCGTAAGCTAGGTATTACTTTTATTTTTGTCACACACGATCAAGAAGAAGCGCTTTCTATGTCAGATCGCGTTGTGATTATCCAAGATGGCATCATTCAACAAGTAGGCACACCGCGGCAAGTATATGAAGATCCGCAAAATCTTACTGTCGCCAAATTTATTGGTGAAGCCAATATCTTTGATAGTGAAGTATTAGCCATCGATGGCAAATACCTAACCGTTGGCATTGAAGGCAAACAGCGTATAGTAAAAACGTCACGCCAATTCACGATTGGCCAGAAAGTACATTTACTGGTAAGACCTGAAGATTTACGGGTATGGGGACAAAGCGAAGTCGATGACACTAACGATATGTTTCCTGGCACTGTAGAAGAAGTGATTTACAAAGGTACGACCGTTGATTTGATGGTAAGATTAGCCAATAATAAATTAGTCGCTGCAACAGAATTTTTTGATGAAGATGATGACCGCCTAGAATATACCATTGGCGAAAAAGTATGGGCAACATGGTTAGCAGGCTGGGAGGTCGCATTGCCTCATGAAGAGTGATCGCTCATTTAAATATTTTTCACTTAGCATTACCTGGTTTTGGCTAGTCATATTTTCATTACTGCCTTATGGGTTAGTGATTACTGCTAGTTTATTGCATCACGATAGCAGCCATTTGATGCAACTGCCATTTACTTTAATGAATTATGCCGGTTTAACAAACAAACTGTATTTAACTATTTTTGAAAAATCATTTTACATTGCTGGCAGCTGCACGCTAATTTGTTTAGTCGTCGGTTACCCTTTCGCTTACCTCATCGCACGCATGCAACATCGTTTTAAAAATTTACTTATTTTACTGATTATCATTCCTTTTTGGACTAGCTCATTGATACGTAGCTATTCTATGATTGCTATCTTAAAATCCAAAGGCTTAATTAATACTGCGTTAATGTGGTTAGGCATTATTCATCAACCCTTGCCTATGCTTTTTAATAATTTTGCCGTGATTAGTGGATTAATTTATAACTTGCTGCCTTTTATGGTATTGCCTTTACTGACCAACATTGAGCGCCTAGATCATCGTTTAATTGATGCAGCACGCGACCTTGGCGCCAATCGCATAACAACATTTCGTAAGATTATTTTACCGCTAACAATGCCAGGTATTATTTCGGGATGTATTTTAGTTTTCTTACCTGCAATGACGATTTTTTATATTCCAGATTTATTAGGCGGCGCCAAATCTATTTTGTTAGGAAATTTAATTCAAACCCAATTTTTAGTAACACAAAATTGGCCGCTAGGATCGGCAATGAGTATCTTGTTAGCCATCATACTAGCTGTTTTAATTGCACTGTATTGGTATAGCACCCGCGGCAAAAAGGAGAAGGATTTACTATGATAGCGAGACTTTCGACTCCGACTTATTTAACGACAATTTATTTGTTTTTTTATATTCCTATCATTGTTTTGATTATTTATTCCTTTAACAATGCCCAATTTTCTTTAGTATGGCATGGTTTTTCTTTGCATTGGTATCAAGAACTATTTAAAGATCGAGATTTATGGGTAGCCGTTTGGCATTCCTTATTATTGGGAATTATTTCTGCGACATTGTCCACTACCGTAGGCGGTTTAGCTGCAGTGAGTTTATATCGTTATAAATTTTTTGGACGTAATTTACTTTATGCATTAATTTTTATTTTAATTTTATCCCCTGAAATCGTGATGGGTATTTCTTTATTAATGTTATTTAATATTATGAAAGTCAATCTTGGATTTTGGACTTTATTATTTGCGCATATCACATTTTGCATTCCTTTTGTTATTGTAACAGTTTATAGCCGCATCATTAGTTTTGATAAACATATTTTTGAAGCCGCAAAAGATTTAGGAGCCAAAGATTGGATGATTATGCGCTCGATTATTTTACCTTTATTATGGCCAGGATTAATGGCAGGCTGGCTGCTCAGTTTTACCTTATCACTCGATGACATTATCACCAGTTATTTTGTTGCAGGCCCTGATTTTGAAATTTTACCTTTAAAAATTTACTCCATGGTGCGCTTAGGAGTAAAACCAGAAATTAATGCACTATGTTCTATTACTTTTATGTTCACATTGTTATTAGTGGTATTGTCACAATTGTTGCTGAGAAAAAAATCATGAAGAAATGGCTGGCGTTATGTTTTTATTTTTTTTCCACTCTCATTTTTGCCAATAGCAATACATTAAATGTTTACACTTGGGCTGGCGTTATCCCCGACGCTATTATCCAACAATTTGAAAAAGAAACCGGTATTAAAGTTAATTTTTCCACTTATGATAGCAATGAAACATTGTATGCTAAATTGCGCGCGAGCAAAGAGGGGCGTTACGATATTATTGAACCTTCTAGTTATTATATTGACCGCATGCGTAAACAACATATGCTTGAGGAATTAGATAAAACAAAGTTAATTGATATAGCAAACTTAAATCCTGAATTATTAAACAAAAGCTATGATCCACTTAATCACTATAGTTTACCATTTATTTGGGGGATTACTGGTATTTTTGTGAATAAACCATTTTACTCACCAACGACTATTAAGACGTGGTCAGCGCTTTGGGATAAACAATATGCTAATCAATTGATGTTATTGAATGACTCTAGAGAAGTATTTGCTATTGCCTTAAAAAAATTAGGATACTCTACTAATGAGACAAATCCACAACATATCAAGCAAGCCTATCAACAATTAAAATTGTTGATGCCAAACATTAAAATATTTAATAGCGATGCGGTCATTTCCATTTTAATTGATGCGGATGCGACATTAGGGATGGCGTGGAATGGTGATGTCTTTAAAGCACAACGCGAAGACAAAAATCTTACTTTTATTTATCCGCAAGATGGTTTTGTCATTTGGGTAGATAGTTTTGCAATTCCTAAACATGCACCGCATCCAGAAAATGCCTATCGATTTTTAAATTTTATAATGCGTACGGATATTGCGAAACAAATTGCACTTGATAACAATTATCCAACAGCAAATTTAGCCGCACAGAAATTATTGCCAAATGCTATTAAAAATAATCCGACCATTTACCCTTCGCATGCGTTATTAAAAAAAGGTGAATATCAAATGGATTTGCCGGATGATGTGTTAACGCTTTATGAAAATTATTGGGAAGAGTTGAAGATGGGTGGTATGTCATCCTGAGGAGAATGTCGTCCTGAGGCATGTTTTTTATGCCGAAGGATCTCCTTAATTAAAGCAGAGCCTATCGATAAGCTCAGTTATATTATGGAGATCCTTCGTCGCTACGCTCCTCAGGATGACAACTCACACACTACTGCGAATTCACTCGCATCATAATGTAAGGATTATACGCCTCAGTTTTAAAGCCATACTTTTGATACAACCCATGCGCATCTTCCGTCATTAAAAACCAACGGAAAATATTTTTTAAGCGCGGATGTTCCATAATATATTTCATTAATGCTTTACCAACTCCTTTATGACGATGCTCTTCATCAATAAACACATCCCACAATGAAGCAAACTCAGAATAGTCGGTAATTACACGCGCATAACCCACTTGTTTCCCTTGATAAAATACACCAAAGCAAGTTGAATTTTTAACGACTGCTGGAAAACGCTCTGCAGGTAATCCTGTTGAGTACTGTGAAGGCAAGCACAATAAATTATAAACATAAGTTAAATCCAAATTGCGCTTAGTCGCAGTGAAATGGTAATCCCCAAATGCTTGATCAGGGTAGGTTTGTTGATACGTCATGCATAGCTCCGGTTGGTTTGTCATGCCAGCAAAAGCTGGCATCCAGGTTATTTCGTCAAACGTGAGACCATGAAGTGGTATGGCTGTCATTGCGAGCCTGCGAAGCAGGCGCGGCAATCCATAAATATGGATTGCTTCGGAGCAAAGCTCCTCGCAATGACAAGTTCCATCCAAGTAACACGCACTGGATGCCAGCTTTCGCTGGCATGACACGTTTTTAACCAGAAGGGGTCAAGTGCCACTTATGAGCAACCAGAAGGGGTCAAGTGCCACTTATGAGCATGTTTTAACAAAGAACATGCTCATAAGTGGCACTTGACCCCTTCTGGTTGCTCATAAGTGGCACTTGACCCCTTCTGTTTTATTATCTCTCAGTATAGAATATCCAACTTACTATAATAACCCTTTCTTCGAGGTAAATCATTTTATGAAAAAAACATTCACAAAAATAGTGGTATTAAGTCTTGGTGTTAGTTTAATTGGTTGCTCTAATATGAACAACCAAGATGTAGGGACTCTGTCAGGCGCAGCACTGGGTGGCTTAATTGGCAGTCGTTTTGGCGGCGGCTCAGGACAATTAGTTGCTGTAGGTGCTGGTGCATTATTGGGTGCTTATTTAGGTGGAAAAATTGGGCAGTCTATGGATGCTGCTGATAGAGCGAAAATGAATAATGCCTTAGAAACAAATAATGTAGGTCAGCCTGCTTATTGGACTAACCAAAAAACGGGTACCAGTTACACTGTTGAACCTGTTAAAAACGTTGCGGTGAGTGGTAATCCTTACTGCCGCGAATATCGTACCATTGCTAATGTGGCTGGCAAAAAACAGCAAGTGTATGGTACTGCGTGTAGACAACCGGATGGGACTTGGCAGGCGGTGGGGAGCTAAGAGTTGGAGTATGTCATCCTGAGCGAAGCTAAGGATCTCCATGGATAGGTGACGTTTTTTGTCATCCTGAGCGCGCTCTTTGTGCGAAGGATCTATTCATCATTGCGAGGAGCGTAAGCGACGAAGCAATCCATGTTCATATTATGGTTTATATTATGGATCACCACGGTCGCTTACGCGACCTCGCGGTGACGCTTCGCGTCAGCTCGCAATGATGGACTTCCATGGAGATCCTTCGTCGCTACGCTCCTCAGGATTGACAGAAACTACGCTCGCGGCTGGCATAACAAACATGATTCCCTCTCCTCCCATTTTGGGAAGAGAGGGCAGGGAGAGGAGGGAAAATAAAATCTTTAAGGGCGGCGTTGTTGTGGCTGACCACCGCCTTGACCAGGCGCTGGCGGTTGCTGAGCATCCGCTCCTGCAGTTGGTTTTGGTTTCTTACCTCCACTCGCAGCTCGTACACCTGGAGCTGAAGCAGCAGCCGCTGCTTGTGGTGCAGGTACAGCAGCTGAGCTAGTTGCAACAGGTGCTGCTGCTCTTTTCGCATCTGCTGGGGCGGCGACGCTACCTCCTCTTGGAACTACAGCACTGTTAGCGTTAGAAGGTACAGCTGCCATTCTCGCAGTAACTGTTGCTACACTAGATAATCCTGGTTTAGGTGAGCTAGCAGCTTCTAAAGCATCAGTTAGTCCATGTACGTCTTTGCTTGCGCTAGGGTTCACTGGCAGCACCTTAGGAGTAGTAAAAAACGACCCAATCCATTCGAAGAAAAGAACGACCCCTGCAATAAGTACTCCAAGAGGCCCTAAAACTTTATAGAGAGTTTTAAAACGAGTATCTTCTGCATGCTGTCTTTCTAATCGCGCCTTTTGTTCTGCTAACGCTGTTATTTGCCTTCTGCTGGCAGCATCAACCTGAGCTCCAAGTTCAGCAATCTCTACATCTTTAGCAGTTAAAGTTTCTTTATACCCACTCTCACGAGCAGTTAAAGTTTCTTTATACTCACTCTCACGAGCAGATAAAGTTACTTCTGCTTTTTCTTTTGCATCTGCAACTTTTTTAGCTTCTACATCTACAAGAGCTTGTATAGTTTCAGCATTAGTTTCTACTCTACTTTGTACAGTCTTAAGTTCACTCTCTAGACTAGTGTTATTTTTTTCTAGCTTGAGTAGTTGCGCTCGAAGTGCATTCTGAACTACTGCAGCCTCCTGAATAGCTTTTTTTGCTTCGGTAAGTTCTTTTTCTGCTGTATCTTTCTCCATTATCGATTGTTTACTTAAATCTTGTAGAGTTCTTATTCGTTCATCTTTTGCAACTAATGCTTGAGCATGATCCGCCTGTAATTGCTCTTTTTCTCTTGCATGTTCAGCTCTTAATTCGTTTTTAGCTGTCTCTTTCATTTTAGCTAAATGTGTTCCATATTGCTGTTCTATGTCAGCTATACGTTTTTTATTTTGCTCTATTATCTCAGCCAAACTTTTTGTTGCAGTCGCTAATTTTTCTTCTGCAGCCTTTACATTTGTTTCTCTTTTATCAGCAAGTACTTTCAAAGCATTCACCTTAGCATTCACTGTTGTTATTGTTGCCTGAAAACGTGCTCTTTGTGCATTCATTTTTTCTTCATGTTCTGACTTCGTAATAACTACCAAGTCTACACTTGTTGCAGCAGGAGCAGTCACAGCTGCGGGAAAACTATTATTTCTAGGAGAATTACCACCCTCAGGAGAACCGCTTGTAGGTGATGTTTTTTTACTGTCTGCAGAAATAGCAGTTAGAGCAGGTGAACTCGCAGGGCTAGTAGTAGCTGATGCTGGTATAGGTGCGGCACCTTCTACACTAGCAGCATGGGTACCATGAGCAGGCGTTGCTGCGGCAGGAGTGGAAGCAGGACTAGCTCCAGTTAAAAAATCTACCTCAACAACAACAGAAGATGATTGTTGTGCTGGCGCTGCTGCGGCAGCAGCTGGAGCGATAGATACTGGTTGTGGTTGTGGTTTTGGTTTTGGTTCTGTTGTTACAGCAGGCGCAGGAACTGAACTGCTAGGTTCACCTTCCCCATAAAAGCTTTGCAATTGTTCTGCCTCTGCCTGAGAAACAAGGGGTTCTTCGCCATCAACATTAGTAGGAGTAGGTGTTTTAGGTTGGACAGCGCCATCACCCTTACTCTTACTTCTCTTTTTGCGACTAGCAGTCATACCACCCCCATCAAACCCATAAAATTTATTGACACATAACTTATGGCTTCATTGTACACCATATTGTCTTAAAAATAAACAGCTATGGCAATAAAATTCGTTGACTCTTAACAACTTCCCAATATTATGGAGTGTTACTTCATAACACAGGGAAAGAAATCATGCAAGCTATTGGTTTTATTGGATTAGGTATCATGGGCAAGCCTATGGCTCTCAATTTATTAAGAGCGGGTTATGCAGTCTCAATTTACGCTAGACGTCCTGACGCCGCTAGCCCCCTCATTGCTGAGGGCGCCAAAGCCTACTCTTCTCCAGAAGAGTTAGCTCCTCATGCCGATGTCATTATTACGATAGTATCTGACACTGCAGATGTCGAAGAAGTCTTGCTAGGTAAATCAGGCATCATTCATAGCGCCAAGCCTAATACGATCGTAATAGATATGAGTACCATTGCAGCCATTGCCACTCAACGTATCGCCGCACAATTAGCCACTAAACTCATTCACATGTTAGATGCTCCCGTTTCTGGTGGTGAACAAGGTGCAATTCAAGGCACGCTATCTATTATGGTAGGCGGAAAAGCCGATATATTAGAAAAAGTGCGTCCTATACTAGATGTCTTAGGCAAAAACATTGTGCATATTGGTGATCATGGTTCAGGACAAATTGCTAAAGCCTGCAATCAAATCATGATTTCTGAAGCCATTGTTGCAATCAGTGAAGCATTTCATTTAGCAAAAGCATCGGGTGTTGATCTTGCTAAAGTGCGCGAAGCATTATTAGGTGGATCTGCCAACAGCCGTGCTTTAGAAGTCTATGGTAAACGTATATTAGAAAATGATTATAACCCAGGATTTAAAGCAAGTTTACATCGCAAAGATATGCATTTAGTATTAGAACAAGCACATCAATTAGGCATTGAACTTCCTGCTGCAAACTATGCGACAAATTGTCTTGATCGTTTAGTGATGAAAGGTCATCCTGATTTAGATTCTTCCGCGGTTTACTTAGTGACTTAACATGAGTATACATGATGGCAAAAACCAAATTAGCCTATAGCTGCCAAGCTTGCGGTGCACAATTTCCAAAATGGTCTGGACAATGTACGCAGTGTCAAGCATGGAATACTTTAGTTGAAGAAATCATTACCTCAGTCAGTCATGCACGTTATCAAGGTTATGCGATCGCTGAACCTGTCATCACGCAAATGAATCAAGTCACTTTAACGGAAGAAGCACGTCTTAGTACTGGAATAAAAGAATTAGATAGAGTCTTAGGAAGTGGTTTAGTAGCAGGTTCTGCAGTATTAATTGGTGGAGATCCGGGTATTGGAAAATCCACATTATTATTACAAACACTTTGTTATTTGAGTCAACAAGTGAAAGTACTTTACGTGACAGGAGAAGAATCCTTACAACAAGTGACATTACGTGCGCGACGATTAGGATTACCGGAAGATAATTTATTGTTATTAGCTGACACGCACATTGAACGCATTTTAAAACTCGCACAGCAAGAACAACCGGGTGTAATAGTAGTAGATTCCATTCAAACTATGCATACCGAAATGTTACAATCAGCACCAGGTGCTGTTGGACAAGTGAGAGAAAGCGCAGCGCAATTAGTAAAATATGCTAAACAAACACAAACCGCATTATTTTTAGTAGGGCATGTCACGAAAGAAGGAACATTAGCAGGCCCGCGTGTATTAGAACATATGGTGGATACGGTTTTGTATTTTGAAGGAGAACAAGATAGCCGTTATCGCGTGATACGCGCGGTAAAAAATCGTTTTGGTGCCGTGAATGAGTTAGGTATTTTTGCGATGACAGATAAAGGATTAAAAGAAGTGAGTAATCCATCTGCTATTTTTTTATCGCGTTATGCAACCCCTGTTGCTGGCAGTGTCATTATGGCAACCAAAGAAGGCAGCAGACCTTTGCTTGTGGAAATTCAAGCCTTAGTTGATCAAAGTCATATGAGTAACCCGCGGCGTGTTTGTGTGGGTTTAGAATCACCGCGACTGGCTATGTTATTAGCGGTATTGCATAGACATGGCGGTGTTGTCACCTATGATCAAGATGTATTTGTAAATGCTGTGGGCGGCGTTCGCATTACCGAAACAGGTGCCGATTTAGCATTATTACTTGCTGTGCTTTCCAGTTTACGCAATCGTCCTGTGCCGCATCATATTGTGATTTTTGGAGAATTAGGTTTAGCAGGAGAAATTCGTCCTGTGCAAGGTGGGCAAGAACGTTTACGCGAAGCGGCTAAGCATGGATTTACACATGCGATTATTCCGCAAGGAAATGCGCCTAAAGGTAATATAGAAGGTTTAGAAATATTGACAGCGCAGTCGTTAACGCAGGCGATTGAACACTTTAGAGAAATAGCAGAATTAGTTGCGTGATAAATCATTTTTGATGCGCGAAGATCCGGGAAAAGCGGGTCCTGCCGCCGTCCCGCGACTTGATCGCGAGGAGGACGCCGTCCCGCGACTTGATCGCGAGGAGGACGCCGTCCCGCGACTTGATCGCGAGGAGGACGCCGTCCCGCGACTTGATCGCGGGATCCAGACATTATTATTTACTGGATACCGCGCCTTCGCGCGGTACGACGGCCCGCAGATCAGTTTTGCTTGATATGGACTGAGCTTGTTACGGTTTTACAACAACGTGTACTCGTTGAGTAATACGCGTCAGCAACTCATATGCACTCGTTCCACTCTGCTCTGCAATGACTTCCACCGGCAACCCAGGTCCCCAAAGTAAAACAGGATCCCCTAATTTTGCTTCTGGCTGTGTGCGCAAATCAACTGTCAACATATCCATAGCAACACGCCCAATCAAAGGACAAGGACGTCCATTGACTAAAACAGGAATACCATTTTTTGCATGCCAAGGATAACCATCACCATAACCAATTCCTACAACACCAATACGCATGTCTTCTGGGCATACCCACGCACCACCATAACCTACTCGCGAACCACCAGGTACGGAATGAATTGCTGTTAATTTAGAACTAAATGACATCACAGGTTTTAAATTATGTTCTAACCCTCTATGCTGCGCGAAAGGTGAAGCGCCATAGAGCATAATGCCAGGCCTTACCCAATCAGCATGTGAAGAAGGCCAAGCAATAATCCCGGCAGAATTCGCTAAACTTTTTGGTCCTTCAAGGTGCTCTGTTATCTGATCAAACGTAGTGATTTGCTGCAAAGTCGGTGCACGCTCTAGCGAATCTGCTTCTGCAAAATGTGTCATTAAGCCAATCGGTTTTTTGACAATAGCACAATTCATTAAGCGCGCATAAATAGATTCCACTTGATGAGGTTCAAATCCTAATCTATGCATGCCCGTATTGATTTTAAGCCAAACTGAAATAAGATCCTTACCTGCATGTTTTTCTAAAATCTTAATTTGTTCTTCATGATGCACAACTAAACTAAATTGATGTTTTAAGACTTCTGGAAATTCATTCGCAGCAAACAATCCTTCCATCAATACAATAGATTGTTGAATTCCAGCATCACGTAATTGCAATCCTTCTTCTAAACATGCGACACCAAAAGCATCTGCCTGCGGCAATGCCAATGCGACACGGCTAATACCATGTCCATAACCATTGGATTTCACCATCGCTAAGATTTTAGAACTGGGCGCAAGCGTTTTAATATGCTGAAAATTTTCTTGTAGTGCGCTTAAGTCAATCGTAATTTGAGCTGGACGAGTCATAATGTTTTAATAAGAACTGCGTGTAAAGTTTTCAAAACAAGTATATTGTCCCAAGAAAGTTAAACGCACTTTACCAATAGGACCATTACGTTGCTTAGCTATAATAATTTCTGCCGTTCCCTTATCGGGAGAGTTGTCATGATACACTTCATCGCGATAAATGAATACCACTAAATCTGCATCTTGTTCAATCGCGCCGGATTCACGTAAATCTGACATAATCGGACGTTTATCTGCCCGCTGTTCCAAACTGCGATTTAATTGTGAAAGCGCAATCACTGGCACGCGTAATTCTTTTGCTAAGGCTTTCAGTGAGCGAGAAATTTCAGAAATTTCTGCTGTGCGATTTTCAATATTGCCTGGCACTTGCATCAATTGTAAATAATCAATCACGATCAACCCTAATTGACCATGTTCTTTTGCTAAACGTCTAGCCCGTGCACGTAATTCAACAGGACTTAATGCGGGTGCATCATCAATAAATAAGGGTGCATCAGACAACATACTGACTGTTGAGCTAATACGCGGCCAATCTTCATCGGCTAATTTACCTGTACGAATACGCAATTGATCAATGCGGCACAAGGAAGAAAGTGAACGCATGACGATAGATTCCCCAGGCATTTCCATACTAAACACTAAAACGGGAACTTTGCTTTTGATAGCCACATGCTCAGCAATATTCATAGCTAAAATGGTTTTACCCATGGAAGGACGTCCAGCAACAATCACTAAATCGGATGCCTGTAATCCAGAAGTCATTTCATCAAAATCATGGTAACCGGTAGGCATACCGGTAATGGGATTATCCGATTGAAATAAAGTATCAATCTTATCCATAGTTTTTGCTAAATATTCTTTGATATTTACTGGGCCACCAACTCTTGCCCCTTGTTCGCTAATGGCAAAAACTTCACGTTCCGCTGCATCTAGCAATTCAGTACTACTGCGGCCTTGTGGATTAAATGCATGATTCGCAATTTCATTGGCTGTTGCGATTAATTGCCTTAAGACCGATCGCTCACGCACAATATCTGCATAAGCTGCAATATTGGCAACACTAGGAGTGTTATTGGCTAATTCAAATAAATAAACTTCACCGCCTGCATTATCTAACTCATGAATTTCACGTAATGATTCAGCCACTGTTAACACATCCAGCGGTTTGTTTTGCTCTGATAACTTCGCCATGACGCGGTAAATTAACCGATGGTCATATCGATAAAAATCGATTTCTCGTACTCTATCTGCAATTAAATCCCAAGCACGATTATCTAACATCAATCCGCCTAACACGGATTGCTCAGCTTCTATTGAATGTGGAGGAATTTTAACCGTAGAAGGATCTTTAAGAGGGGGTTTTTGACGTTTTGTTATTGGGTGCGCTTCCATGGTGCTCATCATTTCTTAGTAGAAAGATTTTATCATACGCTTTTTTTTGGGTGGTGGGAACTCGTCATTGCGAGGAGCGAAGCGACGAAGCAATCTAGGTATTTATGATATTTTTGGATACATACTGGATTGCTTCGCTACGCTCGCAATGACGATAAAGTATGTAGGGTGGATTAGGTGCTTTTTACCGTAATCCACCAATAGGATGGTGGATTACGACGCTTCGCCTCTAATCCACCCTACGGCTACGCTCGCGGCTGGCATGACATACAGGGACGACAGCTTTCTTCATCAAACGCCGAAGAAACTATTCCTCTCTTATTCTCCCACCACACTCACCTTCACCACTGCCACTACATCACTATGTAATTCAATAGTAATGTCGTATTCACCCGTGACGCGAATTGGGCCGGTAGGTAAATCTACTTCACTTTTTTCTACTTTAACGCCTGCATCGGCAATAGCTTGTACAATATCTCGAATGCCAATTGATCCAAACAGCTTGCCTTCTTCACCAACTTTGGCTTTCATCACAATAGTGCGTAATGCTTCTATTGCTTGTTGACGCTCTTGTGCTGCTTTTAAACTTTCTGCTGCTACTTTTTCTAATTCAGCTCGTCGTTCTTCAAATCGAGCAATATTAGCTTCTGTTGCATAAACCGCTTTGCCATGCGGAATTAAATAATTACGTCCAAAACCAGATTTAACTTTCACGGTTTCACCAAGTGATCCTAGATGACGGATTTTTTCTAATAAAATGATTTCCACTGTATTTACCCCTTTAAAATAAATCGATTTAATTGTTTACGTATATCTATTCCTGTATCTATCAACGCTATAAAGGCAATTCCCACTATACTCATGGGAAATAACCAAATAATCCCCGCATACATTAACAGCAGCCAAATCCAGGATGCTCGCAGCATAGCAATCCCACTATGCAATAAACTCAAGCCCGCCGCAAAAAACGTGACATATAATACTGGCATGCAATCAAATGCTACCGTATTACCCCATGCTGCTAATGCAAGTAATACAACAAATATTATCCCTAGCAAGCGGCTTAAGCGAATTTGAGAAAGTTCAGCTCTTAATCCTCCTGGATTAAATAGGATCGCTTGCCACCAGCGCGCCAATATTAACTGCAACCAAGCATTACCCAAGACCGCAGCAAAAACAAATCCATTCGCATAACGCTTACCCATCGCCACTAATTGCGCTGAAATTTCTTTAGGCGCTATATCTGTATCTTGTGTTGCCGGTAATGCCGCAACCACTTTATCCAAGAAATGATGGAGTTGCGTTTCCCACCACAATTGAATATTAGGATAGCAAACATGGATAGCTATAATTGCAGCTAATGCAACGAATGCTGAATATTCTAATGTCATATTCCAATTGGAATAATGACGTAACATCACAGCTAATATCCAGGTCAATACATTACTAACTAAGATGACCCCTAATACAATCATTGCCATCTCATCCATGTGTTTTGATGAGGTAGTATACATTAGCAATAAAGGCAACGTTGCCGCTAAAAAAACAAGCGCACCCTGGATTGCGCCTTTTCTTAAAGTGACTAATCCTGCAATTAAAACACTTAAGGTTCCAATCAGCGGAATGAATGTGCAAATTAATGCAACACCTATTGCTCGCAAGGAATCCCGCAAAATAAAATCACTAAAACGGCGCAATAACATAGTATGACTGTTAATGCTTATCGCAATAAGGAAGCAAAGCTAAGTAACGAGCTAACTTAATAGCATTTGCTAACTGACGTTGATAATGCGCTTTGGTTCCAGTAATGCGGCTTGGAACAATTTTACCATTTTCAGCCAGAAATTTTTTCAACAAATACACATCTTTATAATCGATGTGTTCAATCTTATTGCTAGTAAAGTAACAAAACTTTTTACGACGAAATGCGGACATAATCAACTCCCATTATTTAGCTTTATCTGATTCAACTTCAACATCAACTTCCACTGTATCTTCTTCAAATACAGGGGGTGCCTTACGAGCTTTATGCTGAAAATCAGGATCTTGCATACCGCCTTCACTACGATGGTCTTTTTCTTTCAAGAGAGGTGAAGGCTCAGTCACAGCGTGTTTAACATTGATAATCAAATTACGAACAACTGCATCATTGTAACGGAATGCATTGTTAAGCTCTGCGAGAGTTTCTTTGTCGCATTCAATATTCATTAAGACATAATGTGCTTTGAGAATTTTATCGATAGGATAAGCTAATGGACGACGGCCCCAGTCTTCTACGCGATGAACTTTCCCTTTTTTCTGGATCACCATATTGCTATAGCGTTCTATCATCCCTGGCACTTGCTCACTCTGGTCGGGATGGACTAAAAATACAATTTCATAATGTTTCATACTCACTCCTTACGGTTATAAAGCCTTATCTTCAGAGAAGAGGAAGGCAAGGATTGTGTTAGGCACCGTCATTGCGCGGAGCTATGCTCCGAAGCAACCTCTCCGTCATTGCGAGGAGTGAAACGACGAAGCAATCCATATTGATGTATGGATTGCCGCGCTTGCTTCGCAAGCTCGCAATGACGTATTTTGCAATAGTGCCTTTCTTAAAGAGGGCTGATTTTACGCAAGAATTCCCCAATATGCAACTATCACCTTGACAAGGTCGACCTAAAACTTTGAGAATAGGCGTCCACTCTGTAAAAGCCAGCATTTTTTGCTGGCCTTACGCGATGGGGTGTTGTTAGAGGGGAGAATCGCGATTCTTCCCTCTAACTGATCCATCCGAATTTACTTCGGATGGATCATATAATCCAATTCGGCTATGTAGCTCAGCTGGTTAGAGCGCGGCACTCATAATGCTGAGGTCGGTGGTTCGAGTCCACCCATAGCCACCACATATCTGTTGCATTTTACTTATTTAATTAACCCTACTGTAGTTAACAACCAGCATAATTCAAAATCTACTTTTGCAACACGAAACAAATCTTCCAAGCTGAATTTCTCAGAAAGCGTACGCGCATCGGCAGGTTTCTTATAACTAGGCCATGCATTACGTAACAATGCTTGAACATTTGACCTATCAGGCTGTAAGGTTTCCTTTCCTGGCATCAACCGTAAAAGCCATCCCTCTAGATTGGGGGTTTGTACACACACTGCGATATCGTGCTTTGCCGCTTGTTGCCGAAGCATAGAGAGTGACCAGCCATCATCGCGCTCAGCACGATCACTATCTACTAGCAAAATAGAATTTTTAGCCTTCTGTCTTTCCTTGCGCTTTCGGCAACGTATTGTGTTTTCAAGCATGGTTTTATAACCACCACCTTTCATAACTTCGCAATCCAGATGCACATGCAACCCATTCTGGTCCGAAAGTTCCTGAATCCATTTAATGAGTGATTGATCCCCTTCGCCTTCGACTGAAAGAAAATGCCG
>Ga0206967_1045_pt1 | contig 26983 bp, 25 predicted proteins | sample Alteio_BWOrgHeat_24_FD_153259 | JGI IMG/M metagenome (GOLD analysis project Ga0206967, IMG submission 153259) | Enriched cells from forest soil in Barre Woods Harvard Forest LTER site, Petersham, Massachusetts, United States -... | ecosystem: Environmental > Terrestrial > Soil > Temperate forest >...
GTCGGGGCCGTCGGGGGTAAGGGCGGAGAGGTGGATGACGGTGGCGTACTTCGTTTGATGCAACTCGGCCCTGCCGCCAGTGAGTACGGTTGCCTTTAGGATCTGGCGATCGATCGGAGGCATTCCGAGCGTCTGTCCGCTCATGCAGTTGTATGCGTGGACATAAATCTGCTTTCCCCGTTGAGTCATACCGTACTCGTGATCGACGGGCTGAAGGGGACCGGCACGCGTGCCATAGATGCTTTCCCCATACTTCTTAAGCCATGCGCCGACCTCCTTCAGCCTATCTACGTGGGCAGAGGGAATCGCGCCGTCTGCATCGGGTCCGACATTCAAAAGCATGTTTCCGTCTCGAACGACCGAATCCACAAGCATCGTGACGATCTCGTTAAAGCTCATGAGATCTTGCTTTTCGTTGAACCCCCAGGAAGGCTTATTGAGGTTCAGGCATTTCTCCCAAGCCCGGCTCCGGATGGGCCCGGTTATGGGCGCGCCCCCTTCTTCGCAGTCGAAATCGCCTTCCCAACCGGAGCGCGGACTGATAATCGTAAGTGGATTCGCTTTTCGAACGATCGTATTCAATTTGACCGGCTCCCAAAGCCATGCAGCATCGGCGTCGGAGCCTTGCATATTGAGCCAACCGCCGTCATACCAGATGATATCGATGGGACCGTAGTTGTGCGTCAATTCGGTCATTTGCCGATAGCATTGCCGTTTGAGCTCTTCAGCGCTGTCGGGCAACTCGGTCGGCTTGTAGTAGCCAGGAACGCGCCAATCCATCAGTGAGTAGTACAGGCCTACCGGCATTTTTGCCTTGTTGCATGCCTTCACGTATTCACGGACGAAATCTCGACTGGCGGCACTGTATTGGCTGGTGAAGCCGTCGATGCTTCCCTTACTGTTCCACAACGCGAAGCCGTCGTGGTGTCTTGCCGTAAGCACCATGTAGTTCATGCCGCCGGACCTCGCAATGCGAACCCATTTGGCGGCATCGAACTGCTGGGGGTTGAACCGATCGGCAAGTTTGCGATATTCGTCGACGGGCACATGCTCGTTGTTCATGTACCACTCGCCCTTGGCGGGGATGGCGTACAAACCCCAGTGGATGAACATGCCGAACTTGGCGTCCCTCCACCACTTCATCTGGGTGTTTGTTAATGGGGGAAGCCTCGAAGAACGAACCGGTCCCGTTCCTTGGGCGCACGCAACGACAATTGGCAGCAGAAATGTAAGCAAACGTTAAGTTGACAGTTTACAGCCGAGGGGCAGCAGTCTGCTTCTTGCTTGTATCGATGATCTGCTGAAGGATCTTACCGGTGAGTTGTTCCTCGTCGGATTTTGGAAAACCTTGCCAGCGGACGATGTGATCGGGGGTAATGACGAGGACATGCGGTATGCCGGTGATGTCGATCGCCTTCATCATCGTCTCCTTCGTGTCGATCGCAACGTTATAAGCCATTTTCGTGGACTTCATGAACTTGGCAATGATCTCGGGCGATTCGTCGCTTATGCCAATTACGACAAGGTCGTCTTTAAATTTCTTTTGCCAATCGTTGAGTTCCGGAATGAGTTCTCGGCAAGGAGGGCACCAGGTCGCCCAATAATCGATGAGAACAACTTTGCCCTTCGTCTCAGGAGCCTTTCCGGACAGCCAACGTTCTACGGTCAGTTTCGGGGCCGACAGCCCACGCAGGTCATGACCGGCATATAGATTCTTTTTAACGGACGTTGGATAGTCGGCTGAAAAACCGGCGAATCGCAGCGGACGTTGCGCGGTCACTTTCGGCTTGACGAGCCGATCGGCGTACTCGGTCCAGTGAGTGGGCCCGCCGCGATCATAGCCATACTGCCCGAACGGCGTCCCGTCCGCGTTTAGGAACAAAACGGTTGGAAAGCCCTTGACGGTGTACAAAAACTTCTGATAAAGCTCCTGGTTTTGCTTTTTGAGTTCAACTGGCTGGGGAGTTTGATGAGGATAATCCAACTCCAAAAGCACGACGCTCTTTGCCGCCCACTTTTTGAATACGGGGGTGTCGAACACTTCGTGATGAAGCCTTATACACCAACCACACCAGTCGCTGCCGGTAAAGTCGGCCAGGATTGGCTTGCCCGTTTTCTTCGAAAGTTTGACCGCCTGGGAGTAGGACGTCAACCAGCCGTCTCCGCTGGCTTGGGCTCCAGCCACTACGGAAAAGGCTAAAACGGTGACGACCGATTTGGTAAAAGATTTCATAGGGATATCCAGGAGGATTAACAAGCGCCGAACTTGGCCGCGTTCCCTATTTTAGCTCACATTAACTCAAATCCCAGTTCTATGGAGGCGGCCAAACTTGGCCTCGCCATATTGAGCGATTCGACACCGATATTCAGACCGTAGGTTTCCGCCGCTCGCTGCTTCATGGCCGCCGGATCGCCGGTCGTATAGAACGCATCGGACCTCGACGGACTGCCGGAGTCTTCAAGAGATTGAACAAGCTCTGCGACCGTCTGCTCGATCGGGTCTACGATGTCGGCAAACGGCAGAATCTCCCGGATCGTTCGCGAAACCAGCCGATAGTGCGTACATGCCAACAACAGACAATCCACTTTGGCGAGCGGCTCCAAAACTCCCGATAGAAGTTCATGGGTTCGAGACTCGTTGGAGAGGCCTTGCTCGATCTCTATAGACAGATCGTCTGACACGCGTTGAAGCACGCAGAACCGCTGTTTCCTCAAGGCACGGCCGTAGGCCCCTGAAAGAACCGTCCGGCGGCCACCGATGACTCCAACTTCGCGGTACTTCTTGCTGCGCATCGATCGCAAAGTAGGGTCGATAACTCCTGTCGCCGTCACATTCGGAACGGAGACTTCTCCTAAAGCGGTGCTGGCCTCATCGCATGCAAACACGACGCGATCTACGCCGAGCCTTCGAAATGCCAATAGCATTTGCTCAACTCGCTCGGCCAATTCGGTCCTGGTAAGCAAGCTGTACGCGACCGAGCCTTGATCGCCAATATAAGTAACGCCGACATCCGGGCGTGCCCGCTTCAGAAGCTCGTATAAGCCAAGCCCGCCGATCCCCCAGTCGCAAATACCCACGGTCATTTATTCGTGGACTGCCACGGTCCCAAGTTTGTTCGAGGCTCGTAGGCGAGAAGTCCCAGTTTGAATCTGAGGCACGATGCCGTGAATTCCCCCGCATTGTTTTACGTCTATGTCGCGTAAGATATTGGTAGAGTTCCTAGGAAACGAAAATGGCATTGCAAGAAGTACAAGAACAGTCGGTTGTATCAGAGGTCAGTCTCACAGAGCGCGCAGCAAGCGAGCTCCAAGGCATGCTTGTCGACAACGATAAGTCGGAAGCGGCACTTCGCGTTTGGGTAGCGGGTGGTGGCTGTTCAGGTCTGAGTTACGGCATGGCACTCGACGAGAACGCTCCCGAGGAGGGAGACCGTGTCATGACCGACAAGGGCATTAAGATTTACGTCGATGAGTTGAGCCTCCGATATATGGTCGGAGCGGTTGTGGATTACGTCGACGACGTGCTGGGTGGCGGATTCAAAATCGACAATCCCAAAGCAGTCAAATCATGCGGTTGCGGCTCATCTTTCTCCACTGACGATGAAGCGATCGAGGGTCTCGACACCCGGGCAGGTGGCGGCTGCGGCAGTTGCGGATGCCACTAGGCTCGCAAAACCTTAAATTAGCATTGATGGTAGCCGCTTCGTTAGCGGCTACCTTTTCGTTTGGCCAATCGGAAGAGAAGGCCATTCAAGCGATGTTGGCGCGCCAAACCCAGTCGATGAACAACAGGGACGTCAGGTCGTATATGTCAACGCTCGACCCGACCATCCCCCAGTACAGCCAAACTCAGAAGCTTATGACCAAGCTGCTAAGCGTTTACAAGCTTAACAGCAAGCTGGAGTCGTGGAAGATCACTTCGATCCATGGCAACTCGGCCAAAGTCATTATGGTGGTGTTGACGACAAAGCTCAGCGGCCCGAAGTTTCGCAACAATCGAGCGACGACGATCAATACCCTTGTTAAGCGAAACGGAAAGTGGTTGACAAGCGACACCAAGATGACGAAGCTCGACTACCTCGACTAAGATCTTTCGGTTCTCATAAGAGAAGATTTCCCGTCATGTGCCAACCATTGGCGCAGTGCATTGGATAAGATAGCCCCGGAATGAAGAAGCTATGGGGCGGTGCGTTCAGCGAAACTACGGCTGAGCTCGTGGATCGATTCGGACAATCGATCGAGACAGATTTAAACTTCTGGCAAGAAGACATCATCGGGTCTGTCGCCCACGCACGCATGCTCGGCGCGCAAGGCATCATTTCACCGGAAGAATCGAAGCAACTGATCGACGGCCTCGAGAAAATCCACGAGGAAGGCCCCGATGCCCTTCACCTCGACGTCGAAGACGTTCACACCGCGATCGAAATTCGGCTGAATGAGATGCTTGGCGACGTCGCCGGCAAACTCCACACCGCTCGTTCTCGCAACGATCAGGTGGCAACCGATACGCGGCTTTATCTTCACAACGAATTGCTGATCGTCTTCGACTTGATCAAAAAGCTGCAGGGGCTGCTTTTGGAGCAGGGTGAGACCTATAAGACGGCGCTGATGCCGGGATACACCCATCAGCAGCGAGCGATGCCGATAACGTTGGGCTTCCATCTGATGGCGCACTTCTGGGGACTGCAACGCAACGGCTGGCGAGCAGAACGGCTATTCGAACTTGCCAACTACTGCCCGCTCGGTTCGGCAGCATTTGCCGGCACAAGTTTCTCCATCGATCGAAATATGACTTCCGCCGAGCTTGGCTTTATAGCGCCGATTCCGAACGCGCTTGATGCGGTATCCGACCGGTCGTACATCATGGATGCCTTGCACCTCTGTGGCCTGATCATGATCGACCTAAGCCGGATCTCTCAGGAGCTTGTCCTGTTTAGCGGCAGAGAATTCGGGTTCGTCAAGTTGAGCGACTCGGTCACTACCGGTTCGTCGATCATGCCTCAAAAGCGAAATCCGGACATGGCGGAATTGATTCGCGGCCGTACCGGGCGCTCTCTTGCCAACTGGACGACATTGGCAACGACAATGAAGGGGCTGCCCCTGGGTTATAACCGCGATACACAGGAAGACAAGCCGCCGTTGTTCGACTCGCTGCGAAAAGTGAAGGACTCGATCAAGCTGGTTCACCTGATGCTCGATACCGCCGATTGGCAGTTAGAAAGAATGGCCGCGAGCGTCCATGGCGACTTTTCGACGGCGACCGACCTCGCCGACTTTTTGGCCACAAGGGGCGTGCCCTTCCGCCAAGCCCACGAGATCGTCGGCAAGCTGGTTATCGGATGCAACGAACTCGGTTGCACGCTAGAGGAGTTGACTTCGGAAACCCTCGCCGAAATCGCCCCCGAAGTGCCGGTAGAGGCTTTAGCCGTGCTCCAACCCGCCGGCAGCGTCCGGCGTCGAGAATCACTAGGCGGCCCCGGCCCAAACGCCATGGACGCCCAAATCGCCCACGCTCGAACTCTTTGGGAAACCGAGGGTTTCCCAAAAGTAGCGTGACAGTAGCTAGTTTTGATCTTGTAGAGTGTTCTGTAGGCGCCGGATGGTTTTTGCCGGCGTACGGGGCTATCGACAAGTTCAAAAATAGGTTCTGGACGCGGTCTAGGTCGCGGCCACAAACCATGCCGCGGCTACAGAACCCCCAGGTGTCGCACAACGGTTCCTGAACCCTCATCCCCAACCCTTCTCCCTTTTCGCACGAACCATCAAAAGGGAGAAGGGCTAGCCCGCTTTTTCGCGTTTTCGGCGGTTCCACACGAGCTTCAGCCGATCCGGGTGCTTTTCTAGGATCAGGTAGGTGACGAAGTACTCCCACATCCTTGTTGCGTTCATCTGGGTGTGGGTGCGGTCCGGGCCGACTTGTAGATCGTAGTGCTTGCCGGCGGCTTCCAGGGCTTGGATAACTTGCAGCGTATTGCTGGGATGGACGTTGTTGTCGGCGGTGCCGTAATACAGCATCAGCTTTCCTTTCAAGTTCTGCACGTACTTCACGGCCTTCCCAGCTTCGTACCCGGCTTCGTTCTCACCCGGCGAAGGCAGGCCGTTGTAGCGTTCCGTGTATATCGAATCATAGTTCAGCCAATCGGTCACACTCGAGCTTGAGCAGGAAGCGCTAAAGACTTCTGGGTGCCGAAGAAGGCACATCAGCGAAGCGTATCCACCGTAGGACGTGCCAAAGATGCCGATACGGCCGTTCACATAGGGGAGCGCAGTCAACGATTTGGCGCCAGCTGCTTGGTCGTCGATCTCAACGATTCCGAGCTTTCCGTACAGTTCGTCGCGGAAGGCCTTGCCTCGGCCGCCGGTTCCGCGGCCGTCAAACGACGCCACCAAGAATCCAAGCTCCGTAATGGCGTTTGGCAACTGAAATGTCTCCGGTCCTCCGCTTGATTCCGGTCCACCGTAGACGCTGACGACCACTGGATACTTGTCGTGCGGGTTGAAGTCAGAAGGAAACTGGAGCGTGCCGTAGCAGGTTGTTTTGCCGTCAGCAGCGGTAAACGTTATGCGCTGGGTCTTTTTGAGCTTGAGTTTGTCGAACTGTGTCAGATCGCTTTTGGCGAGTTCCGCGCCTTTAGCGCCTTCGCCGTCGCAGAGATAGCTGACGGGAGGATTATCGACCGTCTGCGCCACATCTACAAAGTGCTTGCTATCCGGCGAGACCGATACCGTGTGACTGAACGCGGGATCGGTGAGACGCTTATCCCCCGTTCCATCCAGATTCACTCGATTCAATTGCTGAAGATAAGGCCCGTTGCCGCTGCGGCAATAGTAGAGCATCGTGCCGCTCTTCTCGTCGACGCTCACAATAGCTTGAGCGTCGAATTTGTTTTGAGTGATCGGGTTCATCAGCTTGCCGGACATGTCGTATAGGTAATAGTTCTTGTAGCCGTTCCGCTCAGAACCCCAAATAAAACGGTTCTTATCCTCTAAGAACTGCATCGGCGGATGGTTCTCCGCCCAACTCTGCGGCTGCGACTCTTCAACGATCGTCCGGCACTTTCCGGTGGCAGCATCGGCTGCGCACAGTTGAAGGGTTTTCTGCTTGCGATCAGATCGATTGAAGAGAATTTCCTTTCCGTCCGGCGCCCATCTCACTTGGAACACATATTCTCCCAATGCAGGATCGGCGAATTTTGTATCGACGGTCGTGGTCTGTTTGCTTTCCAGATCGTAAACGTAGAGCGTCACGATCGGATTTGGCGCACCTGCCTTGGGATAAGCCTCAGTATCAAGCGTGTCCTGGATGTGCGTCTGATCGTATTGAAGGAAGTAATCCTTCACCGGAGTCTCGTCGAACTTGTAGAACGCAAGCCTTTTGGCGTCCGGGGACCACCACATCGCTTCGCGAACGCCTAGCTCCTCGCCATAAACCCAGCTCGCCACCCCAAACTTGACTCGATGCTCGACACTTCCCTCAGTCGTCACGGCATATTCGTTTTTGCCGTCAGCATCGCTTATGAAGACGTTACGATCTTTTGTCGTTGCCTTTAGCTTGCCGTCATCGCTGGTGGCCGTAGAGAACTGCCGTCCACGCTCGGGAGCACCGCTCTGACCACGCTGCCCGCCTCGACGACCGCCTCTGGCTGGGACCGCCGGTGGCCCCGTCTCCGTGGTTTCCGAGGCTTTACCCGAAGCAATGTCGAATTTGAAGTTCTTGCTGTCGAATTCGTAATAGAACGACTGGCTGTCATCAGTCCAACGCGCAGTTACCGAACCCCGCTTAATCGAACCCGAAATCTCTCGCCGAAGCTTTTCATACCGATCATAACGGGGCATCGTTTGCAGTGTGTCTTGCGCCAAGGCTCCGGCGCTAGATGCAACAAGAAGAATCCAAGGAACGATAAGTCTTTGAGTCCGATGGGGCATAAAGCGCATGATACGTTCAAGCGCCCCTGTCCTGCTAGGCTGACGGCAGCCTGCCAACCCCAGCGGGGTAGAAAAGCACCCCGTGTTTGCTGCGCAACCTGGCGATTTCCGTAAGCACCTTGTGTCGCAGTTCCAGTTCCGCGGCTTGAGTGGCCGCCTCAAAGTAGCATTGAACGAGCACCGTCATCGCGGTATCGTCAACTTCCGAAAGGTTCACGATGATCCGTTCCTTATCGATTTTTTCATCGGAACCCAGAAAATCGCGCAAATCGCCGCAAAGTGCATCGAGCTTCTCGGGAGGAGTATCGTAGGCGACTCTTAAATTAATCTTCTGCCGCCGATACCGTCGGGCACTTACGTTCTCAACCGATGCGCGAATCAGGTTCGCGTTTGGCAGGTTGAGTAACGAATCTTCGAAGGTTCGGATCCGCGTCGATCGCAGATTGATGTCCTCAACAATTCCCTCGATCTTGTCAATTCTCACCCAGTCGCCGATGGCAAAGGGCATGTCGAACAAAAGCGTCACAGAGCCAATAATGTTCTCGACCGAGTCCTTGGCGGCTAGCGCGACCACGATGCCGCCAAGACCGAGGCTGGCGAGGACCGCAGCAACATTGACGTGGAATAACGCGCTCAGAGAAATGAAGAACGCGATAAAAATGATGATCGCGCGGACAAATTTCCGGGTTAAGGGCACGAGCAGCCGCTCCGCCCTCTGCGACACTCCGGCGGCGCGATCCGCCATCGTATCGCAAATCACGTCCCAAATCGCATAGACGAGCATGGCAAAGGCCAAGATCATCATCGATTCGAGCACGATGTAGACGCCTCGGTCCAGTTTTGGCGGAAGGTTCAGCGGACCCGTCATCGGGAAGCAAACCAGCACGCCGGTTATCAGGCCCGCCGCGCGGCGCATGGCCTTATGGGTCTCGGCAGATATCTCGCCCGGCAGGTACTTGTCTCGGACCTTCATCACGCGGACCGTAAGCCGGCTGCCTATCAACATCGCGATGCGGGCGATGAGGACAAGCAACAAAAGGCCGATCCACTGCCAGACATGCACCCCTAGGAACCTGTCATGAAACCACGAAGGAAGATCCTTCACCCAATCGGGCGTCTCTCCGCTGGGAATAAAATCGATCATGAAGCGGCCGCCTTGGACTTGCCGATTCGTTGCCCGATCGCGACGGCCGATGGCGCGATCAAGATTGCGGGAAGATAGTTCGCAGGGCGCAGCGAGGCAATTTCAAGCAAACCCAAGCCAGTCGCAAATATGATCGCTCCCCCTGCGGCCATGGTCTCGTTGAGCATCTGTTCATTATTCGCAATCGGATGCAAGTGTTTGGCAAACAAGGTGAGGGCACCCTGGAACAGAAGTAGAAGTAAAGCGGTTACAAGCACGCCTGCGCCATACAGCGCTGCCAAGAAGATCGAGGCGATACCATCCAAGGTCGATTTGACGCTCAAAATCTGGATTTTCCTTTCAAGCGCGTCCTCCATACAGCCCAGCAGTGTCATCGGGCCGATGCAGAATAGAACGAACGAAGTCACGACCCCTTCGGCAAAGCGATTCTCGCCCGATTGCCCAAAATGGACCTTCGACCACTCTGCCACCCAAACAATACCGTGGTGAATTCCTATGGCTAGTCCAAGAATCCCACCTCCGGCAATCGCCAGAGCTGTAATCAATGGGTTCTTACCTTGCAGGAACATCTTAACGCCGATACCACAGGTAACAAGGCCCAATCCGTGCAAGGCCACCGTCTGGTACTCCGGCGGTATCGCTTTCCCTACGACAAGACCTAAAGTTGCACCGGCCAGAACGGTAGCCGTGTTCATCAAGGTCCCGCGCATGGGAGCGTTTTACCAGACCTATTCCACCAAGTTTGCGTATCTCAGCAAGTTCAAGTCCGCGAGGACCTCCATCGCCGGCCCGTGGGCCACGGGACGATGGGATTCTGAAAGTACAAGCACGCTATCGGCAACGCGTGGGATCAGGTCGAGGCTGTGCGTCGCGACGACGGTTGTCTTGCCCCCTCCGCTCAACTGTTGAAGTGTACGAACAAGCCACGATTGCGACCGGGGATCCAGCCCCAGAAAGGGCTCATCAAAAATCAGCACCTCGGGATTCATCGTCAGAACCGACCCGATCGCGACCTTTCGTTTTTCGCCGCCGCTTAGCCGAAAGGGCGCTCGGTCTGAAAGACGGGCGATGCCGAGAAAATCGAGCACATCGTCGACGCGAGATTTCACCTCGGTCTCGTTGAGCCCGAGTTGCCAAGGGCCGAAGGCCAGTTCTTCGAAGACGGTCGCGTTGAACAGTTGTGCGTCGGGATTCTGGAAAACGAACCCGACACTTTGACGAAAATCCTGGCGAAATTCCGCGGATTTAAGGGACGCTTCGCTGAGTTCGCGTCCCTTAAATCTCACCGCGCCGGATGTAGGAAACAAAAGGCCGTCGAGGACCCTAAGCAAAGTCGATTTCCCGCTGCCGTTTGCGCCGAGAACGGCAAGGCGGTCACCGGATTCAATCGTTAGCGATACATCCTCAAGGGCGGCCGTGCCGTCTGCGTAAGCGTATCGAATGTCGGTTACTTCAAACAGCACGGACCCTTGTTTACCCGAGGTTTGTGGTAACCACTTGGCGGCTACTTTTTCGGTACGAATTTCAACGCTGCCGAGTTCATGCAATATCGCAGGCCCGTTGGCTCAGGGCCGTCATCAAAGACATGTCCCAAATGCCCGCCACAACGGGCACACAGGATCTCGTTACGGTCCATGCCATAACTCGTGTCTTTATGCTTTTCAATGGCATTCTTTGCGACCGGCTGGAAGAAGCTTGGCCAGCCCGTGTGCGAGTCGAACTTTGCGTTCGAGCTGAACAGCTTCAGACCGCAGCCTGCACAGTAGTAATCGCCGGCAGCGTGGTTGTCCCAGTATGCGCCAGTGTACGCCTGCTCCGTTCCGTGCTGGCGAAGCACGTTGTACTGATCCGGCGTAAGTTGCTTCTTCCACTCTGCGTCGGATTTCACGACCTTTTTGATCGGCGTCCCGGTCGAGATCGACTGTGCAACCACAAACCCGGTGGCCGCGACGATCGCCAGAACTGTACCAATGATTCTCTGATTAATTTTCATTTGATTCTCCGTTACCTAGCGCCCGCGTGACGGGCGCTAACTTCTAACAAGAATCTTGGAGCTCAAAAAGTTCAATATCCCGACGGATCTTTCACATGAAGGGCTAATGATCGGTCTTTGAGCGCCGGTCAGGCCCTTTGTGCCTAAAACGCCTGGAATTCGCCAAATAGCGTATGGCCATCGAACGGCTGGCGCATCGCGCCAAAGGGTCTCCATTTGGAGTGCCCGTCGCAATAGGCGCCGTTCGAGCCGGTCGTATGGCGTGTTGAGGCGATCGCGAATGTCGGCACGCCAAGATCGGTTGCCCCGGCAATCGGAACGGTGTACGGATTACCGTTTGAGTCACCAACCTCGCCAAGCCATGGGTGGTAATGGACATCGCAGTCGCCGTCATTCCGTTCGTTGATGTAAACCGACCGGCTGGGCTCGGTTACCTGACTTTGATTCATTCCGAATAGATAGTAGGCGTTCAGGATCGAGCTCGTTAGAAAGCCCGGCACGGGAGGCGGAGCGCCGTTCGCCAGACAGTTGCCGTTGCTGTCCAGAATCGTGAGTCCGTGAGGATCCGGGTCGGCCGGACAGTAGTAAATCTCCGTTTTATTGACAAGCCGTGACGACACGTACGGAAGGATGTCCAGGAAAGGTGAACCGTAGTCGATGTTCTCGAGTTGAGCGTCCGAGTCATCGACGGCGGGATTGCTGCTCGATGGATGCTCCTGGGGATAGGCGTCATCGTAATCGTTGAGGTAGAGCATGAGCGCAATGCCAATCTGATTGCCGTTCGATAGACACACAGTTTTCTTCGCAGCGGCCTTGGCCTGCGCGAACACGGGAAACAAGATGGCCGCCAATATCGCGATGATCGCGATAACGACTAACAATTCTATGAGTGTGAAGGCTCTTCTTTGCACGGATTCCTCCTCCGCAAGCAATGGGCAGCCGGGCTAGCTGCCCGACGACTGGGTAGGTAACAGGCGCATGCGCCCGATAAGACCTAAACCATCGCAGGAGGGTGCAAGCGAGGCGGTATGGAGATCGACGCCTTCGGCAGGATCGGGGACAACGGTTCAAACGACGTCACGATTGCTACCGGCATGTTTAAGGCCGGCGGGCGCACCGCAAGCAGATCGACTTTGGGGGCGCCGGAAAGAGTATGTTCTGCGCTCTTTTTCTCGGCGCACCTGCATTGAACAAAGCCCTTATCTCCCGGCTTTGGCTTGACCGCCTTGAATCCGACGATGCACCCGCACTGAGCCTTCAGCGGCTTGAGTACCGTTTGAACCGGCGCTGTCGGGCACTGAACGCCATCGGGGGTGCATGGAAAATGCTGGAATCCAACCCAAGCCACGAGCAGCACTGCCAACAGGATCGAGAGCACGTCAATGCGCTGCTTTTTCGAGTTCCTATATCGATGCAGCCGTTCCAACACCATCCGGTCGCGCCAGTTTACCGACTACTTAGCGCATTCTAGTAGGTTCGCTTGTAGGGTGTATATCCTTTCGGGCTCACCAATTCGAACACCCTGGCTGACCGTGCCGGCACGGTAACGTCGAACATACCGGCGAATGCCTGCACCGTCGATCCATCCAAAGTATCCTTCAGCACCCCGCCATTCATCAACTTGCCTTCTCGAGTAGAGACCGTCTCCCTAACCTCTGAATCGGACGGATTGGCCAGAACGATCACGGTATCGAGGGCACGGCCCGTGCGGCGTAGAAATCCAAGAAGGCGATCTGTGTCGAGCGCAACGTAATCTCCGACTTTCAGGGCCATGTGCGACTTTCGGATCGCAACAAGCTTTTTCAGCCAATTCAAATCTCGATTGGAGTCTTTGACCATGTCCCATCGCATCGGCCCGCGGCTTCCTGGGTCCCCTTCCCCTTCCATCCCAATCTCCGAACCGTAGTAGATCACGGGGCAACCGGGCAGTGTGAACTGGAGAACTTGGGCCAGGCGCCGCTGCCTTTCGTCGGGGAGAATGGATTTAAGACGGCTCGTGTCGTGGTTGTCGAGGACAAGCCAAGACTTCAGAAGCGGCTCGATTCCACAATCGGAAACCATTCGCTCCAACATCCTGCTTGCAACCGAAGCCGAGATCTTTTGCTTCACGAAATCGGATGCGACACCTCGGGCGAAAAAGTTCATCACGCCGTCCAGCGAAGGAGACCAACCGGCAGGGTAGTTCCAAATTTCACCGACGACTGCGCTGCCCTGCTTGGCATGATGGGCCGCGTCGGTTAAATCGCCAAGGTACTTAGGGCCAAGTTCATACGCCGTGTCCAACCGCCATCCATCGACGCCTTCTCGAAGGTACTTCTGAACCACCGAATTCGGGCTTGCCCAGATGTACCGCTGTACGTCGGGGTTCTCGAGACGCGCTTCCGGCAGGTTACGAACATTCGCCCAAGCTCTATAACCTCCTGCGTAGTTCGAGCCTATAAAGAACCAGTCGCGATAGGGACTCTTCGCGTCCTTCATCGCCGATTCGAACATCGGAGACGTTCGACCCATGTGATTGAACACGCCGTCCAACATGAGCTTCATGCCCTTGGCGTGCAAGTTTGCAGCCAGATCCGCCACATCTTTTCGCGTACCGTATTCGGGGGAAACGGCCGCCCAGTCGGTGGCATCGTATTTATGATTGGTGGATGCGGCTTGGATGGGATTGAGATAAAGCACGTCGGCGCCGAGCGAGTGGATGTAGTCCAGCTTGCTTTCGAGGCTTTTTAGGTCGCCGCCCCAAAAGTCGAGTTCATGACTCCACAGGCCGATCTCCTGTTCGAGATGGCCGGAGACGGGAACGTCCGTCCAGGGGTGTAATTTCCTCGGCGCGGCATATAACGGCAGTTTGGCGTCAAGATTCAGTGACGGCGCGTAGCGGTCCACGAACACTTGATAGACGATCGCGCCATCTCGCCAATCGGAGGCTCGCGATGCCATGACCTTCGCCGCCGATTTATCGGCATCCGTCATGTATGAGTCTTTCGCTTGGGATCGGGCAGGCATCGAGGTTGCGAGACAAAACGATATCGCGATCGATTGGAGCAAGTTACTCATGGTGTTGGATGGGCAACCGAGAGCCGTCAATTGGCGTTCAACAGTCCCTCTCAGCCTGCATTGTAGGCCAAGAGAGACCCTTGCTCGTCCTCAGGCATCCTCTCAAGGCTCAGCGGCTCAAAATGCGTTCACTTGAGGCCGGCTTTTGCCTTAATCTCTGCGATCTTCTTAGCCTTTTCGGCTGGCGGCATAGGTGAATGCTCGATCATCGATATCTGCTGATCGGGCGGCATCGCAGCCTCCTTGGCTTTGATTTGATCGACGGTGGACCCAGTGGGTTGCATTCCCATGCTGCATCCGGCAAGAATTCCGGCCGCGAGAATTCCCGCAACCACAAACTTTGAGTTCAACTTCATATAGATGGCTCCTGGATCCTGCCCGATGGGAGCGGCATAATGCCGCTCCCGCGCGAGCCTCCATTGCTCTTACTGATGGTTTGCGTCGGCCCAGTTGGTGCCCCAATACCAGAAGCACTGACCCTTGTAGTTGCCGTATGCCCACGAGATGTTCGCAGGGGAGCAGCCGCCACCGGTCGAGTCGTTATAGGTCGGATCCGGAATCATCTGGCTGAGCGGGAAGGACTTGGAGTGTCCATCGAGCATCGTGGCATTTTGCTGACCGGCAAAAGCGCCGGTGAAGTTGCCCCAGAAGTTAACCGCAGTGCCCGGCCAGTTGGTGATCGATACTGGGAAGTCGAACAGCAGGACGACCTTGGCGACGCTTGTGTAAGTCGTCGAACCAGGGCCGATGCCGTTGATTCCGTCGCCGGTGTTGCCGCCGCTTGTCATGCTGATGCCAGGGTGCGAATAGCCGGGAGTTCCGGTCTGTCCGCCGCCAAGGCAGCCACCCGACTTGTAGGAAGACAGGAGGGTGTTGAACATGTAGTCGTCGGGTGGATAGATATCCGAGAAGTAGACGGGATCCTTCGTATCGGCCACCTGGGTGAGCCCGACGCATGGATCGTTGGGCGGAATGATGTAATCGCCGTATCCGTTGTCTGCCTGCTGATGCTGCAACGTGCCGACCTTGTAAGGACTGGCAGGGTCTTTCCAGATCTGGGTGTTCTTGATATAAGGGCTGAGTTCGGCAGCCATCACATACGTCTGATCCTTGAGACCGTCCTCAACGCCGTTGGGCAGGAAGTCGTCGTAATCGTTCCCGTACATGAAGAACGACAAGCCGATCTGCTTGACATTGGAAAGGTCGGACGTCTTTTTCGCGGCCAATTTTGCCTGAGCAAATACCGGGAAGAGGATCGCGGCGAGAATCGCGATGATCGCGATGACGACGAGTAGTTCGATGAGCGTAAAGCCCAGTCTTCTTTGACGTTTCATTGAGGCTCCTTGTGAGCGGATGCTTTTGACAGTGCCAAGTCAACGCTGGATGAGGGGCGCATATCATGGCGAGAGTGAAGAGAAGATCCCGAACGGGGGATTAGAACAACGGCAGAGCGAGGCGCCAGCCGCAAGTGGAGAGTGCTCTGAGTGGGTGGGTATACCTTTCCGCTCAGGGCGTCGGTGAATTCGACCGTGATGGCGCTTTGGGGAATGCCTACCACGGTTTTCAGGTTTAAATCGATGTTTTCGGGTACGTCGTCTCGGTTGATGGCGACGATGTCTGCTTTATCGTCCAGCACGCGAGCAAACGCGACCACCTTCTTGGCATCGTCAGAGAGAAGGGGCAGCGGGTCGCCGGACTGGAGCGGAAGATTCTCATTTCGGACTCGAATGAGCGTCTTGTAAAGGGCTAAAAACTCGTTTGACGGCGTCGCCGTCGACCATGTCATACCCCGGCGGTTATCGGGGTCTTTGGCACCCTCCATACCGATCTCGTCGCCGTAGTAGATGCTCGGCGCGCCAACCCAGGTGAACTGCAAAATCGCCGCAAGCTTCGCAAGGCTCTTATCGCCTTCGCACAACGTCAGTATTCGGGCGGTGTCATGACTGCCGATCAGATTCATCATGTTCCGGGAAACCTGCGGCGCGTAGCTGTTATAAACGCGCATCAACTGGCCCATGAGATCCGAGGGCTTTCCACTACCGGTTTTGGTGACAAATCCGAGCACGGCCTGGCGGAACTGGTAGTTCATGACCGAATCCCACTGGTCGCCCTTTAGCCATGGAGTCCCATCGCCCCAGACCTCTCCCACGATCCAGGCATCCTTGTCGAGGGTCTTCACCTTCGTTCGGAATGCACGCCAAAAGTCAGGATCGACTTCGTTGGCAGCATCCAGGCGCCAACCCTCCACTCCGGCCTTGGTCTGCCAATACTCCGGAACATTGAGCATGTATTGCCGCGCGTCCGGACTGTTGTAGTTCACCTTGGGCATTGATGGATAGTTGAACCAGGCCACATAGTTGGGGTTCTCGCCGATTCGCACAGGAAACGATTTGAATGTGTACCAACTCGTGTATTTCGATTCGGCCCCATTCTTAACCACATCGGCAAACGGCGCAAACGTGGTTGCCGTGTGGTTGAACACGCCATCGAGGATTGTTCGAATGCCCGCCTGTTTGAGATCGTGGGTGAGCTTGGAGAACTCGTCGTTCGTGCCCAATATCGGATCGATTCGCAGATAGTCAGCCGTTTCGTATCGGTGGTACACGGGCGAGTCGAAGACGGGATTAAAGAACACAGCCGAGATCCCGAGCCCCTTGAGGTAGCTCAAATGCTGCTCGACGCCGGCGATATCGCCGCCCAGGTAGCTGCTGTACGTGAGCTTGCTATCCCATGCTTGAACGTTCGGCGGATCATTGCTTTTGTCGCCGTTGGCGAAGCGGTCCGGGAAGATGTGATAGATGACGGAGTGCTCTACCCAATCGGGCACGACGAATGGATGGAATGAGGCCGCCTTGACGACGTATGAGTTTCCGAAACCCTTATCTGCTGCGATTGGCTCAAGTCCGTTAGGGCCGAAGACCATAAGCCCTTTTCCATCGTCGAGTACAAATCGATACCGGACGTCCCGCTTTCGATCCCAAGGGACATTCACCGAATACCGCTCATAGAACTCGTCCCCACCGACATCAGCCAACGGATAGGTACCCACGCCATCCACGGCAACCTTAATGCTTGCAATGTCATTGGGGCGGGTTCTCAGTGAGAGCGTGAGCTTGCCGCGATCGTAGTTGAGGAATGGCACTTCTGTGAGGTGAAGCAGAGCGCTTGTTGTGATCTCGCCATCGCCCTTGACCGCCGGTTTAACGTAAGTTGAAGGTGCAATTAATACTTGAGAATTCGTATTCCCATTGCCGTCATCCACATTTCGGCTTGCTTTCGGATCTAAAATCCATGTTTCGCCATTAAGGACAAACTTGTATGTGTAGCTGCCGGCCCTGAGTTTCAAGTGCTTTGTCCAAGTCAAACCGTCGCCGGAACCTTCCATTGCATCGGCGTCTTTGTTCCAGCCATTGAAACTGCCTGCGACGTTGACGCGCTGGAGCCTCTCACTTGCGTGGTACACAAACGCGTGATCGATGGCATCCGATTGCAGCAAAGCCAATACGGCGCAAACGATCATCATCGAACACCCGCCGTCAGCCTTTGAGACGAGCCGCGAACCTTTAGCTCGCAGGGAATGATCTGACGAACCTCGCCGAACGCGACTTCATCGTCTTCAATGACCTGAAGCAGCTTACACACGGCTGCCTGCACGATCCGCTCGATGCCCAAACTAACGGAAGTTAGGCCTGCGTCGAGAAGGTTGCACAAGCTCGAATCGTTAAACGCTACCAGGCCGAGTTGCTCGGGCAATTTATAGTTCAACTGTCTGGCTGCAAGTACCACGCCGCAGGCCATGAAGTCATCCAAAACCACGATTGCTTCGGGCCGTCTGGTTGCCAATAGATCGACGGCCGAGTGTCTCGCCGCCTCAAAGCCGAATTTCGAGTGGCAGATAATCGGTTCGATCTCGGCCGCGAGAACTGCTTTCTTGTAACCCTGGATGCGATCGTCGCTGACGGTTATGTCCTTGGGGCCGCCGAGGAATGCTATCCGGCGATAGCCATTTTCGATCAAGTGGTTCGTTGCCAATTCGCCTGCATGAACATTGTCGTTGTCGACCGAGTAGATGTTGTCGTTCTTCGGGTTGCCGATCAGCACAAACGGGAATTTGTCTCGTTGAAGGAGGTTAATCCTCTCGTCGGAGGCCTCGGGTTCCACCAAAATCAGGCCATCGACACGACGCGTGCGCAGCATCTCATCGTATATCCCTTCCTGCGATGCCTCGTCGGTAACCACGTCGACGCACAAGTGGTAGGGCTTGCCGCAAAGGAAGTCCATAATGCCCGCCGTAAGCGCTGCGAAAAACGGATCGTCGGAAAGGCCGCCCTGAGGCCGCTTGAGCACGAGACCAATCAGTCCGGTCCGCCGGAGCCTTAGCGATCGAGCGCGAACATCGGGCTGATAATTGTGGAGACGGATGACGTCGAGAACCCTTCCTCGGATTTCCGCCTCGACCCTGTCGTCTCCCGATAGGACACGAGACACGGTCGCCTGCGACACTTTCGCAAACCTTGCGATATCAAGTTGGGTCACCCTCATTGGCGTTTAACTTTGAGAATACGTATTCCATGAATTCGTATTCAGGCGTCAATGTTAGCACAGGAATACGTATTTACAAAGATTCCTGAGAATATTTTCTTGCGGTTTGATCCGCTAGAAAAGGATCACCGAACGGATCACATTCCCCGTCTCCATCAGTTCGAAGGCATGCTCAACCTCCTCGAGACCGATCGTTTGCGTGACCATTCCGTCCAGATCGAGCTTGCCCTGCAGATACAGTTGGGCAAGCAAAGGGAAATCGTTTGAAGGCAGAGCGTCGCCACAATGGCACACACAAAGCTTTGCCTTGTTCCAATAAAAACCGGTGTCCATGTCACCCAAATCGAGGGTGACCGACGCATTTGACTCCGGCAACCCGATATGGGTCGCGGTGCCGGCATAAGCGAGCATTCGCACAGCTTGATCGATGCATTTTGGCAAGCCGACCGCCTCGTAAGCGAAGTCAACGCCTTCCCCGCTCAGTTCACGAACCTTTGCGACAGGGTCCCCTTGAGTTGCATCCACGACGTCGGTCGCGCCGAACTTCTTTGCCCATTCCAGCTTGGTGGGCGAAAGATCGACCGCGATGATCTGTTTGGCATGGGCGATCCGTGCTCCCTGGATGACGCTGAGCCCAACGCCGCCACATCCTATCACCGCGACGCGGGCGCCAGCCCAAACCGGGGCGGTATTTAGGGTGGCGCCTACACCGGTGACTACTCCGCAAGCCAAAAGGCAGGCTTTGTCCAGCGGCATCTCTGCCGGCATTTTGATGGCGGCTTTCTGGTGGACGACGGTGTGAGTTGAGAATGTCCCGCATCGAAGAACTTGCGCCAACAAGGCTCCGTCTTGCTTTCGATGGATCCGCTGCTTGGCGCGCAGCGCCATCCAGCAGCGACGGGGATCGCCGCGGAGACAAGCAGGGCATTCGCCGCATGGGGCGCGATAGGCGATTACCACGGGGTCGCCTGGCTTAAGGGTTGTAACCCCCTCGCCGACTGCTTCGATATAGCCGGCGCCCTCGTGGCCAAGTAGGATCGGGAAAGCCATTCCCATCCCCTTCATGTTTTTGACGTGCAAGTCTGTGTGGCAGACACCGCTGGCGGCGAGCTTGACAAGCACCTCTCCCGGTCCTGGCGGATCGATCGTAATCTCTTCCACAACCACCGGAGCTCCTGGCTCCAGCAACATCGCTGCACGTCCTTCGTAGGCCATCCGCATAGAATATCACGCAGCCGAACGCACAAACCAGGCAAACGTGCTTTAAGTCAGACGTTTAATCAGCGCGACTGTCAAAGCCGCAAGCTGCTCCATGGCATCCTCGTGCATGATCTCGAAGCCGTGACTGTTCTCCATGGGGAGGCCCAGGGTGAAGGGCCTGGCGCATAAGCCCCTGGAAGCCGCACAGGATGCATCGCTGCCTCCGCGCGAAAACGCCTGAAACTGCAGCGAAATATCGATCTCGGAGGCGATTTGAGCGAGGAGATCTAAATCCGACGCTGCCGGCGCGGAATAGCTGTCGTTTACCCAAACGGATGGTTCGGCCGTAATCGCAGAAGGAGCATCCGGAACGATCGGACCCAATTCGAGTGCGATACAAATCTCTGGATGAAGCTTGTGCATCAGGTATTGCGCACCTTCTCCGCCGACCTCCTCTGCACTCGTTGCCGCAAACACCACGCCGTCCACCTCTCCAAGGCGCTCCAAAGCGAGGAGCCAGGACACCAAGTCGGCACGGTCATCCAGAAAATATCCCGCGACGTGACTGCCGACCTCGACGATTTGCCTCCTGGACCTGGCAACGACCACGCGGGTCCCTGGGCGTACGCCAAGCTCAACCAACTCGTCGGCCTCTCTCCCTGTGAAAACGCTGGCGGACGGCCAATCGAGCGGAGCCTCACGCGCACGTTGGGCTCGAGATGAAGGATCGTTGGTATGAATCGAGCCAAATCCGAGTACGCCGGCGATATCCCCGGAAGACGCAAGAATATCGACAGGACCTTCTCCCAGCTTCCAGGGGTATAGCCCGCCAAGGCTTGTCACGCTCAACGTTCCATCCGGATGGATCCGACGCACGAGCATGGCGATCTCATCCATATGCGCCGTCACCACGATCTTGGGGTGAGACCTGCCGAGCCGCACTAAGACGTTCCCTTTTGCATCCTGCTCGCTCATAAGCCCCATCTCGGAAACGAGCCGCTCCAACTCGGCTGCCAGCTCGCCCTCTTGCCCAGGAGGGGCCGGTATCACAGTCAAACTTCTGAGCAGGTCTAGAGCATCCATTTGGATCTAGCGTATCCGATGCTTGGCTTCGCGCGGGAAGATCGTTAAGATGGAGCGGTGAAAGCGCCCCGTCTCATTCCCTTTTTTATGGCCGCAGCAATCTCAACTTCCGTTTCGGCTCAGATCTCCCCTGAGTTTGGGTACAACGGCATCGGCAGATCCTTTCCGATCTTCGTTCACATTCCTCCCGGCGTGCGCGGAGATATCACGATTCAGCTCTTGGCGCCCGTCACGGCGGATGTGGTCGAAAAGGCATCCACAACCGGAGGCGACCAAGATCTGGCGAAGCTGTTCCCCGACTTGTGGACGGCAAAAAGTCCAAAGTTGATGTATGCCCAGCTCGTTATCGGAGATGAAAAGATCGGCGCTGCAATCGTTCTGCAGCCAATGCTGAACCCTCAGATCTCGCGGCTGAAGGCCGATGGCAAAACCGTCGAATTTGTTACGGACGAAGACGGACCCATGTACAACGGAATCCGCGCGTACGTCGACAAGCACCTGATCCTGGACACCTCGATGGGGCCGATCGAATTCCAATTGCGTCCGGATGCGGCGCCAAATACGGCCTGGACGATCATGGAGTTGGTGAGGGGTGGCCTTTATCGCGACACGATCTTTCATCGGGTCGTGGCTAAACGAAAGGATGGAACTCCCTTTGTTATTCAAGGCGGAGACCCAACCGGAACCGGTAGCGGTGGCGCCGGGTTCAGCTATCCCCTGGAAAACAGCACGCTTCCCCACGACTTCGGAGTGATCTCAATCGCAAGGTCGACCGACCCAAACACGAACGGCTGCCAAATATTCGTGGCGCTCAGCCGCGACGGAACGAAACATCTGGATGGCAAATACGCCTCTTTCGGCCAAGCAGTCAAGGGTGCACAAACGATTATAAAGATAGCTGCGGTCCCCGTCGGCAAGGAAGATCGACCCAACGACCCTCCAAAGATCAAAAACGCACGACTGGTCAATGCCCCGCCTTACGGAACCGGACCGAAACCCGAGGTTCGACCACAATAGAGCCCTATGCCATTCATCGACCTTCGCTATTTTTCGAATGCTCTGCAGATGCACACAGCCGCAAACATCATTCTGCCCAGCCCGGACGTGAAGGGCCCATATCACGTGATGTTTCTGCTTCACGGACTTTCGGACGACCACTCCATCTGGTGCCGGAGGACGAGCATCGAGCGCTACGTCGATGGACTGCCCCTGATCGTTGTGATGCCAAACGGTGGACGGGGGTTTTACTCCGACGCGATTCAGGGGTTCGCCTATGAAACGGCGATCGCGACCGAGCTTCCCGCAATCATCGAAGGGTATTTCCCGACCAAGCTGCCTTGGTGTGTAACCGGACTTTCGATGGGAGGGTACGGCGCCGCCAAACTGGCCCTAAAACATCCCGGCAGGTTCAAGTCTGGGCACTCGCATTCCGGCGCAGTTCTGTTTGGCCACTTGTCGTTTGAAGACAATCGCCTTCGGCGCGAACTGGGCCCCGAAATCGAAGCCGAGTTCCGACGGATTCTGGGAGAGAACCCGGCCGATGGACCAAACGACCTTTGCTTTGCTGCCGACAACCTTGAGCCTGGTGATCGCCCTTCATTGCGAATCGACTGCGGGACGGAAGATTTTCTGCTGGAAGACAACCGCGATTTTCACACCCACCTGACATCGATCGGCTTCGATCACGAATACGAGGAGTTCCCAGGAAGCCACGAGTGGGGCTATTGGGACCTTCATGTTCAAGAAGCGATTGCCTTCCATCGGAAGACAATCGGTTTCTAGTCGCCCTTACATCGTGACGGCGGTGCTCACCGACGCTTGTAGAACCTCATCGGCGGAGACTTCTCGATTAAGCTTCTGCGATAGGTAGATCCCCTCGGAGATCAGCATTGTATTGAGCGCAATGTCTTTTGTCGGCAACAGCGGTATTTCACCTTGCAGCGCGGCAACCCAGTGCCTTTGCGAGTTGCTGTACAAGGGTCCGTCGCCCTTGACGCTATCCCAACGCGAACGTGCGGATCCCAGGTTGGCGATCGAATTCAGGTCCAGATCTCCCGAGCTGTGAAAGAATCCGAACGGGTCGAGGCGCACGCCGCCTTTTGACCCGACCAGATAGGGACCTTCAAAAGAATCGAGGTTTATGGCCCAGGCCTCGATGATGTCGAGTGTGGTTTCGCCCTCAAATCGAACAAAGCCCATGCCGAGTTCTTCGACGTCGTAACCCGACGTTTCTTGCCGCTTCGCATCCATCGCGACCTTTTGATAGGTCTTCCCCGTGATTCGTTCGACCTTGGGATTGCCGAGAAGATACAGCATCTGCGAGATGTGATAAACACCCATGTCGTACAGCGCGCCACCGGCGGAATTTCGTTTCTGAACGAACGAGGGCGTGCCGTAACCATCTACGAAGGGACGCCCTCGCCGACGGAATCCAGTTGAGCGCGCATGGTAGATGTCGCCCAATTCGCCCGCGTCGATCAGATCTTTGGCAGCCCGTGTCTCGCTCGAATAAAGCGTGGCAAGCTGGATGTGCAGATTCTTGCCGACACTGGCGGCCTTATCCAACATGGTCTTGGCATCGACGTACGAGCCGGCCATCGGCTTCTCACAGTAGGTGTGCTTACCTGCCTCAAGTGCGGCGACCGTCGCCGGCATGTGGAAATTGTTGTGAAGACAGACGTCGATGGCGTCGATATCGTCTCGGGCCAACAGTTCGCGAAAGTCGGTCGTATAAAACCCGACTCCGTATTCCTCAGCAGATTTCCGCGCAGCCTCTTCGCTAATATCTGCAAACCCAACCATCTTCGCGTCGTGGATCTTCGCATAAGTGGCCATGTGCTGCTGAGCAATCTGACCACAACCAATAATGCCGATCCGAATCGGTGCCTTACTCATCGCAGCGATGCTACCGCTTTTTGTTTCCGGTCCCCTCGCCCTTTTTGATGGTTCGTGCGAAAAGGGAGAGGGGGAAGGGGGTGAGGGTTCCGGAATCCCTCAATCACTCCCCGATCTTCAACTGCCGCGCAATCTCCTCGGGAATCGGCGGAGGGATGGCGGCGATGGTTTTGGGGTAGTGGCCGAGGTCCAGCTCTTCAAGGGCGGTATCGATCGATTGAAGCTGCGCGCGCGCCTCGGCGAGGGCTTCAAGAAAGTCGTGCGAAGAAAGCTCCGGGCTCCGCCCAACGAGGCGATAACCGATCATTTTCATCCGCAACGTGTCAAGCGTCGTCATAAATACGGCGCTTTGAGCTTCCGTTCGTTGGACTCCGGCCATTACGCCCGCGAAGTGAGCGCGGTACTCGGCGATATTCTTATCCGCGATCCGATACAGCTCTTGCGACTGCGCGTCGCGACTGGGTGATTTCCAGGACGGCGGCTCGTTATAAAGACCCTTTTCTGACAGCTGAACTTCGTGCGAGATGATGTCGGCCCTGCGCAGGGCAATGTAGAGCGATTTCGACAGCTTCCGGATCGTGTTGGGCATCTCCGACAAGTCCGCAATTTGATCTTTGCGCATTCGCTTCAGCACGTCTTCAAATCTGGAGAGCCGATCTTGGCAACCCATCCACAACGACTGGAAGCGCTTATTTGAAAACCGGCGCTTGTCCGATTCCATCCACGCCCAAACGGAAGACACCAACACGACGATGGCTGCCATGGGATACAGCACGGCGCCAACGTGATGGGCGTTAGCAAGTAGAAGAATTGTGATTGCGGCCGTACAAACGAGCCGGACGGGCGACAAAAGTTCCCTAAGGAACAACCGCAGGTCTTGTCGGCGGATGTCGTCCATTGTCGCTCTCTACGAAAATGACGGCCACTGCGTGGCAGTTGGTAGGGCTTGCTCAACGCAAAAGGCGATTTGCAAGAGTTTTTCGTCCTCTAGCGGCGCTGCCAAAAGTTGCAGTCCAACCGGCAGGCCATCGGTGAAGCCACAGTTCAGAGATATTCCAGGCATGCCGCCCATGTTTGCCGGAATCGTGCAGTAATCCAAAAGCTTTAGGGCCATCGGATCCTGCGTCAACTCACCCAGCTTAAATGCGGGCACGGGGCTGGTCGGCGATAGCACAACATCGTATTTCTGAAAGGCTTGGTTGAACTCCTGCTGCATCATTGCCCTGACTTGTTGGGCCCGGACGTAGTAGGCGTCATAGTATCCTGCCGAAAGAGCATAGGTTCCGATCATAATTCGCGTCTTCACCTCGTGACCGAATCCTTCCGCTCTGGTCCTCTCAACGACGCCGATATGGCCCTTTCCTTCGCTTCGCGGCCCAAACCTCACCCCATCGAACCGGGCGAGGTTGCTGCTCGCTTCCGCCGGCGCGATGATGTAGTACGTTGTGACGCCGAAGCCGAGTGAAGGCAGAGAGATCTCGGTGAACTCGGCCCCCTCCCGGGCAAGCACGTCGATCGACTCCTGAATTTTTTCGGCTACGCCTGGGTGCGTTCCGCTGCCAAATAGCTCTTTGGGCAAAGCTACTTTGAGCCCTTTCAGCGAACCGGATCTCAGGCCGTGAGCGGCGACGGGCCCCATGGAAAGAGACGTGCTGTCCATCGGATCGTGCCCGGTAATGACTTCTGAAATCAGGGCGACGTCCTCGACGGTCTTCCCGAACGGGCCGATCTGATCGAGGCTCGATCCGAATGCGATCAGCCCATACCTCGAACAACGTCCGTAAGTCGGTTTGAACCCGACGACACCACACAATGCAGCCGGCTGACGCACCGATCCGCCGGTGTCCGAACCGAGCGCCAGCGGCGCCATGCCCGCCGCGACCGCGGCAGCAGACCCGCCGGAGCTTCCACCAGGCGACCGGTCGAGATCCCAAGGGTTTCGAGTGAGTTGAAATGCGGAGTTTTCTGTCGAGGTCCCCATCGCGAACTCATCCAGATTGGACTTGCCCAGGATGGTTAGGCCTTCCCGCTTTAGCTTGGATACAACGGTTGCGTCATAGGGCGGGACGTACCCTTTCAGTATTTTCGAAGCGCAAGTGGTCTCCATGCCCTCAGTCGATAGATTATCTTTGAGGGCGATCGGAACCCCGGTCAGGGAGCCTCCCTCGCTGCGATCTACGAGATCTTGGGCTGCCTTGGCTTGCCCCAGAGTTTTTGCTCGGTCGACGGTGAGAAAGCAACCAAGCTTGGTATCCAGCGCCTCGATCCGGTCGAGATATGCTTCGGCGACTTCGACGCAGCCAACCTCTCGCGCTCGGATTCGGCGCGCTAGCTCAGCCGCAGAGGTTTCAGTTAACAATTCGCCGTTCAATCCTCAATGATCGTCGGTACCACGAACAGGCCTGCCCGAGATATCGGCGCATTGGCGAGGGCGCGATCTCTGGGAAGAGTTGGCGCGACAGTGTCTTCCGACCAGATGTTCTGCATGGCAACGGCGTGAGACAACGGCTCGATTCCCGAACTATCGATGGTTTGAATATCCTCAAAGTGCCCGATCAGGGCATTCAATTCGCCTTGAAAGGAAAGGATCTCCGATTCGTCGAGTTCAAGGCGCGCAAGCCGTGCGACGTGCCGCACCTCGTTTATGGAGATCGACATGGTCAAAGTTTAGCACAGCGACCATAATCGTCTTGATAAAGGCAGACCATGTACAAACCAAGTTTTTCCGTGGTCACATGCGTGCTGGTCGTGTTCGCGATCCTTGCTTTCGCCCGTTACGCGTTCATCGGCCTGATCCCTCCCGTCAACACCAATGCGCTGGCTGATTCGCCCCAAAAGTTTCTGTCGACGGCGGGCCACGAAGAGATCATCTGGCACCTGCTTGAAAACGGCGCATTCACCCAGGCCCAAAAATCGAACAAGCCGATCCTATTGTTCATTGGCACTTCGTCGAACAAATTCGGCCGAGACTTTGAGGCAAAGGCCTTTGAAGACGTTGATACCGCCCAGTTCGTCAATCTCAACTTTTTCTGCATTCGAATCGACGGATACGAGCACCCCGAATGGATTAACGCGCTGCTGCCGGTTTCCCGCTTTCGACTCGGAATCGTTCCCGGGTTTCAAGTGTGGACCTTGGATCCAAG
>Ga0206967_1047_pt1 | contig 26802 bp, 20 predicted proteins | sample Alteio_BWOrgHeat_24_FD_153259 | JGI IMG/M metagenome (GOLD analysis project Ga0206967, IMG submission 153259) | Enriched cells from forest soil in Barre Woods Harvard Forest LTER site, Petersham, Massachusetts, United States -... | ecosystem: Environmental > Terrestrial > Soil > Temperate forest >...
TATGCCACCGGCCGTTTGTCGGCTGCCGTGCTGGAGGGCCGTGGCTGCCGGTTTCTGGCAACGTAAATTCAGGAAGCCGGTGTGGCGGTAATATTACCGGGCTTTTTCCTAGAAGCGCGATGGAAGCGGAGCTAGAACTGTCGTTGTAAAGGCGAATATCGTGAGTGGAGACAGGTTCATGCGGTGGATGGGGGCTTTGACCCTTTCGGCTTTGCTGGCGGTGGGTTCGCTATCCTTTGCCCATGCCCAGTCCAGCGTGCCGGGCCCTGGCGGGGAGCGGACGATGGAGAATCCATCGGCGGGCGCTACAGCCAATCCTCTCCCGGTCGCGCCCACCAGCCTTCCGCAAGATGAGAACTACAAGCTGGGGTCCGGGGACAAGATCAAGCTGGTTGTCTATGGCGAGGATGATCTGGGCGGGGAATATCTGGTTGACGGCGCGGGCCAGGTGCAGCTACCGCTGCTGGGGCAGATGCCTGCCGCGGGCCTGACGATCCACCAATTTGTGGCATCGATCACGAACATGTTTGTTTCAGAGGGTTATCTGAAGCACCCCCGCGTGAGCGTGGAAGTCGAGAATTACCGGCCCTTTTACATCATTGGCGAGGTCAAGACCCCCGGCCAATATCCCTATGTGAGCGGGATGAATGCCCTGAACGCCATAGCCCTGGCGGGGGGCTATACCTATCGGGCGGATGATACGGTGGTTTATGTCCGCCATAACGGCAGCAACAATGAAGTGAAAGCCCCAGCGGACCAGACGACCAAGATTGGCCCGGGGGATATCATCAGGGTGGGCGACCGGGTGTTTTAGGCCCCAAGAATCGGCTCTTTTTCGGGAATTTCCAAGAGCAGACCGCGCCTTTGATATTAACCATTTTCGCTTTTCGCGTCAGGCGATTAGCCTGAATATTGTAACCGTCAAGAATAGCGTGTAGCTTTCGTACATTGGGGTACTTAGCGCGCCCAAATGTCGTCGGCTGGGGGAAAATATGATCAAAGTCCGTACGTTGGGCCTGAAAATGCAGGCGTCCGCCCTGGCGGTTTCGCTGATTTTGGGGGGATCCGTTGCGACCTTACCCGCCTTCGCCCAGGGATCGGCGGGCCTCACCGCAGATCAGGCAAGCGCCATCCAGGCGAGCATGAGCGCAGCTCTCGCTTCGGTACCAGCCGGGCTGACCGGCGTCGCCCTCCAGAACGCTCAAGCCGCCGCCGTTGCGCAGACAGAAGAAAGCGCGGTCGCCGCCTATGGTGCGGCTGCTGCTGCCGCCATCACCGCAGCAGTCTTGGCCACTCCTGCACTGGGAAGCGTTCCCGGCAGTGTGGTCGGACAGGGTTTAGGCCAGGCTTCCGCCATCGTTTCTTCCACCAGCGGCGGGGCCGCAGCGACAGCGATCGCGAGCACGGTCGCAAGCGAAGGACCGACTGGCGCTCAAGCATCTTTCTCGACAGCCGCAATTTCCAATGGTGCGCCTGCTTCGGTGGCGAGCGCCGCAGTGGCGGCGCCAAGCGTGACCGCCGCCACTGGTGCCGTAGCAGCCACGGGCGCTGGTCCCGCGGGTCTGAGCGCGGGCGCCACCACCAATCCTGCTGGCGTGGCGGTGGGGGCTGCCGCGGCAGCGGGTGGCTTGGCTACCGCCAACGCAGCGGTGGTCACAGCCCCGCCGCGTCCGTGCTCCGGGCCCTCCTGCTCGTAACGTGTATGCATTGAATTGAAGATTGACAGAGGGGCATAGCTCAGTGACGCCGCGCGCATTTACCATAATTTCTCTTGCCGCGATGATGGCGGTGCTGGGTTTCTCCACTGAAGCAATCGCTCAATCCGCGGCGCCGGGGCCCGGCACGTTGACGCCGGTGGCCCCCGCGCTTCCGACGCCCGTTCCAGGCGCGGAAGCGGCTTCCACCGCGGAAGAAGATATCCCCGTCATGCAGCGGCCGCGGCCCGAGTTCGATCCGATCGGAATTCGGATGGGAAGCTTCTTGTTGTTTCCTCAGCTCGGGCTTGATGGATCCTACGACACCAATGTGTTTCGCACCGCGACCGGTGAGCTTAGCGATTATTTCTTCACCATCGCGCCGTCCTTCAAACTGCAGTCGCAGTGGCAGCGGGGCATGGCGGAGCTTTATGGCGGTGTGAGCGATTACCAGTATGCCAAATACTCGCAAGAGAGCTTGGCGGACTGGGACGTGGGAGCCGATACCCGCTACGATATTGTCGGCGCTGGAAACGAGCCGGGTTCAACCTCGCTTTACGCCAACGGCGCGGTTTCCGAGTTGCACGAATTGCTCTCGTCTCCCAACACGGTGGGCAACCAGAAATCTCCAAATCGGTATTACAACGACCACGCGGAACTTGATGGTACGACGCGTCCGGGGCGCCTTGGTTTCTCGGCGGGCGGGATATTCGACCGGTTTGATTACCTGCAAACGCCCTTGAACGGCGGAGGGTTCATCAACAACGCCGATCGTAGCTTTGATGATTATCAGGGTTACGTGAAATCGTTCTACGATTTCTCGCCGGGCTATTCGGGCTTTGTGCGCGGCACCTATGAGTCCCGGTCTTTTGATCAATTTCTCGACCGGACGGGCGTGCATCGCTCATCCAATGGCTACAAGATCGACGGCGGTGTGGATTTGCAGGTCACACACCTTGTCAGCGGTGAAGTCTATCTGGGCTACTTGAAATACGATTTCACCGCGCCGCTGAAGAACCTGTCCGGGATTGACTATGGTGTTCAACTGGATTGGCTGGCGACGCCACTGATAACGGTCCACCTTACGGGTAGCCGCACCCTGACCCAGGTCGTCCTCACGGGGACGGCGATCATGGTCGGCGATGCGGTAGGAGCGAGCGCCGATTACGAGTTGAGGCGCAACATCATCATCCAAGGTCATGCGACCTATGTGACGGCGTCCTACCCCGGACTTACCCGGCATGACGCATATCCCGATCTTGGACTTGGCGTGAAATATTTGCTGAACCGCCACCTTAGCCTTAACGCCAGCTACGACTATACGGACCGCACCACCGACGCCAAGGGATCCGACTTCCGCGATAATTTGATCTTGGTGGGAATAAACCTGCAGCAGTAAGGGGTTGCCTCAATCGAGGGCAGCTTTGTGCAGCGCGGGATATTCACCAAAGGTGCAGATGGTGATTGGGAAAGGGGCTAAAAGCCGCTAGGACCTGGGGCCAAACCCACACTGGAAACGGACAGTATGACGTTGCAAAAGCCGCTATCGCAGTCTGCACCCAACGGGCTGCCCGTTTATCCAGTTTCGGAGCAGGCGGATCTGTCCGCGCCACGCCACGCGCATGCCATCGATCTGGCGGTGCTTTTGCGTATCTTGCGGGTGCGCCGGCAAGTCATTCTGGGGACGGCCGCCGCCGTTGTCGCGCTCGCGATCGTCATCCTGTTTCAGCTTACGCCCTATTACGCGGCAAGCTCCGTGGTGATGCTGGACCAGCGGAAAAACAGCATCGAGGATGTTTCGAGCGTTCTTTCCGGATTGCCCACCGATCCGACCGGGGTCCAGAACCAGGTGCAGATCCTGACCTCCCGCGATATCGCCGGCCGCGTCATCGACAAGCTCAACCTCAAGGACAATGTCTATTTCCGCGACTCGAGGGGTTGGACGCAATATCTCGCCTTTCTGAATCCGGCGAGCTGGTTTCCCAGCCGAGACAGGGTGCGGGACGACGTTCTTGGCCTGACCAACGAGAGAAACAGGCTGATCGATGAGTTCGAGAAGCATCTGACCGTCACGCCATTGGGCTTGTCCACCGCGATCCGCGTCACTTACGAATCGCCCAACCGATACGATGCGGCGATGATCGACAACGCCATCGCAGATGCCTATGTCGAAGACCAGCTGAACGCCAAGTTCGAGGCGACCCAAAAAGCCACCAAATGGCTCGCGGATCGCATCCAGGATCTTTCCAAGCAATCTCAGGCCGCGGAAGAAGCCGTGCAGCAATATCGCGCTGCCAACGGTCTTACCGAGACTCAGAATGGCGGCTCAGTGGTCGATCAGCAGATGAGCGCTATCAGCGCGCAACTGGTAGCCGCCAAATCCGATCTGGCGGAGAAAGAGGCAACCTATTCGCACATCTCCGCGCTCGCTCGCGCCGGACATGCGGCGGACATTTCCGAAGCGGTTTCCTCGCCGCTCATCGCCCAGTTGCGCAGCCAGGAAGCCGATCTGATGCGGCAAGAGGCGGACCTTTCCAGCAAATATGGCCCACGCAATCCGAAAATGCTGGATCTGGAATCGCAAAAGACCAATCTGGAAAGCAAGATCAATGAGGAAGTAGAGCGCGTCGTGCGCAGTGTTGCCAACAATGTGGCAATTGCCCAGGCGCAGGTCGGTTCACTGGAAAGCAGCCTGAAACAGATCGAGAGCCAGTCGGGCGATCAAAACAAGCTCAAGGTGAAGCTTGCCGCGTTGCAATCGAACGCCGCATCCGCGAAATCCATGTACGAAGCGTTTCTTTCAAAGCTGAATCAGACGCAGGACCAGCAGGGCATCGAGACCCCCGATGCCCGGATCATCTCGCGGGGCGAGGTTCCCGTTAAGCCAAGCTACCCCAACAAGCTCCTGGTGCTCGGGGTGGCAATCCCCGTTGGTTTCCTGCTGGGATTGATGTTCGCGGCGATCCTCGAGCGCTTGGACTCGGGTTTTCGGACCACCTATCAGGTGGAAACCGTCCTCGGGTTCCCGGTCCTGGCGACCATCCCCGAGGTCCCCCCCACCAGCCGGGGCGAACCGGTCAATGCCGCGGATCGGGTCGTCGACAAGCCGATGTCGTCTTTTTCCGAGGCCATCCGCGGACTACATCTGGCATTGTCGCTCTCCAATGTGGACAAGCAGCCAAAAGTCATCGTTGTTACGTCCTCCGTCCCCGGTGAAGGAAAAACCACGCTGGCCGTCAGCCTGGCCAGGCTGGGCGCGAGAAGCGGCCTCAAGACCATCATTGTTGACGCGGATCTCAGGCGACCCACGGTGGCTTCGGCCCTTGGCCTTCGCGATCCCCGCTATGGTGTGGTGGAGGCTGTCACGGGAACGCAAAGTCTGGAGAATTGCTTTGCAAAGGACCCGCGTTCGGACGCTCTGGCGCTTCCTTGTGTGACCAAGCCGGCCAGCCCGTCGGACCTCCTGGCGTCGCAAGCGATGCGGCACCTGATTCAGAATCTGGCCAAGGCCTTCGATCTGGTCATCATCGACTCTGCGCCGGTACTTCCGGTGAACGACACGAAGATTCTAAGCCAGATCGTGGATACCGTGCTCTTCGTAACACGCTGGGAAAAGACCCCCCGGGACGGCGTTTCGAATGCGCTGCGTTCGTTGATGGATGCTCATGCCCCAATCGCCGGCATAGCCCTTGCGCGCGCGGACATGTCCCGGTTCCAATATTACAGCTACGGCTATCAGGACTATCATTACTACAATAAGTATTACGCCGACTGAGGGGCTGACGCTGGCTAAAGGGGGCGGCCGGTGAACAATTGGCGGACGTGGCTGACCAGTATTTTTCTGGTGCTTCCTTCGATATTTTTGGCGACCGCGGGTATTATCGAGTTGCGGGACGGGACAGCGGTTGACGCGGCATTCCCGGTCCCCAATTTTCTCTCGAACGGCACCGCAATGCCAAAAGCCGCGTATCGCGATGCGGCCGGCCTTCTCAACAAAAGCAACGGCCTGGACGGAGACGCGCAAATATCACGCGCTGAATCCATGTTCTACGCCGGGGATCACCCCGAGCAGGCTCTGGCGGTAATGGAAAATGGATTGGAAAGCGCACCGGCGTCTTCCGAGGGCTGGGCTTATTATACCGCGATGTTGGTGGACCAGGATCCAAAGAAGGCCGGCCAGGCCTTGGATCAGGCGTTCACCGTCGCGCCTTACGATTATTTTTTGGCAGGCGTGCGCGCCCGGCTCGGCGTTCTGCTTTGGCCGGACCTCAATGAGCAGACAAGGGATGAAGTCCTTCGGCAGGCGCGGGTGCTATGGGAAGAACCATCGCTGCGGGATGAGCTCTTGCCATTATTGGCAACCTCCGAGGGTGCGCGGCTGATGACACGTGCCTATGACCGGTCGCCCGAGACAATAAGAGATATAAATCGCTGGGTTGAGGCGCGACGGCGTAAATCTTCGCCCCAAGGATCGTAATCCGTGGTGAACGCCGACATTCCCGAAGCATCATGGTTATCGGTCGGGGATTTGGGCAGGTCGGCAGGTGACATCTGCTTCTGGCTCCTGATTGCTATTGTTGCGTGGGCGCCGTTCCCGCTGGGGAGCAATCGGGAATGGTCGTGGGGGCTCCTGACCATCCTCGTTTCGTTATGCTGGCTGCTATGGGCCTTCTGGGCGGCAGCTGCGCCAAAAGTGCAATGGGAAAATCTCAGGCGCGCCTGGATACCGCTGCTTTTGGCGGCTTTGACGCTGATTTGGGCCGTCATTCAAACCCTTCCTGGGGTGCCTGGCGGATGGATACATCCGCTTTGGACATCCACGGCGAGCATTATTGGCCATCCCATCGCGGGAGCCATCTCTCTCAATCGGTGGCGTACCGCCAATGAAGCCGGCAAGCTTGCCACGTATGTCGCCATTGCGTGGCTGACCTTCACCCTAAGTCGGGATGAAGGCCGCGCCAGCCGCCTCCTGAACGCACTGATCATCATCGGCGCCTTTTATGCCGTGTATGCGTTCGTGATCGCTCTATCTGGCACGCAACAGTTTCGACTGTTTTATGCGATGCCCGCCACGCTGGATCTGCTTTCGGGCCCGTTCGTCCAGCGCAACAATTTTGCGACATATGAGGGGATGGCCGCACTGGCCGCCGCCGCGCGGCTGGTTGCGTTGGGAGGCGAGCGGATCCAGGTGTCCAAGGGATTCCGCCGCCTGGCCTTGACCACGCTGCAATTCGCTTTCGGCTCCGGTGCGCCGCTTTTGATTGCGACCATCTTGACCGTATCGGCCCTGGTCGCCACCGGGTCGCGAGGAGGTTTCATCGCCGCATTCATTGGCCTGGCGGTGATGGCAATATTCGCCGCGGCGCGGTCGCGCGGAGAAAAAAGGAAATTTCTGATCAGCGCGGCCGTTGTGGGCGTGCTTCTGATTGGCCTCCTGGTATGGATAAGCGGCGGCCTTCTGAGCGAACGTCTTCTTGATTTGACGGTGCCAAACGCTGAACCATTACGGCGAATAGAATGGGGGGCGAGCACAAGGATGATCGCGAGCGCACCCTGGTTGGGCCTGGGACTCGGGACATTTCAGGACGCCTACCCCATGTATGCGATCCAGATCGTTCCCTACATCATGGATAAGGCACACAATGACTGGCTGGAATTCGCGGCAGGCCTTGGATTGCCGGCAGCCATAAGCTGGTGGCTTGCAATATCATGGCTGGTCGGCAAATTTCTGCGAGCGTTTTTTACAAGGCGCAAGAATAGGCTCTATTCGCTGATGGGAATTGGCGCGACATCGTTGGTAGCCATGCATTCGCTGGTGGATTTCAGCCTACAGATGCCCGCTGTCGCATTGACATATGCGGTCCTGATGGGTCTTGCACTGGCGCAATCTTTTTCCAGCAGGGCTGTCATTTCCAGTGGTTCTGCCTAGAGGATTGTCATCGATTCTCGCAGCTTTTACTAACGGCCAATGAATTAAGGCAAATAAGCCACTGCGCCGAAATATCGCCGATCGCATAACGCTTCCTCACGTCCCGCGCCTTCTCCGAAAGCCGGCGGCGCAGGTCTTCATGGCCCATCAATTGCTGCAGGCCCTCAACAAGGGCGTCTTGGTCGCCCGGCGCGATCAATAGACCGTTGATATTGTGTTCGATCAAATCGCGAGGGCCCGTATCACAGTCCGTGCTGATAACGGGAAGACCATACGCCATCGCCTCGAGGAGGGCGTTCGGAAAACCCTCGAACAGGGACGTCATCGCGAATATCGAGGCTCGCTGATACCAATCGCCTATATTTCCCGCCCTTCCTGGAAGGAAAATCCGCCCCTTTAACCCCAGTTGATCTATCTGCATTTCAAGGGCGCTTCTATTTGGGCCGGCGCCAAGTATCACCAAGTCCCACGAAGGATGATCCTCATAGACAGCGGCGAACGCGCTTATGACTTTGTCAAAGCCTTTCTGGGGCACCAGGCGGCCCACCGCGAGAATAATCGACCTTCCTGTCGGACAAAAATCGGCAGGCGCCAAGATCGGTTCCTTCGCGTCAAGCGGCCATGCTAGCGGGTTGGGAATAACATGCACCGTCCTGGCTGCCGTATGGGTTCTTATCCACTGCGCCGACTCTTTGGTCTGCGCCACAACCGCATCATGGAAGCGGTAGCTAACGTTGCGGATAAAATTTTGGAACGGGGGTAAGGGATCCAGCGGAGGGTGAACGCGCTCCGACCCCACTGCCGTGCAACGTAATCCTACGGAAGCCAAGGCTACAATTGCGCTGGTGGTTGACATCATTCCGATCACGACATCGGGTTGGAAGATCTTCAATCGCCGCCGCAGCTTCGATATTCGCGACAAATTCAAGACGACCTTTTTCCACAGCGTCGTTCCAGCGCTGGCACAACGCAGAGTCTCATATTCAACGTTGGATTTTAGCTTGTAGAAGTTCGCGCTTTCATCGGCGAACGTCATGACTCTCACTTTGTGCCCGGTGTCAGCCCAATGCTGTGCTAGAATAGCGGTCACCCGCTCCGCGCCGCCTCCGCCCAAAGAATAGATCACGAACGCTATTCGCATATTATCTTGCTGTGCGCTCTGCTTTTACTGAAAACACCCATAAAGCGGTAAACGATACGGCATACATGAGCGCGGTGGCCAAGGCGGAGCCCTTTAGTGGGAGAAGACGGTTCATCTGATTGTGTGGCCGGCAAATCGAAGCAGAAATGACAGCATCAGTAGTATCAAGTCCCCATCTCGTTAACCAAATCCTGCCGGAGCCGGTAATCTCAGTTTATAGCATCACAAAAAGGCGCGGAGGTGTGGACGGGCCCTTGGGCGAAAAGAACATTGGGATGATTAATTTCCACGTTGACCAAAGGGACCCTTCTTCTTCTATGCCTGAAACGCGAGGGCTCCATATCTGACCCGTTCTCCAGAGATGTTGGCTTCACCAATTCCATGTCGAGTGGCTCGCCCCGCGCGCTGATCCTGGCGCCGCCAGCTAATGGCTAAGGACCAACGCGACCAGAATACAGCGGGGGTCGTCGTCTCGACATGCGGGCCTGGGGTGATCTTGATTCCCCCGCGCCCGGGAGAACTCGCAGCCCGCGTCACAATAACTTCATACTAATAAACACCGGTCCGGGGAACCCCATTAACCTGCAAAAAACCAGCTTTCGCCTAGGGTCCCGCCTGGATCAGCAGACATTCTCGGCCGTGCACGATACCGCGACACATCAAAATCCGGTCCGTCCGCAAACCGCGGGGGCGCTGGCCATGCCGGCCCGGGCGCTTTCCCACACCATGACGTGCGGCGAGGTCTTCGCGTGGTTGCTCGACAATCCCGCGGTCCCTGCGGTCGCCATTCTGGATGACGTCGGCGGCGTGGCAGGTCTGGTCAACCGGCTGATTTTTCTGGCGCGCTATGCCCGCCAATATGCGCCGGAATTGTACAGCCGCAAAACCGTGCTCAAGCTCGCCACCCTCACGCCTCTGATCGTGGACGAGCATGTCCAATTCTCAGATTTGGGCGCGACTTTGCTGGTGGAAAATCCCGACGCGCTGATTGAATGCTTTGTGGTGACGTCGCGGGGCCGCTATCTGGGCATCGTCACGGGCGAGGCGCTGCTGCGTTGCAAAGTATCGCTGTTACAGGCGCGCGAGCAGGAATTGAGCGAAGCGCTGGCCGCGGCCCGCGAAGCCAGCCGCGCCAAGAGCAATTTCCTCGCTTTGATGAGCCATGAGTTGCGCACGCCGCTCAACGCTATCATCGGCTTTTCGGAAGTGCTGGGTGGGGAAATGTTCGGCGCGCTGGGCAATGGTCGCTACCGCGACTACGCCAATGACATCCACGGCGCGGGCCGCCATCTGTTGGCCCTGATCAACGACATCCTTGATCTCTCCAAGGCAGAAGCGGGGAAGTTCGAGCTTCATTGCGAAGAAGTCCCCCCCAAGGATCTGGTCGGCGAATGCATGCGGTTGATGCGGGGACGCGCGGTGGAGGCGAGGCTCAGTCTTACCCAGGGTGCGGACAGCGAGATTCCACCGCTTTACGTGGATCGGCTGCGAGTGAAGCAGATCCTGCTCAATCTTCTTTCCAACGCGGTCAAATTCACCCCGCCAGGAGGGGCGGTGCGTATCAGCGCCGAACGTGGCGGAGACGGCAGTCTTGCGCTCGCGGTTTCCGACACGGGGATCGGCATTGCCCCGGAATTCATCCAGGCGGCGATGGAACCGTTTCGCCAGATCGCCTCGCCTTTCGCGCGCAATGTGGAAGGCACGGGATTGGGCCTCGCGCTCGCCAAGGCCTTGATGGAATGCCACGGCGGCACGCTGGAACTGGAAAGCGCGTTGAATATGGGAACCACTGCGCGCTTGGTTTTCCCGACCGAACGGGTGATCGAGAACATGGTGCCGCGAATGCCTAACTCTCTAGAAGTCCACTCGTGACCGGTGGGTTTGAGCCTAGGTGGGATTTTCCAGGCTAAACGACGCCGCGTCGTCGTCATAGGAGAAGAGCTCGCTGAAGCGGCCCCAGCTCACCACGGTCTTGAGCGTATCTTCCGCGGCCTCCTCTGTCATATGGTCTTCGAGTTCGTCCAGAAAGCGCGTGCGGGGGGCGGAATGGCTGGCGCGTTCGTCCAGCACCCGGCGGATATGGACCGCCAGCGGCACGTAATTCATCAACGCGCGGGAAAAGATCTCCTTGCGTTCGTTGAGATCGGCGTCGGCGAAACGCTTGCCCATATGGGTGAGCCTGATGTCGCCGCCTTCGACATCGGCCAGGCGCAGCAACTGCATGGCTTCGGCCACGGGGAAGAGTTCGTCCACTTCCAATTCCTGCTCGTAGGCGATGTCGGGCAAGTCGGCCTTGCCGTCATAGGGAGGCGCGGCCAAGGCTTCGATCAGGCCGGCAATCTGGTTGGGCGAGACATGGACCAGCGGCACTTCGATTCCGGCGTTGCGGCCCTGTTGCTGTTGCAGCCGCTCGACCCGCCGGGCCGTCATCTCGACATAGATCTGATCCACATAATGCTCGAACTGAGGCGAAGTGCGGTCGCGCGGTTGCGGCAGCTCGATCTTGATTTCGGAACCCATCCGGCCAGGGTTGGACGACATCAGAAGCACCCGGTCGCACATCAACACCGCCTCCTCAATGTTGTGGGTGACCAGGATGATGCCCTTGATGGGCAATTTGCCGTTGCCCCACAGCTCGACCAGGTCGGTGCGCAGATTCTCCGCCGTCAGCACGTCCAGCGCGCTGAAGGGCTCGTCCATCAGAAGGATGTTGGGATGCACCACCACGGCGCGGGCAAACCCCACGCGCTGGCGCATGCCGCCTGACAATTCACGGGGGTAGGCGCTTTCGTAACCATCGAGGCCGATCAGGTCGATGGCGGCCAGCGCCCGTTCGCGCATCTCCTTGGGCGGCAGCTTCAAGGCCTCCAGGCCCAGCTGCACATTCTCCAGCACCGTGAGCCACGGAAAAAGCGCGAAACTCTGGAACACCATCGCCACGCCCTGGCATGGACCCTCGACCGGGCAGCCCATGTAGGACAGGTGGCCACCCTGCGGGCGCGCCAGTCCCGCGATCAGGCGGAGAAGGGTGGATTTGCCGGAGCCGGAGCGGCCCAGAAGGCCCACGATCTCGCCCTGCTTCAGGGTGAGGTTGACATCGTCCAGGACGAGCAATTCCTCGCCGCCGCCGCGCGGAAAGGTGCGGCGCACATGTTCGACATTCAGAAGCTCTACCATGTCGGCCTCCGGAGCGTCGGCGGATCCAAAAGCCCGCCGCGCGACCAATGAATCATGTTAAACGGTATTTGCGCTCAGCGTACCAGTAGAGGGGCCGCCATAGCAGGCGGTTGACCACTACCACAAAGAAACTCATCACGATCGTGCCCAACAGGACATGACGAAAATCCCCGGCATTGACCGCGTCGGCGATATAGGCCCCCAAGCCATGGGCGTGCAGCGTATGGTCTCCCCAACTGGCGACTTCCGCGGCGATGGAAGCGTTCCAGGCGCCGCCCGACGCGGTGATGGCCCCGGTAACGTAAAAAGGAAACACGGCGGGTAGGGCGACCTTCCTCCACCACAGCCAGCCATGAACGCTGAAATTCTCCGCCGCGTCGCGCAATTCCTGCGGCATGGTGGTGGCGCCGGCAATGACGTTGAACAGGATGTACCATTGCGTGCCCAACACGATCAGCGGCGACAGCCAAATATCGGGACTGGCGTTCCAGTACACGATCAGCGACACCACCAGAGGGAACAGCAGATTGTTGGGGAAGGCAGCCAGGAACTGCGCCACCGGCTGGACAATAGCGGTGAGCCTGGGCCTAAGGCCCACATAAATCCCAACGGGGGTCCAGATCGCGCTGGCGATGGCGATCAGGACGATCACCCTGATCAGGGTGATAAAGCCCAGGCCGAAGGCCGTTGCCACGTCGCTCCTGCTGAATGGCGCTTCAGCGAAGAAGATGGTGATACGCCAGACCGCCAAGGCACCCAGCAATGCCAACAGCGTATACCAGATGATGTCGGATGCCCGGCTGTTGGCCTCCGGCACCGCGGCCTTCAGGCCGAAGCTTGGCGGATGCCAATTGTAGGACCAACGCATCATCTGCTCGAAGGGTGCAGTTATCAGGTCGAGCAAGCGGGAGCGGCGATAGACGGTCAGGGCCCAGGATTGCGGCGCTTCCCCGGACGGTTCGCTGGAGACGCGAAAGCGGTCGGCCCACGCCACCAGCGGGCGGAACAGCAATTGGTCATAGATCAGGATCACCAACAGCATCGCGCCGATGGCGTAGAAGATGGCGGGGAGGTTCTTCTGGGCAATGGCGACGGCGATCCATGAACCCACGCCGGGAAGCGCGATGTTGGTCTTTCCCACACTGATCGCCTCGGACAGGGTGACGAAGAACCAGCCGCCGGACATGCTCATCATCATGTTCCAGATCAGCGACGGCATGGCGAAAGGCGCCTCGATCCGCCAAAAGCGCGCCCAGGCGTTAAGGCCGAACATGCGGCCGGCTTCCTCCAATTCCTCCGGCACGGTGCGCAGGGACTGATAGAAGCTGAACGCCATGTTCCAGGCCTGTCCGGTGAAGATGGTGAAGACGCAGGCGAGCTCCGCGCCCAGGATTTTTCCAGGCGACAGCGACAGAAACCAGACGATGGTGATGGAGAGGAAGGACAGGATCGGCACCGATTGGAGGATGTCCAAGAGCGGCACGAGAAGGGTCCCGGCCCTGGGGTTCTTGGCCGCCCAGGTGGCATAGGTGAAAGTGAAGACCAGCGAAGCCCCCATCGCGATCAGCATGCGGAGCGCGGTCCGCAGCGCATAGCCGGGCAGGTCCGCAGGGTCGAGCTTCAAATAATTGCCGGAGATGGAGCTCAGCGGATGCACCAGGAAACGGCTCACATCGGCAAACGCGACCAGGAAGCCCACCACCAGAATGGCAGCCAGAACGTCCCACCGGCTGGGCAGCAGGCGGCGCGCTTCGATCGAGACGGGCGGCAGGATTCTCATGTCCGGCAAGCCTTGTGATCAGCGGTTGGGCGTTCGGGGCCGAGACAAGCATTTTCACGCGGGCGCGTGAAAGCACAGCTTTGTGACAGCCCCGATGTTCTATTGTCGCGCCGAAGGCCAGAGTCAACCCAATCTCGAAGCTGGGTCGTGACCTTCCTCCCTCGCGCATGCGGAGCATGCTGGCGGGGGAGGTGGCCGTAGCACCGATTAGGTGCGTAGGCCGGAGGGGGTGGCTAATGAGCGATGCGCGCCTCGAGCCATTGGGCGGTCTCGGCCGGGGTGCGTTTGTCCTGATCGCGGTCCACCATCAGATTGCCCTGCTGCATCAGGGAAAGCGGAATAGCGCCGATCAGGGGACTGAGGCTTTCAAGAAAGCGCGGGTCATGCGCGTGGGCCGGGCCTACCAGAAGCACGGCGTCATATGGGGGAAGGGCGGACCTGGGGTCGTCCAGGATGGTGAGGCCATAGCGCGCGATACGGCCATCGCTGGAAAAGGCTGAGACCAGATCGGCATCCCCACTCATCACGGCGCGGTAAAGGAAGTCGGGCTGGTACTGGCGCCGGCGCATGGTGGAAAGGCCATAGGCCGAGGCCACCCGCCGCCATTCGGGCCGCGAGAAAATCTCGAAATCCCCCCCGATCGTCAATTCAGGGTGCAGGGCGACGTCGGCCAGGCTTCGGATGTGCAATGCCTTGGCCCGGTCCGTGCGCATGGCGAAGACGTAAGCATTCTCGAAACCCAGCGGTCCCACCTGGACTACGCCATAAGTCTGGGCCAGCCAGGTCTTCAATTGTCCCAGCATGGCCTCTCGCCCCGGCATGTCGGCGCGGTGCATGGCATCGCCCCACAAGGTCCCGGAATAATCGACATAGGCGTCAATGTCGGAAGCGGCGAGCGCCTTCAGCGCCACGGTCGAACCCAGGTCGATTTTCTGGCTGACAGCGAAGCCCGCTTGCCTGAGCCGATCTGACATCACATCGGCCAGGATATATTGCTCGTCGAAATTCTTTGCCCCGATCACCACGCCTCGCCCGGGGGCGTGGATCAGGCCGGGAGCAAGCGCGGCCACGATCAGCACGATCAAGCCCGCGCCTGCCAGGAGCAGACGGGGACGCGATCCGGCGCTGAACGCCGCGCCCGCCATCGCCAGCAGAGAATCGAGCACCAGGGCAAGCGCGGCTGCGGCCACACAACCGAACAACACAAAGATCCAGTTCTCGGTCTGAAGCCCGGTGAAAATGTAATTGCCCAGGCTGGTCTGGCCGATGGGGGTGGAAAGGGTGGTGATGCCCACCACCCACACGGTGGCGGTGCGGATGCCGGCCAGCAATTGCGGCGCGGCCAAAGGTAATTCGACCTTGTAGAGCGATTGCCGGGGCGTCATGCCCACGCCTTTTGCGGCCATCAGGATGGCGGGATCGAGCCCGTTCAAAGCCGTCACCAGATTGCGCAGGATCGGCAGCATCGCATAGAGCGTGAGCGCCAACAGCGCCGGCAAGAAACCCAGGGCGCGGAACGAGACGCCGAACAGGTCTCGCGTGACCGAGGAAAGCGCAAGCAGCAGCGGATAGAACAGCGCGAGCAGCGCCAGACCGGGAATGGTCTGGATCACGCTCACCAGGCCCAACACCGGCGCGCCGATTGTTTTGTTGCGCGCGGCGATAATGCCCAAAGGAACGCTGATGGCCACGCCCAGGATCAGGGCGGAGACGCTTAAGATCACATGCTGACCCAGATAGTCCGGCAAAAGCATCCAGGCTTCGCGAAAACTCTGATTCATAGGGCCCGCTTCATAGAGAAAGTGTCCGGGCCAGGGCTTGAGCGCGGCGCCGGGGCGTTTCCATCAGCTGGGCGACAAAAGCATCGGCGGGATGGCGCGCCAGGTCTTGGGGAGTGCCGGTCTGCACCAAAGTTCCTTTGCGCATGACCGCGATCCGGTCGGCCAGGAGCAGCGCCTCGGTCATGTCGTGGGTTACCATCAGGGTGGTAAGCCCCAGGCTTTTGTGGATGTCGCGGACATCGGCCGCCACCGCCTCGCGGGTGACCGGATCGAGCGCGCCAAAGGGCTCGTCCAGGAGAAGAATATGGGGCTTGGCGGCCAACGCGCGGGCCAGGGCTACGCGCTGGCGCTGGCCGCCGGAAAGACCTTGCGGACGGCGTTCGCGGAACACGCCCGGGTCGAGCCGAACCAGGACGAGAAGCTCTTCGATCCGGGCCTGGATTTTGGCGTCCTCCCAGCCCATCAAACGGGGCGTCACGGCGATATTCTCCGCCACGGTCATGTGTGGAAAAAGACCAGCTTCCTGAAAGACATAGCCGATGCCGCGGCGGAGCTGGACGGGGTCGGTCTCGGCCACGTCACGGCCCTCGACGCGGATGATCCCCGAGTCGGGTTCGACCAGGCGGTTGACCATGTTCAAGGTGGTGGTCTTGCCCGATCCCGAAGGTCCGATCAGCGCCATGAACTCGCCTTGGCCAATCGTCAGGCTGAGCCTGGAAACACCCTCGTTGCCGGAACCGGCATAGGCCTTGGAGACGTCGCAAATTTCGATCAAAGCAATCCGGTGGGTTCTTATGGAATCCCATCCTGCGCGCCCTTGCCCTTCCAATCAAATTCGGCGTAAAACCCGGCCAACGAAGGAAAAAACGGTGATTTTACCGTCGCTTAAGTTCCTTCGTGTGAGCTAGCGAATTCGACGGGCGGAACGACGACAGGTCCATGACGAAGGGCGCGCACGGCAAGACAATCACTGGTGGAATTTCCACCAGCGTTGCCTCGCGTCCTGATGCGAAAGCCCGTCCTTCCCTCGGTTCTTCGCGCGCGCTTCTTCTCCTTAGCAGCCCCTGAACGGATGGCGCGCGGGATGGTCTCGCGGTGCCGGCGTTTAGGGGAGGACTGCGGAAGGAGAGAAAGAAGCGCCACGCGGCGAGCAGAAGGACCTATGTCATGACCGACGAACAACACAAAGCCCAGCCTTTGCAGAAGATAAAGATTTTCGACACCACCTTGCGCGATGGCGAGCAATCGCCCGGCGCGGCGATGACGCACGAGGAAAAGTTGCGCATTGCCGAGCTGCTCGACGAGATGGGGGTGGACATCATCGAGGCGGGCTTTCCCATTTCCTCGCCCGGCGATTTCAAGGCGGTGAGCGAGATCGTCAAAGTCGTCAAGCGCGCCAGCGTGTGCGGATTGGCGCGCGCCGGTTTCAAGGACATCGATCGCGCGGGCGAAGCGCTCAAGGGCGCCGTCAAGCCCCGCATTCATACCTTCATTTCCACCAGCCCTGTTCACATGAAACACAAGCTCAATATGGGCGAAAATGCTGTGCTGGAAGCGATTGGCGCTTCGGTGACGCGGGCGCGCAATTTCACCGACGACGTGCAATGGAGCGCCGAGGACGCCACTCGCACGGTGCCGGATTTCCTCTGCCGCTGCGTGGAAGTGGCGATTCATTCCGGCGCCACCACCATCAATATTCCCGACACGGTGGGCTATTCCACGCCCCAGGAATATTTCGAGATCGTCACCATGTTGCGCAGCCGCGTGCCCAACGCCGACAAGGTGACATTCTCTACCCATTGCCACAACGATCTGGGCCTGGCGGTGGCGAACTCGCTGGCTGGCGTGCTGGCCGGCGCGCGCCAGGTGGAATGCACCATCAACGGCATCGGCGAGCGCGCCGGCAACGCCGCTCTGGAAGAGATCGTGATGAGCCTGAAGGTGAGGAAGGACATCATGCCCTTCACCACCAACATCAACACCACCATGCTGTCCAGGGCCTCGAAGCTGGTTTCCAACGTCACCGGCTTTCCCGTGCAGTACAACAAGGCGATCGTGGGCAAGAACGCCTTCAGTCATGAGAGCGGCATCCACCAGGACGGCATGCTCAAGAATGTCGAGACCTATGAGATCATGCGGCCGGAGGATGTGGGGGTGAAGGAAACCTCCCTGATGCTGGGCAAGCTGTCAGGCCGGCATGCCTTCCGCGACAAGCTGGAAAGCATGGGCTACCAGCTGGAGGATGGCGCCATCGAAGACGCCTTCCGGCGGTTCAAGGAGATGGCCGACAAGAAAAAGCATGTCTTCGACGAGGACATCGCCGCCCTGGTGGACGACCAGATCATGCGCGGCCGGGACACGATCCAGGTCAAGGCGCTCAAAGTCGAGACCGGCATCGGCATCAAGCCCCAGGCCGTGATGACCCTCTCGGTCAATGGCGAGGACCGGGCCGTGACCATGGAGGGGGACGGCCCGGTGGACGCCGTGTTCCGGGCGATCCGGGAAAGCTACCCACATACGGCCACCCTACAATTGTTTCAAATCAACGCGGTAACCGAGGGCACCGATGCCCAGGCTACCGTCAATGTAAGGCTGGAAGAGGACGGGCGTACCGTCACCGGCAAAGCATCCGACACCGACACAATGGTGGCGTCGGCCTACGCCTATGTGAACGCTCTTAACAAGTTATTGGTGAAACGGGAGAAGCAGCGGCCTGAAGCGTTAACCATCGCGAAATGAGATCAAGGGAAACTCCCCGCCATAGTTGGGGAGTTTCCGCTCGGAAGCGCCGTTTTCCAGGTTCTGTTTCCTTAATTAGAGATTGGCAGGTTAAGCATGTTCGGCAGTCTACTTGGCGCTCTATCGAGCGACATGGCCATTGATCTCGGGACGGCGAACACGCTGGTCTACGTGAAGGGGCGCGGCATCGTCCTCAACGAGCCTTCGGTGGTCGCGACCATGACCACTCGGAGCGGCAAGAAGTCGGTCCGCGCCGTGGGCAATGACGCCAAGATGATGCTGGGGCGCACGCCAGGCAACATCGAGGCGATCCGTCCCATGCGCGACGGTGTGATCGCCGACTTCGAAGTGGCGGAAGAAATGATCAAGCATTTCATCCGCAAGGTGCATAACCGCCGTTCCTTCGCCAATCCCATGATCATCGTCTGCGTGCCGTCAGGTTCGACCGCGGTCGAGCGGCGCGCGATTCAGGAATCTGCGCTTTCTGCCGGTGCGCGCCGCGTGTTTCTAATTGAGGAGCCGATGGCGGCGGCGATCGGCGCGGGCCTCCCGGTTTCCGAACCCACCGGCTCGATGGTGGTGGATATCGGCGGCGGCACCACCGAAGTGGCGGTGCTTTCGCTGGGCGGCATCGTCTATTCGCGCAGCGTGCGAGTGGGGGGCGACAAGATGGACGAGGCGATCATCGCCTATATCCGCCGTCACCAGAATCTCCTGATCGGCGAAGCGTCATCCGAGCGCATCAAGAAGGAAATCGGCTCGGCGGCCGCGCCCGAAGGCGGCAGTGGCGTGACCATGGAAATCAAGGGCCGTGATCTCTTGAACGGCGTGCCCAAGGAAATCACCATCACCCAGCGTCATGTCGCCGAGGCCCTGGCCGAGCCAGTGGGCGCGATCGTGGAAGCGGTGAAGGTGGCGCTGGAAGCGACGCCGCCCGAACTCGCCGCCGACATCGTGGACAAAGGCATCGTGCTGACCGGCGGCGGTTCGCTGCTCGCCAATCTCGATTCCGTCTTGCGCAATGAAACAGGCCTTCCCGTCTCCATCGCGGACGATCCTTTGTCTTGCGTGGCGCTGGGCACGGGCCGCGTACTGGAAAACACCAAGGGCATGCGTCACGTGCTGTCCACCGCGTTCTAGACCGAGTTTGGGCTGAAGGGGCCCATCGTCATGGCCAATGGCACCTGGAAAATCGCCCGCAGGGGCAATACCCAGTTACCGCTGGTCATCGTCCTGGCGCTGGCGGTGGCGCTGGTGCTGTTGGGCAGGGCGCAGGCCAATCTGTTCGACCGCGCCCGCACTGCGATCATCGACAGGCTTGAGCCCATGCTGGTGGTGGTGCATGCGCCGGTTGTCCAATTCGACCGCTGGATCGGCTCTATCAATGAGCTCTTCGCGGTCTATCGAGAAAATCTCGCGCTCAAAGACGAGAATGCCCGGCTGAAGCAATGGCGCAACGTCGCCGTGGTGATGCAGGACCGGGTCAAGCGCTATCAGGCGCTGCTCCACGCCGTGCCCGATCCCGACGTGCATTCCGTGCTCTCCCAGGTGATCGGACGCGCCAACCGGCCCTTCCTCCAGACCATGATCCTGGATGCAGGCGCTTCAGGCAACGTCAAGCCAGGCGAGGCGGTGGTGGATGCGCGCGGCATGATCGGCCGCATTTATCTGACAGGAAGCCACACCAGCTGGGTGATCCTGCTGACGGACTTGAACAGCCGCATTCCCGTCACCGTCGCGCCGGGCAACCATCAGGCCATGATGGTGGGTGACAACACCCCCATGCCCACGCTCGACACGATGTCGCAAACCGTGACCCTGCATGCGGGCGACCAGGTCGTCTCGTCGGGCGATGGTGGACTTTTGCCGCCTGGCCTTCCCATCGGCACGGTGGTGGGTCAGGCGGGACAATATCGCGTGGCGCTTCTGTCCGACGCGGCTTCCGCCCAGGATGTGGAAATTCTGGCATTCCGCCGGCCGCCGGAACAATTGCCCGCCGACGCCCTAAGCCAGCTTCCTGCCGTCGCCGCGGGATTGAAACCGGCAGCGCCGCCGCCTCCCGCGCCAGCGAGCGCAATGCCCCCACAAACAGTGCAAGCCGCAGTCGCACGCCCAACAAAGCCTGTGACCCCCAAAGTAACGCCACCTGCGGCAACGGTCCCTACGCCGCCAGCGGCCGCGGCGCAGGCATCTTCTCCCGATGCCGGAGAAACAACGGCCGACCAGACCGATCAGGATCGATGAGCGGATGGAATCCAGCGACCGCATGGGGTTCCTGATGAGCGGAAGATTGCTTTCCGCCCTGGTGCCGGTCAGTTGCGGATTTCTGGCGGTTCTGTTCTCCAACCTGCCTTTATCGCTCACCAATGGGCTGGTGCCTGCACCGCTCTTGGCCCTGATACCGATCTATTTCTGGTCCCTGATGCGGCCCGATCTCATGACGCCCGCCGCCGTATTCGGCATTGGCCTGTTTCAAGACATTATGGCCGGCGGCCCGCCGGGGATCTGGACACTTTCCTTCGTGGTGACCTATGCGGTCATCGAGCGGCAACGCGAGGCTTTTGCCGGATTGTCCGGTTTTGGTGCAGTTTTGGGCTTTGCCACTGCCGCCCTGGTCGCCTCGGCTTGCACCTATGCCACGGTCGCGCTTTATTATTGGCATATGCCGCCAATCGCCCCAATCGTGGCGGAACTCGTTGTTACGGTTCTATTTTACATTCCGGGCGTTTTCGTGGTCGGCGTGGTCCATCGCCGCCTGGTCGGGCCGCTCAGGAGCGACTTCTGATGCCGCTGTTCGATAAAAAGGACAAGTCGCGCTACGCCACGTTCTCCCGCCGCTCGCTGGGAGTGGGTGGCGGCATGGCGCTGGTCTTCGCGGTTTTGGGCGGGCGGCTCTACCAGCTTCAGATTCGCGACGGCGAAGAATACATGACCGAGGCCGAGGACAACCGCATCAATGAGCGGCTGCTGGCGCCGCCGCGGGGACGCATCTTCGACCGTTTCGGCGGCGAACTTGCCAACAACCGGCGCAATTACCGCGTGCTCCTGGTGGCCGAACAGGCGACCGATGGCGTGCAGGCGGCGCTCGACACGATCGGTGAGGTGATCCAGCTCACTGACGTCCAGAAAAAGCGCGTGATGGCTGAACTGGCCCAGAACAAGAAATTCGTGCCCGTGTCGGTGGTGGAGAACCTCACCTGGGAGGAATTCTCCCGCATCAATTTGCATCTGCCTTATCTGCCGGGCGTGCAGCCGGATGTGAGTGAGACCCGCGATTATCCTTACGGCCCCGAAATGGTGCATGTGCTGGGCTATGTCGCCTCGGTCTCCGAGCAGGAGCTGGCGCATGACGACGATCCGCTGATGAACCTGCCGGGCATGCGCATCGGCAAGCGCGGCATCGAGAAAGCGTTCGACAAGCAGCTCCGCGGCCGCGCCGGCGCCAGCCGCGTCGAAGTCAATGCCTATGGCCGGGTGATCCGCGAGCTGGGCAAGGATTCCGGCGTTCCCGGCCAGGATGTCTGGCTCACCCTCGACGGCGAGCTGCAGCGTTTCGCCGATCAGCGCCTGAGCGGGGAAAGTGCCGCCTGCGTGGTGATGGACGCGACCAGCGGCGATGTCTTGGCGCTTTCCTCCACCCCCGGGTTCGATCCCAACTGGTTCAATGTCGGCGTTACCGGGCCGCAATGGCGCGAGTTGGCCACCTCCGACTACAAGCCGCTGCTCAACAAGGCCATCGCCGGCACCTATCCGCCCGGCTCCACCTTCAAGACCGCCATGGCGCTGGCGGCGGTGGACAACGGGATGGACGACCTCGTCGTCGATTGCACCGGTTCGATGCGGCTGGGCGACCATACTTTCTACTGTGATGCGTGGAGGATCGGCGGCCATGGCCATGTCAGCCTGACCCGCGGCATCCAGGTCTCCTGCGACATCTACTTCTACGAAGTGGCTCGGCGGCTGGGCATCGACAAGATGGCCGAGGCCGCCAACGCCCTGGGACTGGGTTCGCCAACCGGCATCGAGTTGCCCGGCGAGCTCGGCGGCCTTATCCCAACCCGCGCCTGGAAGATGGCGCGGTTCGGCGTTCCCTGGCAGCAGGGCGAGACGCTCGTCAACGGCATCGGCCAGGGCTATGTCCTCGCCACGCCGCTTCAGCTCTGCACGCAGGCTGCGCGGATCGCGACCGGCAAGGTGGTTTCGCCGCGGCTCACCCATCAGGTGGGCGCCTCGCTTCATTCCCATCCGCCGGCCGCGTCGCTGCCCTTCTCGGACAAGGCATTCGCCATGGTGCGCCAGGGCATGGGCATGGCCGTCAATGTGCCGGGCGGCACAGCCTATGGCTCGCGCATCCTGCAACCGGGCTTCGAAATGGCTGGCAAGACCGGCACGGCGCAGGTGCGTCGCATCACCAGGGAAGAACGGCAAAGCGGCCTCACGCCCCAGAGCCAACTGCCCTGGGCGCAGCGTGAACATGCCTTGTTCATTGCCTTCGCGCCGCTCGATAATCCGCGCTATGCCATTTCGGTCGTCCTCGAGCATGGCGGCAACGCGCACACCGAGCCACAGGTGCAGTTCGCGCGCGACATCCTTACCTTCGCCCAGACGCACGACACGCTAGGCAAGCCCACCGCCTATCCGCCGATCAACGCGGCCGCCGCGGTGCCCGTGACCCCCATGGATGGCGTCCAGAAGGTCGCCAAGGCGGGTTATTGATGGCGCTGAGACCTTACGCCGTTGCCAAACGCACGCTTGGCGCCTTCGACAAGTTGTTCGAGGTAAATTGGGGCCTGGTGCTCCTGGTCACCATTATCGCCATGGCGGGCATCGCCATGCTCTACTCCGTGGCGGGCGGTCATTGGACCCCTTGGGCGCTGTCGCAACTCAGCAAGTTCGTGCTGGGCTTTTTGATCATGGTGGTGGCGGCCTCGATCGACGTGCGGGTGTGGATGAGCCTGGCCTATCCCGCTTACGGATTGGCGCTGCTGCTGCTGGTGGCGGTGGATGTGGCGGGCCATGTGGGCCTCGGCGCGCAACGCTGGATCATGCTGGGTCCACTGGAACTGCAACCTTCCGAATTGATGAAAATCTCGCTGGTATTGGCGCTGGCCCGCTTTCTGCACGGCAAGAGCGTGGAGGAGGTTTCCAAGCCGCTCAATCTCGGCATCGCCTTGGTGATGATCGGCGTGCCCGCCCTGTTTGTCGTGATCGAGCCCAATCTGGGCACGACCCTGATCATCGTGATGGATGGCGTCTCGCTGCTCTTCCTGGCGGGATTGTCCTGGTACTGGATCATCCCGGCGGTGAGCGCGGTCGTAACCGCCATTCCACTGGCCTGGCGTTTTGTCCTGCACGATTACCAGAAGGCCCGTGTGATGACATTCCTCAACCCGGAATCCGATGCCTTGGGCGCGGGCTGGAACATCACCCAGGCCAAGATCGCCATCGGCTCGGGCGGACTATCCGGCAAGGGCTTTCTTCAGGGGACGCAGAGCCGGCTTAATTTTCTTCCGGAAAAGCAGACCGATTTCATCTGGACCAGCCTGTGCGAGGAGTTCGGCTTTGCCGGCGCCATCGCCATGCTGGTCTTGTTCGCCACGGTGATCTTCTATGGCGTGCAGATCGCGATGAGCGCCAGAAGCCAGTTCGCCCGCCTGCTGTCGATGGGCGTCACCCTCAATTTCTTCTTCTACATTATGATAAACGGCCTGATGGTGATGGGGCTGATCCCGGTCGTGGGTATTCCCATGCCGCTCTTGTCCTATGGCGGCACTGCCATGCTGACGGTGATGTTCGGCTTCGGTCTCTTGATGAGCGTGCATGTGCACCGTCAGGTGGAAATTCCCCGGCATAGCGGGGGAATTATCTGATTGCCCCTCCGCTCTGTGCACGCTTAAGAGCCAAGTCGCACTGACCCGATTGCACATGAAATTTCCTGATTTTGTGCGCCTTTTCGTGTGTGTGGATCGGCCAAACGGTCGTGAGTCAGTTTCTGTGGACCAACTTTTTGGATCAGAAGACCCGCCATTATGGCGCAAACACCTAGGCTCACCTCGTTCTGCTTCCGGCCCTGATCTTAATGAATCCAAATGGTTCGGTGAGACCTGCCGAAGTGTGATGAATTTGGCTTGAACTGTCCGATCCCGAATTCTATATCCGCCCAATACTTGAGCAATTTAGTCAGCTTCAAAGGGCTGCGCGTAGAAACCTTTTAGTGGAGAAAATTGGAATGGTAGGCATCACACGGGTATCGGGCGAACCGCCAGCGGGCGATGGCTTGAGCGAAAATGCGAAGAAGATTCTTCGTCATTTTCGTGAAAAGAAGCTGGCGAAAGCTGTGTATGAGTATCCTGACACGCTGCGAAAGCTGTTCGAGACTGTCGAGGAGTGCGAAAGCGCGTTGGAGGAGTTGTCGGATCGTGGCTTGGTCGACCGAATGCCTATGGCGCAACACGCGGCGGATCGCGTCACTGCCTCCGCCCTAACTTTAGACGGTGTACGCTATATCGAGAAAGCCGATCTGGATTGATCAGGCAATGGGCTACTGGACGCTGGTCGGTCACTTACCAGTGCTTCGTATCCCATCGCAGGCCGGATACCGGGAACAGCCCCAGAACTGTTGCCCGGCATGTCGCCCCTTCCGGGCCGTCCTCATGACCAGCCTATGCCCGCATTTGGGGCAAGAAATTCCGAGGGTGGCAGCTTCAGCTTTTTCCTTTGCGCTCCATTGCTCTCTCTCCGCTCTTTGAGCATCCCGGCGAGCTTGTTCTTCGCGATCACGAATCCTCTGTAGCCGATGCCACACCCAAATCGCAGCCCCAAGACTGACTAAGGAGACAAGCAACGCTGACCAGTTAGTGCCGACCCCTCCATGCCAGGAACAGGCTCCCTGCCGACCAATGGATGCGGACGACCACCCATCGCGGCATGTAGTTGGGCTGATGAGCGGAGACAGCGCGATTCTCACTGCGAAAAAGACCGTAATCGCCACCCCGACGCGCCAGGAAACTAGACGGTCAAGGATGTCTTGGCGTTTCACCTGAGCCAATAAGCCTTCAAAACCTCCTGCAACCTAAGCAGGCATGATGCGATCCGTGGACAAACGTAGTAGTCGGATTTACTTCGCCTATTTTTGTCGAGACCTAATGACTTCAGTGCTTTAGCGAAAGACGCAAGCATATCGACGTTGGCGGGCGTCACAGTGAATATATGGCGATCCCGTGCCCCGTATTGTCCTTTGACCAATTTCACATCGTTCTTGGTCATCCATTTTTCTACAGCATCGTTGGTCGGAAGTGGCCCGACTATCGCGACGTTGATGGATGTAGGGTTCTCTACATCCGCATACATCTCGCAGAACCACCCATATGGAGTTCCGTCCGATCCATAGCTGCGGTTGCCTTCGCGGTCATCGATAATGAACCGGTCGCCCTTGTCGATATTTTTCAAGCGTCGATCAGCGAAGTGACTGTATTCATCGAGCAGCGCTTGCTTCAGGTTTCGCAGTTCCTCAGTTGACATCGGACAAACCCTTTACCGCCGCGAGACGGTCTCTCGTTTAATCAAGAAAGTAACAAGAGCATGACTATCAACGTGAAACCCGGACAAGCCTCAACTCTGTTGCGGGCAACGCCTAAAGAGCTTCAGACCCTAAACGCGAAATTGAATTCGTTTTCTCAGCGTCTGACAGATCACGCAATAACTTCGATCTGGACTTCATTGCGGATATTCGCAAAGGTTCAAGACGATCTAGACCTTCCAGAAGCATGCCCCACTGATCTAGCTCTGCATGTACGTGATCTGGCTCGCCAATGGGCGCACGGACACGAAGAAAAATAGTTGCTGACGCGGTGTCATCGGAGTCAGAGATAATTAGCACGCCCTGAGGCCTATCGCCGACCGAGCGGTCTTCCTCATATTTCACTTTCAGTTCAGACATCGCGCCAAATCCTCGTGAGATGCAATACCGCCTCATTTCAGACTTGCTCCGGTGCTCGGTCAACCCTGTTCATTCAGATTACATCCGCCTTCTCGCTGTAGAATAATACCCTTTCATACACATCGCGCAGTCTGAAGAATGGTGCGGTGAAAGCATCTCGGCGCACCGTCTCGCCGCATCAGCCGTGTCGAAATCGTACCACTGATTCAGTCCAGCGCCATCTGCCCGGCCAATTCCCTGACGACAATTCCGGCATGAACCCTTATGGATTTTGGCGTCTCGCCGTTTCGGTGAGTACATAACAAAATAGGGGCGGCTTGATGCTGTACCGACCGCCAACGGGGAGAATTCAGGATTCGGAGACGGGACAATTGCAAGAGATGCGCGCTCCCCCTTTCTTTTCCAATAGCCATCGATCTCGTCCAATAGGTCATTATACGTCCAGACCCTATCGGTGATCCCGGCTTTGATTGCAGGCGTCCAATGACGTTCGCTGCCTTTGAATGCGCGGTGTGGTTTGAGGAAATTATAGTACACACCCCAAATAGCCTGGGCACTGATGTGGTTTGTAAACTTTTTGGAAAATCCAAAAGTCTTCCTAACGATGCGACTATTGCCGTTA
>Ga0206967_1048_pt1 | contig 26610 bp, 15 predicted proteins | sample Alteio_BWOrgHeat_24_FD_153259 | JGI IMG/M metagenome (GOLD analysis project Ga0206967, IMG submission 153259) | Enriched cells from forest soil in Barre Woods Harvard Forest LTER site, Petersham, Massachusetts, United States -... | ecosystem: Environmental > Terrestrial > Soil > Temperate forest >...
GGAATGGAGGCGTGATTCACTACGCTGCCCCGATGGTCACTCCATCAAATACCGTCGTTTACGGCTATCGCTACACCACCGGTTCGAGTGACTATGATAACTGGAGCGTGATCGCTCGAAGCGCCGCGACCGGCGCGACGGTGTGGCAACTTAACACGGACTACAGCGCCGCCATCATCAATCCAAATGGATGGACAACGGTATTCCCGATCACTCTATTTCAGACATCGGCCGGGTCTAGCGCCAGAGGCGTGGCCGCTGCCGCAAGCGGTGGTTCGATCATGGTTCGTACTTCCGCCGATGCCAAGACAAGCACGCCTAAGCGCTTGGTCTTTTATACGACCCTCGCGGATTTTACGAAGAACCAGAGCGCTTACGCGCCGATTAAGATCAACACCCCGATTACGGCCGATACTTCTGGAAATTTGTACTTTGGATATGAAGTCACCGGGACGGTGCCCTCAACTGCCGCAAGCCTCGGCACGGGCGGCATCGCAAAGATAAGCGTCACAACCGGCAAGGCGATCTATCAATCGGTCGCCGCGCTCAAGGTCGATTACAATCTGACCAGAGCTGCCATGAACTGCGCGCCGGTTCTAACGCCGGACAATCTTTACGTATATGGCGGCTTTACGGGCAGCGATTCGCAGATCGTCAAAATGGAAACCAAGAACCTTTCGCCGGTCGCTCATGTGTTGCTGCAAGATCCGTCGATCGCGGGAGCCAATACCTACCTCGACAACTCGTCCTCGGGTTCCCCGATGATCGCCCCGGATGGACACGTGTTTGTGGGCGTCTTCGGCAATCAGTACCGCGAAAGCCACGGCTGGATGCTTCAATTCGACGAGAATCTAAACCAGAACGAAGCCACCGGAAACCAACTGCCGGTTGGATCGTTTGGCTGGGACAACACGCCGTCCGTCGTGCCTTCAAAGATCGTTCCATCCTACACAGGGGCGGCTAAATACCTCATTCTGACGAAATACAACAACTACGACTACGGCTCCGGCGACGGTTCGAACAAGGTCGCCGTCCTCGATCCCACGAGCAACTCGATTTCGACGGATCGCCAGTCGGGGATTCCTGTGATGAATGAGATCATCACGATTTTGGGGCCCTTGCTGACGAACGACGACCCCAACCATCCCAATGCAAGATTTGAATGGTGCATCAATTCGTCCGCCATCGACATCGATCGAAAGAGCGCGATTCTCAATAGCGAAGACGGCCACCTGTACCGGTGGAGCTTTGTCAGCAATTCTGTAACCGAGAGTCAAGATCTTCAGCCTCCTACCGGCGAGGCTTACACGGAAACGGCGATCGGCCCCGATGGGCAGATCTACGCGATCAACAACTCCGTGCTTTTCGCCATCGGCTCGAATAAGGCGACCGCTGTCAGCGTGAAGCTTGGAAAGAGCCCTAAAGGAAATGTGTCGGACCTTTGGTATCTGGACGGCGAGAACTACACCGTGCAGTCCGCGCTTGAGCAAGACCAGCAATTGGCTACCGTCGAAGTTGATTTCACGCTCGCATCCTCAAGCGCCACCACGCTAAACATTGCGGGAAGCGCATCGGGGCCATCTGGGTCTGAGATCATCACCTACGCGTATAACTATAAGACCAAGCAGTTCGACAACCTGGGGTTTGGCGTCTTCAACTCGTCTGTCACCAACTTCAACCTTTCGGTGTCTTCGAACGCCAAGCAGTACATCGGGCCAGGCGGCAAAGTGCGGCTGGAATTGGAGGCGGAGCAGTTGGCAAATACGAAGTTCACATTCTCGGTCGACTATCTGACCTGCGGCTTGGTTAGCAACTAAATCCGCTCTTTTGCCCCGTCAATCAGACTGAAAAGTTCTCGCTTTAGGGTTTCAGTCTGGTTGACGTTCCCTTTTGCTTCAGTTTCGATGAACCGGACCATCTCATCGACTCCGATCCTCGCGTTCTGCTTACGCCAAACCACTCCGGTTCGGATGGTGTCGTCCTTGAAGAGCAGAATGTTCATCCGAAAGCAGTTGGCCGTAAAGGTCACGTAGAGGTTTCGATAACCTGGATCCGTGGGCAGATCTCTTGTCTGGAAGGCAAACGACCTTAGGCCCGAAAAATCCCAGATTCTCCGTTTCCGTGAAACCGGCTCTCCCCACCAGGCGGCCGGGTCGTTGCTTATCACGGCCTGACGCCTGGCATTTGCGTAGATGCTGTGGATTGGGTACGGCCCGTCGCTTGAAAGGCTCTCGGAGAGCCAAAGTCCGTATTTGGTCTTGTCCTCGCGCGATGTTCGGAAAAGCCCTTGATCCGATAGCCAACCTGCCCAGAACCATGAAACTCTTAGCTGATGTTCTTGGTCGGCCAATGCCGGACCCGCTAGCTTCTTTGCCTTTGTCTCGGGATCCATCCCGAGCGCAGAAGCATCGCGGTTGATCATCTGCCGTGTGAATTCGCCGACCTCCCAGATTGCGTTGAAGCCACCTTGTAAGCTGACGTCTCTGGCCTCGCTCAGTGGATCGTTCTCGGTTCGGCGCCTGAGACGGTCTTGCCAAATCAGGAGTGCACGGTATTTGATTGCGGAGATGGCGCTCAGCGCCGGCATCCGGCTTGTATTCACTAACTCGAGATTCTTTGCGATCAGGGCATGAAGGCGCTCTTGGGAAGGGTCGCCTAGATATCGATCTTCTTCGGCATACCAGGCATCTAGTTCGCCTGCCGGAATCGATGGTGGTAATTCGGGCAGCCACTGCGCGATGGATGCGTGCTCATTCCCGTGGGCGATGTCTTCCGACAAACGATTCAGCGGAATCCCGATCTTTAGGCTGACCGGCGACAGGCTGAGCAGTTCAGACTCGGCCGCCTTTGCTTGCTCGATCGTGTCGATAGGATGGTCGAACAGCCTCGGCAATTTGGCTTTGATCTCAAGACCGAATGCCAAATCCCTGGCGGCAGGAGTTTCGCCGGCGAGAACTGCTCCTCCCGGCTGAAGCGGTCTGTCGCGATTTGGGTCACGGAGAGGATACAGATGGAGCCTGGTACGCATGGCGTGGATGTATTCCACGAGGTCGCGGGTGTCTTCAGTTCCTAGGTGCTCACGTGCCCGCCGGGTTATATCGGCGTCATCGAAGTTGAAAGCGGCCAATTCGATTCCATCCGGGCTGTGGCAGGTTGCGCACGCCGCGCCACCCATAATGGCGCCCGGTTTTTGCCAGATCTTAAGGCCGTGTGCAAGCAACCCTTGGCTACGCGCGTCCGTATCTTGATCGGATGCGAGGGGTGGGCTGACTAGGAGGATTGCCGACGCGGCGGCAACGCCAACGAGTCCGAATAGGTGTCGGCAAATGGTTAGCATTGCGCACCTATGATACGCGCGCCTCATGCTCGGGGCGGCAATTCGCAAGACTTCTAAACAGAATCTGTGTCTTAATGATGGGTCGCTCGCCTTGTGTCTTTTGGTATCCGGAGAGCATGCGTTCGTGGAGATAAAAATGAATATTCGTCAACGCCCAATTGGGACATTGTCGCTGGTAGCCCTCTCGGCGTTCGCAGTGCTGTTAGTCGGTGGTTGTAAGAATCCGGAGAGTCAGGTTGTCGGCGACTGGAAAGATGCCGGCGGCAAGGTTATGACCTTCAAAGCCGACAAAACGGTGTCGCAGGGCTCGGGAGTCCAGGGGATGACCGGCAAGTGGTCGCTCGCCAATAAAAAGGTCTCGTTGACGATCGAAACCATCGGTGGAAAGCCGGTCGATCAGTTCATCGATCAGATGGCAAAGATGATGGGAGGCAAGGATCCTCAGGGAGCTAAAGCCAAGATGCAGGCGGAAATGAAAGGCCTCGCCCTTAATCTAAGCGATGACGGGAAGACGATGACCATGGCAATGGCCGGCGCCCCCTCAGGCGCGGCGGGCACTCTCACCAAAGTCGAGTCCAAGTAGAGACGTGATCGACCGCAACGCGGTCGAAATGTCTCGCCCGGGGTCCTCGACCTTGGGTCAGGGGCCGCCGAACGCACCCGACCGCAACGCGGTCGGAATTTTCCCTCACCCCCTGCCCCCTCTCCCATGACGAACCACACGGGAGAGGGGAACCGATCCGTGGTGGCGCGTGAATCCGGGTGCGGTCGTGCGGACCTCACACTAGGTTCTCGGAGCGCAGATTTTGGCGAGGACGTCTTCTTTCTCTTTTATGCGCTCCAGATGCGGGTAGCGGAGACCGTCGTGGTAGTCGACAGTGCAGTGGCGCATGAACCCTTGGTTGTCGAGGTCGAGGGTTATCGGCGCCTTTGAGTGCTTGGCCTGCATAACGGCCAGATAAAGCACGTCGGCGGAGTACTTCTGACCGTTGACGGCCAGCAGCTTCATGTCGGGGCCGACGCCGGCTTTGTAGGCCGCCGAGCCGGCTCGGCAGTCGGTTACTGCGCCCGAGTCGTCCAAGTTGAATCCGATCGAACACATGTAGTTTTGGCGTCCGGCTTGATCGGCGGTGTTGGGCTTGTCGGAAAACACCAGCCTCCAACCTGCCGCCTCGACGCCGGCCATTGGCGGAAGCGCTTCCTTTGAGCTCAACCTCTTCTCCAACAGACTCTTCCAGTCGTAGGGCGCGACGGTATTTAAGGTCGAATACACCTCAGCGGAGTCATAGCCCTTGACCGCCGGCACACCGTTTTCGCCTTGGCCATGAAAGATATGGCAGAAGTCGTCGAGGGACTTGGCGCCGTGGGTTAGCTCTCGGATCTTGCAATCAACCTCCAGCCACACCAAGTTCATCTCATCATAGAAGTCGGTACCGCGGCGCACGTCGTACCAATTTCCGTTGTTGCCGTAGAGGATAGGCGCCATGTCGGCTGTGTCCTGTAGCGAACGCCAGCGCCGTCCCGTGAGGCTGAGCTGGCCCAGCGTAGCAGCAATATACTCGGCATAGCGCGCCTCGTCGTTGAGCCCCGACCGGGTCGCCAGCACAAGGCCGTAATACTCGGTCATGCCCTCATACACCCAAAGACCGTCGTCCTTCATCGGCAGAGTGAATCCGCCGTTAATCAATCCGGCCGGCCGGCGGTACTTGCCGTTCCAAGAGTGGAAGAATTCATGAGTCAGCAGATCGGGCGACTTCTTGAATGTGTCGTCGTCCGCGAGATAAGCGGCGGGCGCATGATCGTTTGACGACTCGTGGTGCTCCACACCGTTGTATCCCAACGTATCGCTTAACGTTACGAGCCAGTTGTAGCGGCTGTAGTGCCCGATCCCACCACCCACGCTTCGCTCCTCGGCGACCAGCTTTTTGAAGGCATCGATCCGGGCTTGGGGCACTTCGAGGTTCCCAGGGGAATCGGCGGCCAAATCCAAGGCATGTTCTCCGTACGGGCCCTTCGCCGGTGAAAGCTCGATTCGGCGGAAATACTCACCGGTCAGAACCGGACTGTCGTTCAACTTCGTAAGACTAACGGCAGCATAGTGCACGGCTTCCCCGTCAGCCCTCGTAGCCACCAATGAGGTTCCGACTCCCCAGTTTCTCGGCTTAACGAATGTGGCTTGGACGGTGACATCGTCGGGCGAGATGTCCCGGGGCGAAAGCAGGTTCGTATACCAATTCAATAGGGCAAGGCGCTCGTGAGAACTGACGCCCGAACCGTATTGCCCCTGCCCGGCGGGCATGATGTAGTCGAAGGAAATCTTCAGCTGATTGACGCCGGTCGGCACGTCAAGGTGAAAGCCCCAGAGGTCGACCAGGTCGCGACGCCACTCAATCTCTTTTCCCTCCGCGAAGACGTGAAGGTTGACCAAATTCTGGATTGGCCCACTGACCATGTGCTCGCCAGGAATCCACTTTGCATACTGGAGCGTAAGCGGGCCCGGGTGAACGGCAAGTTCCTCCTCAGTGTGATAAAGCCGCCTGCCTGCATCGCGGACGTCCACCGAAAGACGCATCGTCGAATCCGCGACGGCGATCGAAGAGAACACGGCCAGCAATCCGGCAAGCAGAGCCCTACAAAACATGATCCAGGATCTTATCATGGAAGTTTTCGCAAGTGCAAAGATCTAAGGTTCATCGGCTTCCATGTTTCGTGGTTTGAGGGCTTAACGGCTACTTCGATCTTTCCGGCTTTGGTCACCGAGACAGTGCCCAGTGAAATGGTTTCATACTTCGCCCAGTCGGCGGTGTCCGGCACATTGCCGGTTAAGTGGCTGCCGGCGACATTAAGATCGAAGACGGTTGGGTTGGAGCCGGTTGATACGCTCGCCGTCACTTCGTATGTGCCAGGGGTCTTGAAGTCCACGGTCCAAGATGCCCAGTCGTCGGCGCTGTCCCAGAAGCCCAGGTTTTCGCTCCCGTCGGGGCCCTCGGTTTGGAGCCCGCCACCGTGGATGTTAGCTGCAGTTGCGTTGAGCGTGAAGTTGCCCGATGCATCCGCCGAGACCGTTTGCGGAGTGGCGCCAGGGGTAGCGCTCACTTGGAAATCCCGGAGGTTGGAGCCCGTAATCTTGAGCACGGAGGCAATGTCGGAAAAACTTCCGAAGGGCAATTGGATGTGCAAACCGTCGCCGTCCCAACTCCACTTGACAGGCTCTTTTGAACCCAGGAGTCTGACGCTGCGAATGCCGGCATTACCGGAGCTCTGCTTTGCCAGGGCAGTCAGAACGATTTCACTCGCGTCCGGCTTGCCCATTAGGGTGGCATACACGGTTCCGTCGCCCTTGCCCACGTACCGTACATCTTTGGCCGTAAAGCCGAAGTCTTCTTTAAAGGATCCGCCCTTGGCCCGGATTGGACCCTCGCCGAAAGTCACCCATGGCTTTGTTGCGTAGATCGACTCACTGTTGACCTTCATCCATGCCGTCATATCGGCCACCACTTTTTCGGCTTCCGGGTCGAGGCTGCCGTCGGGGCGAAGGACGACGTTGATCAGCAGATTGCCGTTCTTGCTGACTACATCGACGAGCGTCTTGATGACCCAGTCAGCGCCGCGATATTGCCAGTGTTTGTTGTAATACCAGTCGCCGATCGATGTGTCGGTCTGCCAAGGATTAGCTTCGATGCCGGATTGGACCCCGCGCTCGAGGTCTTGAGCCCACCGTCCGTTCGAGGTCTGTTTGCACGTGTAAACGGCTTCCTGATGGCCGTGATGGAGGGCGATGCTGGAGTTGTAGAAATGGGCAACCAACGATTCGCCGACGGAACCGAAGGGGATGCCTCCGTCGCTATAAAGCAAGTCGGGATGGTATTGATCGACCAAGTCCTTGATGCGGCGGTACCACTCGGCATGCCATTGAGGATCGTTGCTGTACCAGCCGGTATCGCCGGGCTTGGCTTTCCAGTGGTAGAGATCTTCGTACGCGGGATTGTTGCCGTCATAGGGGACTCCGGCGAGAGGACCTGATTTATCCGCGTCGCGGCTTGCCTGGAACCAGGTAAAGCTTGCCCCAAGGTGTTCGGAAACGCCGAAATGAAGCCCTTGTTTGAGGGCAGCCTTCTGCCAATCGCCGACCATATCCCGGTGAGGTCCCATTTTCATCGCGTTCCAACGGTGGTAAGTCGAGTTCCACAGGTCGAAGTTGTCGTGATGGACGCCCATGCTCACGAAATACTTGGCGCCTGCGTTTTTGTAAAGCGCCATGAGCTTGTCGGGGTCCCACTTCTCGGCTTTCCAAAGCGGGATGATGTCTTTGTAGCCAGACTTGCTCGGATGCCCATACCGGGCGAGGTGGTCCTTATAGTCTTTGCCACCCTCTTCGTATAGCAACCGCGCGTACCAGTCGCCTTCCATCGGAACTGCCTGCGGTCCCCAGTGTGCCCAGATTCCCAGCTTCCCTTCGGTGAACCATTTCGGATACTTGTTTTGCTTCAAGGAGTCCAAGTTGCCCTGGAACGGTCCTTGTGCGATCGGCGCCAATCGAAGCGGCGCCATCGAGTCCATCTGCCCCTTGCCGGGCAACGCATGGAGAAGAACAAAAGAAGCAATGCAAAGGTCGATCACGGCCAACATCTTCGCACTCAGTGGATGGAAAGTGCAACCCGGCTCCGAAAGGGACTCGGTGACCGAATCGCGGGTATCTTCCATGTCTAAGACCCCATCATGCTTACTGCCCTGCTTGCTGCCGCCACTCTGAACCGCTATGGCTTCCAGCAGCCTGCCCAGGTAGTTACCAAGAAAAGCGTCCGAGGGGATGTCGAGCTTATTTTTATTCCTGCTGGCGAATTCACAATGGGTTCGAACGAGTATCCGAATGAAATGCCCCAGCACAGGGTTTATCTGGATGGATACTGGATCGGCAAGAACATCGTAACCGTCGGACAGTTCCGGGCGTTTTGCGTTTCGACGAACTACCCATTCGATTGGAAGAAACTGAAGCCGCAGTGGGGCTGGGTTGACACCCACCCAATGGTGCTCGTTACATGGGACGATTCACGCGCATTCTGCAAGTGGGCCGGAGGCGATCTCCCGACAGAGGCCCAGTGGGAAAAGGCCGCGCGAGGAACCGACGGCCGAAGATACCCCTGGGGTGAGCGATTCTCGGCAAACAAGCTGCGTACCAATACGCAATCGACGGCGCCGGTGGGAAGTTTTCCCGATGGCGCAAGCCCGTTCGGGTGCTTGGATATGGCCGGCAATGTGTATCAGTGGTGTCTGGACTTCTATGGCGCCAGTTACGAAGGCATGTCGGACAAGAATCCGACCGGACCGCCAACCGGCCGAGGACACATTTTGCGTGGTGGCGACTGGGGTGACGACAACCCGAAGAGTTTTCGGACTGCTTACAGGTACGCCGACCTTTTCGCAACGGGTGCCCCAACAAGTCCTACAGGGTACAAGGCAGGTTCGATCCGTACCGCGCTTTATGGTTTTCGCCTCGCCGAAGCAGGGAACTAAGGAATGCATTTCCTTTCGCGGGTGGAGTAATATGTTTCCGACGTGTTAGCACGAGCGGAAGTAAATAGGGTCGCGGTCGATGTTCAAGTGAATCTTGGGCTGACTGTCCTTGCGCTTCTTGGGCTCCTTCTTGGCATTATTATCGGACTGCCAACGTAACGCCCCGGAAAGCCAGACTGAAGCTTGAAACCTTGTAAAAGGCCTTTCCGGGATGCCGGGAAGGCCTTTTGTGCTTATGGAGCCTAAGACAGCCTCCATTCGCTCAGAGGACACGTATGGGGTTGCGCGCCGACAAGGACGTCGGTTCAATGGCCGTTGCCGGCTACAGGAGCGAAATTGATGAATCGATCTGGCGCGAAAATAGTGATGGAAGCCCTTGTGCGCGAGGGCGTGGATACGATATTCGGTTATCCGGGCGGCGTAGTTTTGCCGCTATACGACGAGATGTTGAATTGGCCGCAAGTCCGGCATGTGCTTGTCCGGCATGAGCAGTGCGCGGCTCACATGGCCGACGGCTATGCAAGGGCAACCGGGAGAGTCGGCGTTTGCCTAGCGACCAGCGGTCCTGGCGCCACCAATCTGGTTACGGGAATCGCGACAGCGATCATGGACGGAATTCCGATGGTCGCCATTACAGGAAACGTCAATTCGTGGGCAATCGGAAAGGATGCGTTTCAAGAGACCGACATCCAGGGGATTACCATCCCGATCACCAAACACAACTACCTGGTGACCGACATAAACGAGTTGCCGCAGGTGCTGGCAGAGGCGTTTTATCTTGCCAACACGGGGAGAAAAGGCCCGGTGCTCGTGGATATCCCGAAGGATGTTTTTACCGCCAAGACCGATGCGCCGTTCCCGGACACCATTATTCGTCGCGGCTATAAGCCGGCCGGCGCGCCGGCACAAGCCGAGATCGAAGAAGCCGTCCGACTCATCTCCGAAGCGAAACGGCCTGTCATGATCGCCGGCGCAGGCGTCCTGCACTCCGGCGCCATGAACGAACTTCGGTATTTCGCCGAAACCACAAAGATCCCCGTCATCAACTCGCTCTTGGGGCTGGGCTCTTTTCCTCGAGACCACGATCTGTCCCTGGGCATGATGGGCATGCACGGCGAGGCGACAGGAACGTTGGCGGTTCAGCAGGCAGATCTCGTCATCGGATTGGGTAATCGATTCGACGATCGACTGACCGGCAATACAAAGGGGTTCGCGCCCAAGGCCAAGATTCTGCATTTCGACCTGGATCCGAGCGAAATCGGCAAGACCGTGAGCCCGGCGGCCTATGTTCTCGGAGACCTAAAGCTAAGCCTCCAGGAAGTCAATAAGCTCATTAAGCCGATGGAACATCCGGGCTGGATGGAGCAAATTCGAGCATGGCAGAAGCAGTATCCGCTGATCGTGCCGGAAGGCAGGTTCTTGTCGCGCACCGTACTTCAGGCGCTGAATGAAATTACGAAGGGTGAGGCGATCGTCGCAACCGACGTGGGCCAGCATCAAATGTGGACCGCACAGTTCTACAAGATGAAGAAACCGATGAGCTTCCTCTCAAGTGGTGGTCTTGGGACGATGGGATACGGTTTCCCCGCTGCGATGGGCGCGAAATTCGCGAGGCCGGATGAGGAGGTTTGGGCAGTCGTTGGAGACGGTGGGTTCCAAATGACGCTTCAAGAGCTTCAGACGGCGGTCGAATACAACTGCAACGTCAAGATCTGTCTCCTTAATAACGGCTTCCTCGGAATGGTGCGCCAGTGGCAAGAACTGTTTTACGATAACCGGCATAGCCATGTCGCAATGGGATCACCCGACTTTGGCAAGCTGGCAGACGCGTATGGCGTGAAGTTCTTCCGCTGCTCCCGCAAAGAGGACCTCATAGAAACGCTCAAGGGCGCCGAAGCGCATGTCGGTCCGGTTCTCTGCGAGTTTGTCGTCGAGATGGAAGAGAATGTGTTCCCCATGGTTGGGCCAGGCGCCTCAAACGATTCGCTGGTCATGGACCCCGACCTTGTGCCGAGCGAAGCCGCCCATCAGGCCGGCGCCTTTGAGACGACCCATGCAGGAGCCGTGAAACAGTGAGCGCCAAGCACCACACGATTACCGCGCTCGTTCAAAACGAGGCAGGGACCATCAATCGGCTGGTTTCTTTGTTCCGCCGGCGCGGATTCTCGTTGGCCAGCTTCAACGCCGGCGACTGCGAAGATCCCGGGTATAGCCGGCTGACATTTATCGTCGACGGCGATGACGCTACCGTCAGCCAGTGCCTTAAGCAACTCGACAAACTGATCGACGTGATCGAGTGCGAAGATCTCCCGCGAGAAACGAGTGTCCAGCGAGAGTTGGCGCTCATCAGGGTCGAGCCCGAGCCGGATCAGAGGCAGTCCTTGTACAACGTCGTCAACGAATTCATGGCTCGCACCCCTCGATCAACGCAAAGCTGTGTCGTCGTCGAGCAAGTTGCCGATGTCCACGACATCGAGCGGCTGATTGAGGCTTTGCGGCCTTTTGGTATTACGGAGATTGTTAGGACGGGGGTTGTGGCTATGAAGGTTGAGGGCTAGCCCTCAACCTTGCCCTCGCCCCCTACCCCCTCTCCCATGACGAACCACACGGGAGAGGGGGAAATCGGAGAGAAAACAGAACCGCTCTCCCATTACGAACCAAATGGGAGAGGGGGAATCAGAGAGAGAAAACAGAACCCCTCACCCATTGCGAATCAAATGGGAGAGGGGGAATCAGAGAGAGAAAACAGAACCCCTCACCCATTGCGAATCAAATGGGAGAGGGGGAATCAGAAAGAAAAATACAAGAACGAGACTATATGGCAATCATTTACTACGAAAAAGACGTTCAACCGGAAATTATTAAGGGCCTTAAGGTCGGCATCGTGGGTTACGGGTCGCAGGGGCATGCACATGCTTTGAACCTGCATGACAGCGGGGTCGATGTGCGGGTGGGCTTGCATGCGGGAAGCAAATCGAAGGCTAAGGCTGAGGAGGCGGGGTTGAAGGTTGAGACCGTCGACGACCTCACCAAATGGGCCGACGTTTTGATGTTTTGCACGCCCGATGTACCGATGGGGTTGATCTATCGGGACCATGTCGCTCCCTATCTTCGCGATGGGCAGACGTTGCTTTTCGCGCACGGCTTCAATATTCATTACAAGCTGATTTCGCCTCCGGAAGGTGTGAATGTGGCGATGGTTGCACCGAAGGGACCCGGCCATCGACTGCGGCATGAGTACGTGAATGGCGCGGGAATGCCGGCGCTCGTGGCAGTGCAGCAAGATCCATCAGGCAATGCCAAGCAGATCGCGATGAGCTATGCGTGGGGAATCGGCAGCGCAAAAGCCGGAATCCTCGAAACAACGTTCAAGGAAGAGACCGAAACCGACCTGTTTGGCGAGCAAGCAGTGCTTTGCGGTGGCCTGAGTGCGCTGATCAAGGCCGGTTTCGACACGCTCGTTGAAGCCGGCTATCAGCCGGAGGCTGCGTATTTTGAGTGCTTGCATGAAACAAAGCTGATTGTGGATTTGCTCTACGAAGGCGGATTGAACTACATGCGGTATTCCATCAGCGATACGGCCGAGTGGGGCGACTACACCGCTGGTCCGAAAGTGATCAACGAAGAGTCGAAGCGGGCTATGAAAGCTCTTCTCAAGGACATCCAGGACGGCACTTTCGCCAAAGATTGGATTGAGGAGAATGAAAACGGTCGCCCGCGAATGAACAAATATCGCGAAGAAGAGTCCGGACAGCTGGTTGAGAAAGTAGGCAAGGAATTGCGCGCGCTCATGCCATTCATTAACGCCAAATGACGGATCCGCTCATCGAGTTTGAGAACGTCACCATCGTCCGTAATGGGCGTGTGGCGCTGGATGCGATCGACCTCAGCATTCGGGCAAATGAGAACGTCGCGATCTTGGGGCCGAACGGGTGCGGCAAGTCGACGCTGGTGAAAGCCATCGCCGGTGACCTGCGCCCATTCGCGGGCCTTGGTCGCGTGAGCATCGCCGGACTCAACCGGTGGAATCTATTCGAGCTCCGAAAGATCCTCGGAATCGTGTCAAACGAGCTTCAATTCCAGTGCTCGAAGGAAGTCACCGGGCTCGATTTGGTCGTTTCTGGGTTTTTCGGAAGCTACGGCGTGCTGCAACCGTACGAAGTCACCGCCGAACAGCAGGCAAAAGCGGCTGAAATGTTGGAGTTTCTCGATGCCGGCCACCTGGCCAATCGGCGCACATGCGAACTGAGCAGCGGTGAAGGCCGGCGCGTCTTGATCGCCCGTGCCTTGGTCAACTCCCCGAAAGCCCTGCTTCTCGATGAGCCGACCACCAGTCTCGACATGAAGTCGGCGCAGTTGCTTGTCAGAGCGCTGCGGAAGATCGCGGCATCGGGAACGCACATCGCACTGGTGACGCATCACGTCGAAGAGATCTTCCCCGAGATCCAGCGGGTCATTCTTTTGCGGAATGGAAAGGTCTTCGTAGACGGACCGACAGAGTTCGTCATGACCTCCGAAAACCTGTCGCAGCTGTTTGACGCCGAGGTTCAGCTTGAACGCCAATGCGGCACCTATCGCGCACACCTGGAGGCTGTTAAATGACAGCCGAATACCAAACGGTTGAGAAGGCGCTCGCCTACTTGGCGATTGCCGATCACATTCCAGGCAGAACGCATGGCGAGAAGATGGTGCTCGATCTTCTCCCGTCCCACCCTAAGCGAGTTCTCGACCTTGGGACCGGCGACGGCCGCCTCTTGTCGCTCGTCAAGCTTGCTCATCCGGGAATCGAAGGCGTCGCCGTCGACTTTTCACCGACGATGATCGAGAAGGCGAATGAGCGTTTCGGCGGAGTGCCGGGGATTCAGGTTCTGACGCACGATTTTAACGATTCGATCCTCGCCCTCGGCGCGTTCGATGCGGTGGTCTCAAGCTTTGCGATCCACCACGTTGAGGATCCGCGCAAAAGGGAGTTGTACGCCGAGATTTTTAGTATCCTGGCTCCCGGCGGTGTCTTCATAAACCTTGAGCATGTTTCTTCGCCGACGGAAAAACTGCACGACGATTTCTTGTCAGCGACGGGAATTACCCGGGAGACGGAGGATCGATCCAACCGCTGCTCACCGGTTCACTCCCAGCTTCAATGGCTGGAGCAGACCGGCTTCGAAAACGTCGACTGCTTCTGGAAGTGGCGAGAACTTGCCGTGCTGGCCGGCACTCGTCCCGGTACCTAACGCCCAATACCCAATACCCAATACCTTCATGATAGACCCCCGACACAAGTCTCGAACGATAACCGAAGGGGCGGATAAAACCGCCAATCGCTCCATGCTCCGCGCAATGGGCTTGGGCGATAAAGACATGATCCAGCCGTGGGTAGGAGTGGCCACCGTTTGGAGCGAGGCGACTCCATGCAATGTCAATCTGCACGAGCAGGGGCAGGTTATCGCGGAAGCGGTTACCGCCAGCGGAGCCACGAGCCGAAGGTTCAACACAATATCGGTGAGCGACGGAATCGCGATGGGGCACGAAGGCATGAAGGCCTCGCTCATCTCTCGCGAAGTCATCGCCGACTCCGTTGAGCTAATGATGAGGGCACATTGCTACGATGGCTTGGTTGGCGTTGCCGGTTGCGACAAAAGCTTGCCCGGCATGCTTATGGCCATGGCCCGGCTCGATGTGCCAAGCGTATTCCTCTACGGCGGAACGATCATGCCGGGTCGCTACAAGGATAAAGACGTCACGATCCAGGATGCCTTTGAAGCAGCCGGAGCATTTGCCGCCGGCAAAATCACCCAGGAGGAGTTACATGCGATCGAGTGCGCGGTTTGCCCGGGCGCGGGATCCTGCGGCGGGCAATACACGGCAAACACGATGGCATGCGTTGCAGAAGCTCTCGGGTTGGCGCTACCGGGTTCATCTTCGCCCCCGGCGGAATCGGAGGACCGCGCTCAATATCTTAAAACGGTCGGCGAGGCCATCGTTCGTGCCCTCAATACGGGGTTGAAGCCAAGCGATATCCTTACTAGAGAAGCATTCGAAAACGGAATCGCCGTCGGCGCCGCAACCGGCGGAAGCACGAACATCGCGCTGCACATTCCGGCGATCGCCCACGAACTGGGCATCGAAATCACTTTCGACGACATCCAGCGCATCAGCCACCGAACACCAATCCTGGCCAGTTTAAGACCGGGCGGAAAGTATGTGATGCTAGATCTTCATAAGGTTGGTGGGGTGCCGGTTGTGCTGAAGGCGATGCTCGATGCAGGCGTCCTGCATGGCGACGTCATGACGATCACCGGCAAAACGATGGCCGAAAACCTGAAGGACATCGTCATCCCGGGTGGTCAGGACGTGGTTCATTCGGTCGACGGCGCATTTTCGCCAACCGGCGGTCTCGCCATCGTTCGTGGAAACTTGGCGCCCCACGGCGGAGTCATCAAGACGGCGGGGGTGAAAAAGCTTGCCCATACCGGACCGGCGAAAGTGTTCGACAGTGAAGAGGCGACTATGGCAGCTGTCCAAGCCCGGCAGATCCAGCGCGGAGATGTCGTCGTGATTCGCTATGAAGGACCGAAAGGCGGGCCCGGAATGCGAGAGATGCTTGGCGTGACATCGGCAATTGTGGGACAGGGTCTAGGTTACGACGTGGCACTGCTGACGGATGGCCGATTCAGCGGAGCGACCCACGGCCTGATGGTTGGCCACGTCTGTCCCGAGGCGTTCGATGGAGGACCTATCGCCCTCATCCAGGATGGAGACATCGTTACTGTCGACGCGGGCAACAATGCGCTTACAGTCGAGTTGACAGATCAAGAGCTGTCGACTCGGAAGGCGGCGTGGCAACCGCCCAAGCGTCACCTCTCAGGCGCCTTGGGAAAATACGCGGCTCAAGTAGGTCCGGCAAGCCGCGGAGCAGTAACGCACGAAGGGCCGGCAAAGCCATGATTCGTTAGATTATTTTCGTCATAGCCTTTCTTCGGTCACTGATTGACCTTGGAATTTGGGCCTTTGTCTTGTAAGATTCAATCCCGGCGTAACGGTGCCCCGGAATCGTCGCTATGGCAGCGGCACGTTTGGAGGCACCTTGTACGAAGTTAAGAGAAACGGGAAGACCATCCTAGAGTCCGACGCATGCGGAATAGGATTTTTGGCGAGCCGCCGAGGCGTTGCCGAGCGTCGCATTCTCGATGTTGCATTGGATATAGCCAAGCGATACGACCATCGCGGCGCGCCCGGGCATGGGGCCGGTGTCCAATTCGACATCCCGTGGTCGCTCCTGCTTGACCGTTTCTCCGAACACGCCAAGCCAATCGCACAACGTGACGTGGTTTTGGGCATGTTTTTCCTGCCGTTCGATGCTCCTCTGCGACGAAGATGCGTCGAGGTTGTCGAAGAGTTGGCAGGCCTGGCATCGGCGCCGGTGCTTCAGTGGGCCGATGTGCCGGTCAACCCAAGCGCTCTGCCGCCCACCAGCGGAGCCCTTAGAACTCTTCCCGTTGTGCGGCAGGCCCTGTTCCAGCGACCCAAAGACCTAGGAGAGGAAGGTTGGTTCGCATGTCGCTATCTGCTTCGACTTGCCCTCGACCGCGTGCTCAACGAGGTCGCCGGCGATCAATTCTCGATTACCAGCCTTTCCAACCGCACCGTCGTTTACAAGGGATTAGCCCAGCTTTCGAAGATCGGAGAGCTTTATCCCGATCTTGAAGACCCCCAGGTCGCGTCCCGCTATGTTCTGTTCCACAGCCGGTACTGCACGAACACAACGACTGCATGGCGCAGGGCTCAACCTTTCTGGTCGGTTGCGCACAACGGCGAGATTTCCACGATCGGCGGAAACGTCGCTTGGATGAAAGCGATTGGGGGCGATCTGATCCGCAACCTTGTCGAGCGTCATCCGGAATTGACGCGCATCGCATCGCAGGTTTCGTCGATCGTTTGCTCGGGCGGCTCAGATACGTCCAATCTGGACGACATGGTCATCGCCCTTATCGCGGGCGGCATGACGTATTCGCAAGCCCTTCTGGCGCTACTTCCCGGCGCTGCCTCGCGACTTGCCGAAAACGATCCGTTGCGAGGGTTCTATAAGGCTGCTTCGGTTTATTTGGGAGCTTGCGATGGTCCGGCTGCGATCGTCGGCTGCGATGGCGATCAAGCCGTCGCCCATTTGGATCGTAACGGGTTGCGGCCTTTGTGGTTCGTGACGACCAAGGACTACGCGATGGCCGCAAGCGAGTTGACGGGGCATGTCGACCTCGGCTCGGTTGAAACACAGCGAGTGATGGGGCCAGGTGAGACGATCGCCATTACCCTCGCCTCGGGCAGGATCTTGTTCGATGACGCCGTTGCTCAGGAGGTAACCCGTAATCCGTTCCCGTCTCCCGAGAGCCGAATGACGGAAGGACAGGAGCACGACGCTCATATTGAGATCGACTCCGCAGAATTGACCAAGATCCAGGCAAGCTTCGGCATGAAGCGTGAAGACATCGATGTGTTGATCGAGCCGCTGAAGATGACAGGCAAGCCTGCGCTCGGCTCGATGGGAGATGACACCGCTCCGGCCGCGCTGCTTGATCGATTGCCACGAAGAATCGAGGACTATTTCAAGCTCAGGTTTGCACAGGAGACGAGCCCGCCCGTCGATCCGATCCGGGATGAGTGGGTTTTCGATACGACGGTTGTGATCGGCGACCGAGGTGGGCTATGGTCGTATACGGGTGGGCCGCTGTATCAATTCGACAGTAGAATGCTTTCGAATGGCCACTTGTCGTGGCTGAAATCTCAGCCGGGCGCCAAAGAGATTTCTATCCTATTCGATGCTTGCTGCGGCGATGAAGGGATCGAGGCTGCCATTACGACGATCGTTGGAGCGGCGGTTCAAGCAGCTCGGGAATCTTCCGTTCTGATCTTGACCGACCGTAAGCCCAATGCCAAGCTGGCGCCGTTGCCGCCGATTAGGGTGCTCAGCAGACTGCATCAAAGGCTGGTTGAGCTTGGCTTGAGAAACAAGGTCGGGTTGGTTGCCGACGTCGGCGTTTGGGATATTCACCATGCCGCGCTGCTCGTAACGCTGGGAACGGATGCGGTTTGCCCCTGGCTCGGCTGTGCCTCCGCCGGCGAATCTGAGCAGAAGTATTTGCACGGTTTGAGATCGGGTTTCCTTGAGGCGATGTCGATGATGGGGGTTACGCCCTCGTCGGCTTATTGTGGCGCTCGTTTGGTCGAAGCCATCGGGCTCGACGCGAAGCTGATGGCCGCGGAGTTTCCAGGCGTGCCGCTTCATCTCGGAGGCATCACCGCCGACGTTTTGAATCGGGAATGGTTCTCCTTTCATCGCGAGGCGTTTTCCGAAGAAATGGGTGAGGAACTTGTCGACGCCGGCGAATTTCGTCACTCGAAGTCCGGACGGCACCACGCCAACAACGCGGAGATCGTGCGGTCCCTACATGCCGCCAGCGGATTCGCTAAAAAGATCCACGGCTCCGTGCCCGGTTCGTGGGAGGCCTACAAGGACTACAGCTCGCTGGTCTCGAAGCGCGAGCCGATTACGATTCTCGATTGCCTCACCTTTCGGGATGGTTCGAAGATTTCGATCGACGAGGTGGAGAGCGAGGAGAGCATCCTATGGCGGTTTATGGCGCCGGGAATGAGCGAAGGCGCCCTATCCGAACCTGCCCACAAAGCTGTCGCCAAGGGGATGAATACCTTGTATCGCTACTGCCGAATGAAGTTTGCGCAGGCAGGCGAACCTATTCCGGGTGGGATCGGCCCCGTCGCCAATACCGGCGAGGGTGGCTTCGACAAGAAACGGATCGGGACGAGTGAAGGCAACCGTAGCGTTCAGTACGCAGGCGGACGATTCACGATTACTCCCATGACGGCGGCGTGCGCGGACGAAGCCGAAGTGAAGTTCGCGCAGGGGGCAAAGCCGGGCAAAGGGGGGCAGCTTCCCGGCAAAAAAGTGTCGGTAAAAGTTGCTCACCAGCGAGGCTGTGAGCCTGGCTATGAGTTGGTTTCGCCCCCCATCAACCACAACCTGTACTCGATCGAAGACGTCAAGCTGATGATCGAGAGCTGGCGTCACCTCAACCCAAAGGTTAACTGCGCGTTGAAGTACGTGGCGACATATGGCATCGAGATGGTGTGTGTCGGCGGGGTTAATGCGGGTGCAAACCGCCTGCACATCAGCGATGGCTGCGGTGGCACCGGCGCGGCAAAACGCGTGGATCAAAAGCACGCCGGCATCCCCGTCGTGGCGGTTCTGCCGACGGTTCAAGATCTGCTGATCGAGGAAGACGTGCGTCACTTGGTTGAACTCAGCGTGGATGGCGGCGTACAGACTGGAGAGCAGGCCCTTAAACTGTTTCTGCTCGGCGCTGACCGGGTCGGTTTCGGTACGAGCCTTCTGATCGCGATCGGCTGCTCGATGCTACGCAAGTGCCACATGAGCGGTCCCGACCCATCCGATCCGACCGGTAAGCGCCGCTTGGGCTGTACGCCGGGCATCGCGACGCAGGATCCGCACTGGATTGCCAAGTTTGCCGGTGACAGCAAGCACATTGCCAGGATGCTGCGCTTCGCTGCCAGAGAAGTTAGAGAGCAGATGGCGGAGTTAGGTATTCGACGACTGTCGGAAGTCATCGGACGGCGCGAGATGCTGGTTAGAAAGCAGGATCTCAGCGGCAAATCGGCGTTGATCGATCTCCGAATGATCCAGAACGCTCCTCATGGCCGAGTCGAAAAGCGAAACTATGCTGCTCAGACGGCCGCCCATATGCCGAAGCAGGACGAGCGGGAACTCGCGAAGGCAGCGGAAGCGATTCTGGGGCAGGACGTGGAGATCACGGGCTCGCTCACAAACGAGCGCAGATGCGTCGGCGTAGAGGCGGCTGGCCAAATCGCCCGTGCGTATGGTGATTTGGGCTTGCCGCACGGGTCGATTCACTTCATTCACTCAGGTGCTGCCGGCCACTTCTATGGCGCCTACGCGGTGGACGGCATGAGTTTTAGACTGACCGGTGTTGCCGCGGACTCCTGCTTTACCGCCGCGTACGGTGGAACGCTTTGCCTGCTGCCACCGAAGGGTCTTGAAGGCTTGGCGCTTGTCGGCAACGCTTTCGGCTACGGCGCCCGTGGGGGCACTGCCTATATTGCCGGCAAAGCAGGGAACCGATTCGGCATCTGCCTGCGCAAGAACCACGAAGGCGGCGGCCCGAGAATCGTCGTCGAAGGCGTCGAGGCGAATGCGTTCCAGTACATGACGGGCGGTACCGCGCTTGTTCTCGGTCGAACTGGAGTCAATCTAGGTTCCGGCATGACCGGTGGCAGAGTTTATCTGCTGGACGCCGAGCCGACCAAGCTTAACACCAGCTACGTCCACGCCCTGCAACTCGACGAAGAAGATGCGTCCGTCGTGCGCCAGATGCTGCTGGACCATGCGGATGCAACCCAAAGCAAGGTGGCGAAACGCCTGCTGGACAAATTCGATCCATCGCGATTTTCAAAGGTTGTCACGGTGCTGCGTCCAGAGTTCGTGCCGGAGGCGGTCGGAGCATTAGCGGAAATGCTTGGATAGCTTTCCGGCTTCTATTGCTTGACCCCGTACACGCCGAACTGTTTGAGTTGTACGCCTTGTTGATCAACGTCGCCGTAGATTCGGATGTATCGACCTGTTACAGGCGGAAACCGGTAGATCCTTAATGGGCCCGGCTTTGCCGGCCAGTTGGTTTCCGTCAGAACCGTGGTTTCCTCGCCTTTGAACAGCCCAGTGGAGGAGATTGCGATGTGGAACTTCGTCCAAAAGTCGTTGGGGCTTGCCAGGCTTGGCATGATGCTGAAAGCGGTCATGACTTTATCCCCTTTAAGGTCGACTTCCCACCACTCGCCGGCTTTCCCTTTCGGAGGTTTCCAGGCGTTATCCGTTGTGATAGTATCGCCGTCGATGGCATAAGAGGGGGTGAACAGCGTATCGCCGCTATCGTCTGCCGCCATATCCTTCGCCATCGAATTGTCGCCAAGTAGTGCGGTCATCGTAAGGTTTACAGGCTTGGCGCCAACCGGCTGAACTCGGAGAAACATCTCGAAGCGGGATGGAAAGCTCAAGTCGATCGGCAATGGGCCTTTGTATCGGGCAAGCACCTCTTGCTCACCCTCAAAAGCCCCGCTGAGGGAGCCTTCCACCACAAGCTCGATATCTCCCTGCTGCGGCGAGGCCACGTTCACGCCGCCAAACCGGTCGTAGATCGTCGGTAGTTGCGCGACTGAACCGACCGGGTTGACAAGGTCCATGAGTTCCGGTTTTTCGTTCCTGTTATCCAGGGCGATAGGCATCTTGCCGGTCACGGCGGCGATGTCTCCGAGGTCTGCCGATTTGAGCCAGGGAAACGAATTCGACTGCATCGTCATGGGGCTGACGTTTTCGATTTTTAGAGGCCTGAGGTACCCCATGAAGACGTTCTGAAGGAGCCGGATTCCGGAGGCTACTCCTTCGCTGCCCTTAAGCTCCATCGCCACCGGACCGCCGTTTTCGGCAACGAACGCGTTGGAGTCGTACGTGTTTGCGACCCCTTTTTCGTCGATCAGGCCGCTTTCGTTGTTGCCGACGGCCAGGTTGCCGTTTACCGTGGCTTTGGCAAGGGACGTAAGCTGGAAGCCCACTTTGCAGAAGCCGGCAGCATTGGACAATATTTTATCATCGGCCTCTGAGCGTACGGCAAGGCCGGTTCCGGAAAGCGTCCAACTGATTTCGTTTGCTTGAATCGTATTATCCGAGGATGTAGGCGGGCTTGACGAACTGACCTCGATGCCAAATGATTTGCAATGAATGGCGACGTTTCGCAGGACTTGGCTATGTAAGGAGTCGGTTATAGAAATGCCGCAGCCTGTGGGGCTGCCCGCGGACTTTGAATCCTCACCGATAGCAGCCATCTTGTTATCGCGGATGACGCAACTCGAACAAGAAGCAACCTGCAACCCAAATTGCCTGTTCTGAGAGAGATCGCTCTTTTCGAAGATCACCTTTGTGCAGCTTTCCATGGCCGCACCGGTGCCACATCCATGGACCTGCATCCCCTGTATCAAACCGCCCGACACCTTTTCGAGTCGAATCGCCACCTCTGAGCCGGTTACAAACACGTTTTGAAGCGTGAGGTCGGGGCAACTCTGGGCAAGGACCGCTGTTGCGAAACCGGACAACTTTAGGTTCTTGACCGTGATATGACCATATGGGCCGATGTGCAGGCCGATTCCCTTTCCGCTTCCTGTCAACGTCGCGCCATGGCCATCCAAAACGGCGCTTTGGCCAACGACCTCCATCGCTTTAGTGAGCGGATAAACTTTCTCTTGCAGTTGAGTTACGGACGGCTTGGAAGTTTGGGAGGTCAGCCATGGCGAATTCCCACCCAGGATCCAAAACGCGGCAACAACTGTGATCACACATCCATTTTAGCGGCCTTTAAGAGCCTGGCTGACACACTGCATCTGGCGACAGCCTTAATAAAGTTTCTCATGCATTGAGCCGAAACATAAATCGTATCGAATTCAGTAATCTTAACAGTCGCTTATTCGAACTTAATGGGCGACACTATCTGCCCCAGGTCCTTCCTAATGGCTGTAACCTTACGCGACATCGCTCGAAAGTTAGATATTTCACATGTAACCGTTTCGCTCGTTTTGAACGATCGGCGCGACGTCACGATCTCTGAAGAAACGCGAGAGCGCGTCTTAGATATGGCGAAGAAAATGGGCTATCGCCCAAATCATGCCGCCCGTGCCCTCGCCATGGGCCGAACTCAGATGATTGCTTTGTGGATGCCAAGTCCGGCAAAGCTTTACTACGGAAAAGTATTTGATACGCTGTACGCGTTGACGCGCGCAGTCGGATATGAGACCGTTTTTTGTCTCGCCGACTACGACGACTCAAGCCGCAAGCCTTACGACTGGCCGGTTGACGGCATCATCGCGGTGGATACGTACGAGTTGGTCGGTAAATTTGAGTTGCCTCGGGGCATCCCGGTTGTGACTATTGGGGCTCACGCCGACAGTCGCTCCGATTCGGTAACCGTCGACATTTACGGCGGCGCACAACTTGCGACGGAGCACCTCATCGGGGTTGGCTGCAAGCGAATCGCACATGTAACGACTGAACGCCCGTTGGCGGAACGAAAGGGGCGAAATGCGGCTTTTCGGGCATCGATGAAGGCTGCAGGCCTGAAGCCTGAAATCATCGTATGTCAGCCCGGAAAACCAGCGCACGTGAGGGATGCCGTAGTCGAGTACATCTCAAAATATGGCCTTCCAAACGGGCTGTTCTGCTACTCCGATGATTTCGCCTTTGCGGCGATGCGAGCAATGGTCGATTTGGGCTTCAAACCGGGTGTCGATGCCTGTGTCGTCGGTTTCGACAATGTTTTGGAGGCCGAGATCTCGGTTCCGTCCCTGACGAGCATCTCGCAGCCAGTCGAAGAGATGTGCCGGATCGGAATGCATTTCCTGTTTAATCGGATCAGAGAGCCAAATTTAGCCCGCCAAGTGAGCTCCATAGGTATGAAGCTCGTGGCTAGGGAAAGCACGTTGGCGGGCAAGGTTTCGCTAGTTTAGGGCCGCCAGGAAATCCCTGGTGCGCTCGCGCCCGTTCTCGATCGCGACATCGAGAGCAGTATGGTTTCGAGCGTCGAGGATCGTCGGATCGGCGCCAGCCTTGAGCAGCAGTTGGGCGCACTCCAACTCCTGCTCTCGCTGGCGCGCCATCATGTGAAGCGGAGTGTAGCCTTCGAACTCGTTCTTCATGAGGTTTCGACTGTTTGGATCGGCGCCCCGCTCCAAGAGCAGCTCAACGGTTCGTGGCGAGTGCTCTGAGGCCCAGTGGATCGGCTTGCCTCCGTACAATCCGATTTCGTCGGCGTGGATAAGGGCCCCACTGTCGAGAAGGTAACTCACGACCTCGACATAGCCATCGTGAGCTGGCCAGTGGAGCACGGATTCACCGATGCAGCCGCGGCGATAGATCGCGAGCGGATCACGCTCGACGTGCATTTTTATCCGGTCGAGCATGCCGAGACGACCCGCCAGCACGATGTCGATTCCACAGCCGTACGTGGGAGGGATGCCGTTGTCTGATGCCGCCGACGCCTCCAGTAGATAGTCGGCTACCTCTTTGTTCCCGGCTTTAACGGCATTGAAAACCGGGGGATAGTCGCCCTGATTGACCGTGTAGATCGTTGCGCCAGCCTCAACGAGGGCCTTTGCAGCGACCAGCCTGCCTTTTTGGGCTGCTGCGTTGAGCGTATTTTCCCACCCCCCATACTTCTTGCGCCGCCAAACGCCGGCCAGTTCCGGGTGCTCGGATATGAGCTCCAAGGCTGTTTCGTCGTCACCGGTATCAAGCGCTTCAAACAGCAGATCGCTCAGGGACTTCTCGGGCTGCGTCTCATCCAGATCGAGAGCGCGTCTGAGTTTTGGCCAGCTCTCGAAGCCGTTTTCTCGGGCGATCACAAGTTGCGCATTCGCCAGAACGAATTCCGATGGTGAAGAAAAATAGACGACCGCGCGCTCAAGGGCGCCCTGGTCTCCTGCGCGCACTGCGCGCAACAATTCTTTGGCCTGGATCCTGAGTTGCCTCAAGTCCGGCAGATTAGCCGATTGACTCATATTGAACCTCCGTGGACATTCGGCCTGCGATCCGCGCCCAGGCGCCAACAAAGGTTCCGATGTGGAAGTTTGAACTTAGGTGGACACAGTCCTCTCCGCGGATCCGGTTGCGCCCTAACGCGCTACCAGATTTTATCATGCCGGTTCGCATGTCACAATAGGCGTAGAAAAGTATTGGCGATCGCGTAGCGGGTGCTGCCCGGAGGGCGATCGTTCGAGAAACATATGAGTGAAAACGCGATCGATCAATCAACCGCGCTGCTGGAGCAGTTTGCCAACAAGGACTATGAGCACGGCTGGAGCAGCGATGTCGAGTCTGAAGCCTTTGAACCGGGCCTGAGCGAAGACGTCGTCAGGCGAATTGCTGAGAAGAGGCAGGAGCCGGAGTGGCTGCTCGACTGGCGGCTCAAAGCCTACCGCCATCTCCAAACGATGAAGCTGCCGAAGTGGCCGAACGTTAGCTACCCGCCAATCGACCTTCAGGACATCATCTACTACTCCGCGCCGAAGATGCGTCCCACGCTCAATTCGTTGGACGACGCCGATCCTGAGATCCTCAAGACATTCCAGAAGCTCGGCATTCCGGTTGAAGAACAGAAGGTTTTGCTTAACGTGAAAGGCGCTGCGGCCTCCGCCGCCGATGCATTGGCTCTGCCGGCAGGGGCTACCCAACTTAGCGGCGTGGCCGTCGATGCCGTGTTCGACTCAGTTTCCGTCGTGACGACATTCCGCGCCGAGCTTGGCAAGCTTGGAATAATTTTCTGCTCGATTCAAGACGCGGTTAAGGAGCATCCGGACCTGGTGCGCGAATACCTGGGAAGCGTCGTGCCGTACAGCGACAACTACTTTGCGACGCTGAACACCGCGGTCTTCACGGACGGCTCGTTCGTTTACATCCCTAAGGGCGTTCGATGTCCAATGGAACTCTCCACCTACTTCCGCATCAATGCCGAGAAGACCGGGCAGTTTGAGCGGACGCTGATCATTGCCGACGAAGGCGCATTTGTCAGCTACCTGGAAGGCTGCACCGCGCCGATGCGCGACGAGAATCAGCTTCATGCCGCGGTTGTGGAACTGGTTGCGTTGGACAACGCCACGATCAAGTACAGCACGGTTCAGAACTGGTACCCCGGCGACAAAGAAGGGAAGGGTGGGATCTACAACTTCGTCACGAAGCGCGCACGGTGCAAGGGGCGAAAGAGCAAGGTCACGTGGACGCAGGTCGAAACCGGCTCGGCGATCACCTGGAAGTACCCGAGCGTCATTCTGCAGGGCGACGACTCGATCGGCGAGTTCTACAGCGTCGCGCTGACCGCAAACAAGCAGCAGGCCGACACCGGCACTAAGATGATCCATATCGGCAAGAACACCCGTTCGACGATCGTGTCGAAGGGAATCTCCGCCGGTAACGGCCAGAACACGTATCGTGGCCTGGTCAGGATTAACCCTGGCGCAGAAAATGCCCGCAACTACTCCCAGTGCGACTCTATGCTGATGGGGGACCGATGCGGCGCCCACACCTTCCCGTACATCGAAGTCAAGAACCCGACCGCGACGGTAGAGCACGAGGCATCGACTTCAAAGATCGGCGAAGACCAAATCTTCTACTGCAACCAGCGCGGCATCCCCACCGAAGACGCCGTTAACATGATCGTGAGTGGTTTCTGTAAAGAAGTCTTCCGAGAACTCCCCATGGAGTTCGCCGTTGAAGCGCAAAAACTCCTGGGCGTCTCCTTAGAAGGTTCCGTAGGCTAAGCAAATGGAGCGCGGACACAGTTGTCCGCGAATGGTCCGCGGACACACCTGTCCGCATACCTTTGGCGGTCATTTATGACATTTGGCCCTAGCTCCATGATGTTCCCGGAGCGGACGGGGGCGTCCGCGATCCATTCGCGGACAATTGTGTCAGCGCTCCGTGGTGCCAATTCCCAAAATGACCTAGGCGTTCTGGTGGCAAATCTCCACTAATAGACAGTGTCGGAGGAATGTATGCGAGATGTTAGGTTGTTCGTTGGTATCGGCGGTGCGATGGCGGTTGTCGTGGCGGCGACGAGCGGGTGCGGGAAGGCGGCGGCCCAGGGGGCGGTCAGAGCGCAGGATCGAGACGTAGAGTT
>Ga0206967_1049_pt1 | contig 26391 bp, 24 predicted proteins | sample Alteio_BWOrgHeat_24_FD_153259 | JGI IMG/M metagenome (GOLD analysis project Ga0206967, IMG submission 153259) | Enriched cells from forest soil in Barre Woods Harvard Forest LTER site, Petersham, Massachusetts, United States -... | ecosystem: Environmental > Terrestrial > Soil > Temperate forest >...
CACTTTGGCTTCAACTACGACCCGTCGCATTTGGGCTATCAGGGGGTGGACTACGTGAAATTCATCCGAACGTTCGGCAACCGCATCTACCACTGCCACATGAAGGATGCGTGGTGGGGACATGGCGACGGCACGGTCGGGGTATTTGGTGGCCATGCGGATTTTGGCGATGCCCGGCGGTACTGGGATTTTCGTTCGGTGGGCCGGGGCGATATTAAATTCGAGGACATCATTGTCGCCCTGAATGACATAGGCTATCGCGGGCCATTGTCCGTGGAGTGGGAGGATGCACGGATGGACCGCGTCCACGGCGCGACGGAAAGCTGCGCATTTGTGCGCCGATTGGATTTCGCTCCGTCCAAGGTTGCCTTTGACGCAGCGTTCGAGAAGAAGTAATTTTTACATTTCTCATTTTATGAAACGCAAACTTCGCTTTGGGATGATTGGCGGCGGTCGGGGCGCCTTTATTGGCGCGGTGCACCGCCTCGTGGCCATTATGGACGGCAAGGCCGAGTTGGTGGCCGGCTGCTTTTCCGCCGACCCGGAAAACTCCAAGCTGACCGGGCAGGACTTGATGCTCGACGCCTCCCGCGTCTATGGCACGTACAAGGAAATGGTGGAGGCGGAAAGCCGCCGGCCCGCACGCGAGCGCCTCGACTTTGTCATCATCGTCACGCCGAACCACGAACACTTTCCACCGGCAAAATTGTTTTTGGAGGCGGGGTTTAATGTCGTCTGCGACAAGCCGGCGACGCTCAACCTGGCGGAGGCGAAGAAGCTGCGTGAAATAGTGAAGAAGACCAAGAAAGTCTTTGTCCTGACGCACAACTACACGGGCAACGCCATGGTCAAACAGGCGCGTGAGCTGGTGCAAAATGGCCACTTGGGGAAAATTCGCAAAATAGTTGTCGAGTATCCGCAAGGCTGGCTGTGGCAACGGCTGGAGACGACGGGCCACAAACAGGCCAGCTGGCGGTCAGACCCGAAAAAGACGGGCGCGGCGTGCTGTCTGGGTGATATTGGCACCCATGCGGAAAACCTTTCGCGGTACATCACCGGTTTGCGCATCGAATCCCTCTGTGCGGATTTGACCACCTTTGTGCCGGGGCGCTTGCTCGAGGATGATGCGAATATCCTGGTGCGTTATCAGGGCGGCGCCAAGGGCGTGCTGCATGCGTCGCAGATTTCCATCGGCGAGGAGAACAATTTAAACATCCGCGTTTATGGGGACAAAGCCTCGCTCGAATGGCACCAGGAGCATCCGAATGAATTGATCGTCAAATATCCGGACAAGCCGAAGGAAATTTGGCGGCGGGGCAATAGCTATGTTGGGGAAGTGGCGAAGAAATTCACCCGCATCCCCTTTGGCCATCCGGAAGGCTACCTTGAGGCATTTGGCAATGTTTACCTGGAGGCCTTCCGCGCGATTGAGGCAGAAATCGAAGGCCGGCCGCAGCCGAAGGACCTGGATTTCCCAACCATCGAGGACGGGGTCATCGGCATGACTTTCATCGAAACGGCCGTCAAAAGCGGAAAGGCCGGGGCGAAGTGGGTCAAGTTCTCCTACGCGAAATGAGTTATTCTCCACTGCGCTCAGACTCGTGCCAGTGGCGCAGGAGCCACCAACTCAGAAGTTTTACCCCGCCGACAAATAAAAATCCCAGGGCGCAGGCCACGAAGGCAATCGCGAAAACCTCGGGCATTTTGCCAGGATCGCTGCGGTAGATGAGCAGCAGGTAGCCGAGGCTGTCGGGGGTGGTACCGGCGAGGAATTCGCCAGAGATCGCCCCAATGGGAGCAAGAGTGGCGGCAATTTTCACACCCGAGAGGAAGTAGGGCAGGGCCGAGGGCAGGCGCAGCAGGAAAATCTCCTGGGCTTTGGATGCCTGAAGAACGGTGAACAATTCAAGTTGGCCCCGATCCGTGGAAACCAAGCCGAGAGTGGTGCTGGCCAAGATCGGGAAAAAGGAAATGACGAAGGCAATGGCGGTGATGCTCGGCAGCCCGGCGTGGAACCAGATGACGAAAATCGGCACCATCACCACGACGGGAACCATTTGGATAATTAACACCCAGGGGTAGAGGGCGGCTTTTAACCAACGCGAACTGGCCAGGGCCAGCGCGACGACCGCGCCACCCATAACAGCCGTGGAGAAACCTGCCAAAGCTGAACCGCCAGTACGCAGCAGTGCGGGAAAAAGCGAAGCTTGTTCCCGCCAGAGCGCGTGCAAGACTTGGTGCGGGGCGGGCAGGAGGTAAGTGGGGATGTTGAAGATCGCGATGGCGGCATACCAAATGGCCACGATGCACGCACCCGCCAAGAGTGGTGGCAGCCAGAGGGCAGATTTTTTCGCGGAGGCATTCATGACGGTGTGCCGCTGCCCTCCGCGTTTTGAGTCTGCCGCAGCATTGCGGAGGCGCGCGCAACGAGGCGTTGATAATCCGCCGACTCGCGCCACTCAGCGGTGCGCGGGTAGGGATAGGATACGGAGATTTCTCCCGCAATGCGACCGGGATTCGCCGCGAGGACAAAGATCCGGTTGCTTAAAAAAACAGCTTCGCTGACGGAATGAGTGACAAAGAAAGCGGTGAAAGGCGTTTTCTCGCGCACACGGAGCAAATCCTCGTTGAGCCGGTTGCGCGTCAATTCATCAAGCGCGCCAAAAGGCTCGTCGAGCAGTAATAAACCCGGCTGGCGCGTGAGGGCGCGGGCGAGGGACACGCGCATTTTCATGCCGCCGGAAAGCTGGCGGGGGAATTGATGGGCGGCGGATTCAAGGCCGACGAGGCGTAGCAATTCCAGTGCGCGTTCGTGCCGGGAATTTTTAGCTTCGCCATTGAGGCGCAACGGTAGCTCGACATTGCGCTGGGCGGTCAGCCAGGGCAGCAGGGTGGGTTCCTGAAAAATAAAGGACAGCCGTTCCCGCGCTTCAATGGGTACCACGCCGTCGAGGGTGACAGCGCCATGCGTGGGAAGGGTCAGGCCGGCCAGAAGTCGAAGCAGGGTAGTTTTGCCACAGCCGCTGGGACCGATGAGCGCCACAAAATCGCCGGGCTGGGCGGCAAGGGTGACATTGGCCAACACCTCCGGGCCATCGGCAAAGCGTTTGCCGACGGATTCAATGGCCACGCTGGCAGCACGGACGGTGGGCATTGCTCAGTTTCAAGTTTTAGGTTTCGGGTTTCGAGTTTAAAAATCAGCGGATTCAACCGGATGCGCTTGCCAGCCGGCGGGCGGCCCGTGAAGCTATCCGGATGAAAATCGCCGTTCTGGACGCGGCCACCCTCGATTTTCCCGAAAGCGCCTGGGCCAGTTTCCGCGCGTTGGGCGAAGTGGTGCTGCATCCGCTTACCCCTTCCGATTCCGTCGCCATACAAAAAAATTGCGCCGGTGCGCAAGTGGTGTTGACGAACAAGGTGCCACTGGACGCGGCGACGCTCGCGGCGTTGCCGGATTTGAAGTTAATTGCCGTACTGGCCACGGGGTTCAACATCATTGACGCCAAGGCGGCACGGGCTCAGCGCATCACAGTTTGTAACGTGCCCGGCTACAGCACGCCCGCAGTGGCGCAGCACACGGTCGCACTGATGCTGGAGTGGAGCAATCACGCGGCGTTGCACGATCAATCCGTCCGCTCCGGGGAATGGGTGCGCAGCCCTCGCTTTTCGTATTGGAAGACGCCGTTGCGCGAGCTGGCCGGGCGCACGGTGGGATTGATTGGCCACGGGGCGATTGGCGCGCGGGTGGGGGAAATTGTGCATGCGCTGGGCGCCAAGGTGCTGGCGCACTCGCGCCGCCGGCAAAATGCGCCAACCTGGGAAGGTTTTGCGTGGGCCGATGTTGGCGAGATCTTTGAAAATGCGGATATTGTATCGCTCCATTGTCCGCAAACGCCGGAGAATACCCGCTTTGTCAACGCGGCGCTGCTGGCGCGGATGAAGCCCGATGCTTTGTTGGTGAATACCGCGCGGGGTGGATTGATAGATGAAGCCGCGCTGGCGCAGGCGTTGAAGGCCGGACGACCAGGGGCGGCGGCGCTGGATGTCGTCACGACGGAGCCAATGCGGGCGGATTGCCCGCTGCTCGGTCTGCCAAATTGTTTTATCACACCGCATCTGGCGTGGGCGAGTGAGGAGTCGCGCAAACGCCTGTTGGAAGTATCCCTGGCCAATGTGAAGGCCTTTCTCGACGGCGCGCCACTCAATGTGGTAAATTGAACATCCTCATTTTTTAATCATGGACTACGATAAAATTCTCGCCGACCTCGGCTTCACCCTGCCGCCCGCGCCCGCGCCCGCGCCAGCAGGCAATTACCTGCCCTTTGTGCGCAGTGGGAAACTGGTATTTCTTGCGGGCACGTTGCCCTTGCGTGATGGAGCCATTACCCATGCCGGGCAAGTGGGCCGCGACTTGGATGTCGCCGCGGGCTATGCGGCGGCGCAGGTTTGCGCGTTAAACACCTTGGCGGCGTTGAAGGCGGCGGCCGGTTCTTTCGACCAATTGGAGCGATTTGTCCTGGTTAATGGTTTTGTCAATGGCGTGGCAGGATTTGCGGACAGCCCGGCGGTGATCAATGGGGCGTCGGATTTGCTGGTGAAAGTATTTGGCGATCGTGGGCGGCACGCGCGCGCCGCCGTGGCCGTGGCCGGGTTGCCCAAAAATGCGGCGGTGGAAATCCAGTGCGTGGCCGAGCTGCGCGGCTAAAGACGGCAAATTTATGTCCCTGCCGTTGAAGCTGCAACTGGCCGAAGGATTTCGGCAAATTGAACCGCGCGCCTGCGGGTTGCGGGTGTTGTGGGAGGAAGCGGGCGATTTGAGGATTTCTGAAACGGATTTTGCCAAACCGCGTTCGCTGGGGTTTTTGGGGACGGTGGATTGCCCGATTTCGACCGACCCCGCGCGCAATATCGCATGGGCGTATTGCTGCCAGTACAAGCTGGGGGTGCGGGATTACAGCGAGATTCGCGAATTTGATCTGAAAACAGGAACGAGCCGCCGGGCCGTGCGCCTGAGCGTGCACCAATGGGCCATCTGGGTGCTGTCGTATCTGGACTCGGGGGCGCTGTTGGCGTTGGTGGCCACGAGTACGCGGATGTTCGAAGTCAATATCCGCCACCACCTGGCGATTCTCGACCCGAAGACGGGGCAATTGCACCTTGTCGCTTTGCCGCGCGATGCGTTTTCGCCGCTGGCGTGGTGCCCGCGGCGGCGCTGGATTATTTTTCATGGATCGGAAGGCACCCACCTGGTTTCGTTTACGGGCCAGCGTGTGCTCACCCTCCCAGTGGGTGGGCCGTTGGGGCGTGGAGGCTCAATTCATCCGACGAAGCCGCTGGCGGTTATTGGCGGGGACGGCTTGTGGCTGTGGAATTTGGAAACCGGAGCGGTGCGCTGCCTGCGCGAGCATGGCCAATATCCGCGCTGGACACCGGATGGCACGGGGATTTGGTTTTCGGAAAGCAGTTCGGATTTGTTCCACCTGGAGTTTGAAACCGGCATGGAGCAAAGACTGCTACGCATCGCGGGCAATTCGTTTACGGAGATAAATTATGCCCGGCCGCTGGCGATGGATAATTCGGGCCGCTACCTTGCTCTGCCCCTGACGCGCCTGCTCAAGACTGATCCCAACGTAAGGGCAAATTCGCCAACCCTGGCGCGGATGCACCGGCTGTGCATTGTAGATTTGGAAGCGAAGGAAGCCTGGGTAGGGGACGGCTACGCCCGGCACATGGCCTGGGCGTGATGCGCATATATGCACACGGCAATCGCGGTAATTTTTATGTGCGTTGGAAGCGAGAGGCGTGAAAAGTATAAAAAGCAGGCACTACAAACCATAAAAGACCGGATCCAATATAAGCAAGGGTGGGATAGTTAGAGGCAAATCCCATTAGGCCACCAAGAATCGACACGACACTTAATGAGAGAAGAATAGAAATTACGCCAGCAAGTAAACGTGGCATCCTCACCAGGACAGACAAAAAATAAACAGCGACTTTATACCAAACTAATGGCGGCAATAGCCATATCAGTAAAATAAAAGAAAATGAGTCTCTTGTTTGTTGCTGTAACTTAAGGATGGTAAAACACAGTAGGCATTCAAAAACTATCAATAAGAAAATATACAGGTAAAAATTCATTGTCGTATCACTGTTTTTCAATGATTCGTCTCTTTGGCTTAAATCTTAAGGTGTCCAGGACGGTATTTCTGTATTGCCTTGAAAGTTCGGATTAATCCCGGCGGTATCATCTATGCCATCATAAGCAAAATACAGTGTAACCAACCAGCAATTTTGCGCTACATTCCATGTAAATTGCTTTTTCGAGTTTTTCATTATGTTCCAGTCGCGCACTAATTTTTCATCTGCTTCACGGCAAGACTGTATGGTGAGTCCGTTGAATTGTTTAAACCATGGGTTATTAGGCGTTGTAAAATCTGATCCATTTGGATTGGTGTCATCTGTATGGTTTGGCGTAAACGATAAGATTGTCGACCCGGATTTATTGCCATTTGCGTCATAGGTATCGACCGTGATCCATGAGTGGCCCGCAAAGTAAACTGTTCGGTCAAGCCCTAGTGGATCAAGCGAATTTACAGGATCATTTTCGCAATAAACGGCCCAGCTTGAACGAGGTAGTGCTATTATAGTCAATATCGCAAGAATCCGAACCAAGCCTCGAACGTTTATAAAGTATATAAACTTTTTCATTGTTGGAAGGCATCGGGGGTTGGTGGAAAGGAACCGGAAGCGCCGCTAGGCCCAAATGGTGTCGAATAGGGCACGTTAGGCAATAAATAAGGTCGAGGGGCCGACCCATGCCTGGCGTGAGAGGGCTGAACTTTACACGTGATAAACTGAACTAGGGGGAAGCGGCTTAGCCGGAGCTTCGGGCGCAGTGCCGGAAGCGGGTATAGTCAGTTGAATAACTACAGTCGTCAAAGGAACGATGATCCAAAGAATTATCGCTTCAATGCCCGGTATGATGGAATTCTCATAATCTGTACGCATTGAAATGGAAATCGTTCCTGGAATAGTAATAAAATAATAATTTGCGGCTATGATTGAGGCAACAGTCGCTGGCGTCTCAGCCAGTCTCAAAAAACGGTTAAAAAAATGCTTGCCGATTTTGTACCAAGCGATCGGTGGTAAAATAACCATGCAAACGATTTCAACCGCATCAAACTTCTTGCCCTCCTTAACTCGCATGTAGAGAAAGGAAAGGCAGAGTACATACGAGTAGATGGTCGCCATTACATATTCTGCTAAAAATATCATGAATGATTCAATTTGGACTTATACTAAAAATTACCCATGTAAGTTTTCGGACCTGTCTGCACATTATCATTCGGTGCTGGAGGAATATACAACGGCGTCTGCGGTGGGGTCATTCCATAGTCGAAATTAACACCTGCAAGGTACAAACAAGTATCCCAGTTGAAAAGACCATATGGATAGGCATCTTCTCGTTGCAAGTCACGCCAATGGTCGAGCAAGCGTTGATCTTGGGTGGCATTCGATTGGAGAAAAGCTACACAAACTGCATTTTTCCCGAAAAGTGAATAAAACGTACGAGGATTGCGGAAATAAAAATCTGATCCAGAACCGAAGGATGGTCCATATTCAAGGATTACATTCCCGTTTTTATTGCCATTGGCATCATACGTATCAACATTAATCCAGGCATGGCCATTGATGTATAAACTACGATCCAGTCCGAGCGGATCAACCGAATTAACAGGATCGTTCTCGCAATAAACGGCCCATGTCACTCGGGGTAAGGCAATTATAAATAATAGCACAAAAACTCGAAACAAGTGCCAGACCTTCAGGCCATATTTAAGTTTTTTCATGGCTGGTAAGCGTTAGGGTTTGGCAGGAAAGGAGCAGCGGCAGGGTTAGGGCCAAATGGTGTCGAATTGGGCATATTAGGCAATAGATAAGGTCGGGGCATTTTGTTCATACCGGGCACCCCAGCCACGCCGGGTGGCAATGGAATATTTCCATAGGTTCCGGGAGTTGGGGTGGGGGCAATAGGCGTTGGGTCTGCTGGCACCATGATTGGCCGTTTTGGCATCATGCGAAGCACATCCGGAGGCAAAAGTCCTTCAAGTTCAGCGGGTACCCCCATAACTTGGAGGCCTTGGGCGGGTGCGTTAGATGTGTTCTGAAAAGGCGAATCGAGGCTTTGTTGCAGGCTTTCTTCTCGGCCCGGATTCCGCAATTGATACAATTGAGATAGAAAAATTCTATTTTGATCCCATGTCGGGGCCAACCGATTTGCCGCCAAGGCTGCATCCCACGCCTCGGAAAGCCGATTCGCCACCTTTAAGGTTGTGACTCGGGCACGAAGAAACGCTGACAACTCTTCGGTAGGAGTCATGGACTGCAAGTAATGCCGATCTTGAATCATCTGATCGGTAAGCGGATGCGGCCAAGTTTTGTAGAAATCATCCGTTCGCTTGCTCAACCCCTCACCGGTGCCTTCAATATTGAAACGTTCCTTGCCGTCAGGGCTTTCCCAGCGCGCAAATCCATGGTTATAGGTTTCAACAAATTTCATGGGGTAGCCGAGGCGGCGGCCTACGGCCACAAATAAAACAGGTAAAGTCCCACAGGTTCCTTGCGCGTCGGGACCGAGCAGCCCCGTAAGAAAAGCGTCCTTAGAGTCAGAGAAAAACTGATTTTCGTCAGGAATTTGATCTGGTATCGCGTATTTTGGATCGTACTTTACATGAAAAACGTCCTTGAGGGTATAAACCAGTACCGAAGCCCGAAAAAATGCTTCGGAATTGTCCCACATATCGGGATGGTCGAGAAACTTTGGGTAAACCCGTTCCGTTTGCTTTTTGACTTCTTTTGCCCATACGTCCAGGGTCGTTTCCATTTTATCCACATCAATATTTTCTGAACCGGGCAGACCTTCGGCACATAACAGATTCATTCTGGCGATGTCCACTTTGACCATTTCTTCCGAAGGCAATGCAAGTAACTCAGTAAGTGTCTTTGGTTCGGGGCCAGGCGGCGGAGGAGGGAGTGGAAATTCCGGTAGCTTCCCGTACTCGAAAGTGTGAATTGTAATAGCGACTTGGCCCGAAGCGTTGGGTGTTAACCCAGGATCGTAAAGATGGATTAGCTTTTCAGGTTTCTCAACGTTTGAGCCAAGATCTGCGTAAGTTGGTATTTTAGCCGGTGTTGGATGTTTGGCCTGCATCATCAAAAAGATGGCGGCACTGGCTAGGCAGCAGAGCAATACTAAGAGAATATTGCGTTTATAAAATCGCACGGAAATCAGAGGTTTTCTGAAAATGAGTTTTCTGGATACACTCTGAGCAAGCAAGCCGAAAGGCACTGATGTGGCGTAATTTTCTCCTCAATGCCGTTATTCCAACTTAAACACCCGCTGTAGTCTTAACAGCTCCAATACGTTGATGACGGCAGGCCGGGCGCCTTTGAGGGTGACGGGTTCGCCTTGGACGGAGAGGCGTTTTTGCACACCAAGGAGGGCGCCGACGCCGGAGCTGTCGATGAACTCCACCGTGGATAAATCGAGGATGACGCGGGTGATCTCGGGCTTCCAGGCGTTTTCGAAGGCGGTTTTGAACTCCGGCACCGTAGCGGCGGTGAACTGGGGGGTGGAAAGGAAGACACGCAGCTCCTTTTGCCCGGGGTTATGTTCAAAACGGAAGAAAGACATGGCGTGCGATGACCAAGACGTTAATTGCATGACCCTAATTTCGCCGCAATCCTTGATTTGCACAACCCGAGGGAGATGGCCAATTACTCCTGAGTTCCGCCAAGCTAGAGGCCGTAATCATGCCGGGGTAAACACCCCAGATTTTACCTACAAGATTTTGACGTAATAGACTGCCAGAGAGGGTGTTTAAGATTTTTAAGAGATTGGCGATAAATAGACTTCAAGTTGGCGAATGTTCCTGCGCATTCAAAACCGCCAGCATTCTTACTTTGGCTTCCGCCTTTCTCACCTTCGCAGTGGACAAGACTGCCACGGAAACGTTATCCCTGCCTGTGCCTGCAACGGCAGCGGCATGGCTTCGCCATCGCCCGACATTACGGATGGATTACACCGGACAACGTTTTCGACGGCCCGCGGACGTGCGTCAGCTCGAAGGGCTGCACGCTGCTTTCGGCGCGTTTTTGCGCCAGGCTGGCTTGGCAGTTGATGAGATAGCGCGCTGGGAACTGGTCCTCATGGAAGCGGCCACGAACGCCATTGTCCACGGCAGTAAGGCAGATCCCAAAATGGAGATCGAAGTGGCCTGGTCGGTCGGTGATGGCCAGGTTCGCCTGGAGGTCGCTGATTTTGGCCCGGGCCTGCGGCCGGAGCAACTGGCCGCCAACTTGCCCGCGGACCCTTTGCAGACTTCCGGCCGTGGCCTTTTCCTGATTCGTGAGTCCTGCGATCGGGTGGAAGTCTGGCACGGACCCAACGGCTTTCGTTTGATCATGACCCGCGCGGCGCCACTTTTGCCTGCCGGGGGAGTCTCCGCGGATGAATTGCTGCAGGCGGCGTTGAGTGAAATTTCCCAGTGCTACGAAAGCTTGGCGGCTTTTTACCGGCTGGGAGATGCGTTAATTGCCGCCGAGCGCGTACCGGACTTTTTCCAGCAAGCGATTGACGATATCGCCAAGGTTGTGCCGTATGACCGGTTGACGCTGCATTTCCAGCCCACGCTGCAACAGGAATTGCGTGTTGAACTCGCGCGCTTGCGGGTCGCGGCGCGGGAAAATGCCACGGGGTCATTGGTGGAAGCGGTGCTGGCCGGCGGCAACGAAGTCGTCTGGCAAATGGCCGCAGAAGTTGCACAAGACCCGTTGTGGGGTGCGTACGAATGCGGCTTTTGCGTTCCCTTGCGTGCGGGTGGAATCACCTTTGGCGCATTGACCTTGGGCCGCAAAAAGCAGCCCTACTTGATTGCTTCCGAATTAAGCACGGTGCGTACCTATGCGGATTTGTTTGGCATTGCGCTGGCCAATGCCAATAACGGCCTGGCGCGCGAACGCGAGCAGCAGGCGTACCGCGAAATCGAAATTGCCGCAGACATGCAGGCGGATTTGTTGCCCATGCCCGTCAATACAACCCAGACTGGCGGCCGGGCGATTGTGCGCCGGCGCACGGCCCGGACAGTGGCGGGAGATTATGTGGACATTTGCCCCACACCCGACGGGGGATTGATTTTAGCCATGGTGGACGTGATGGGCAAGGGCATCTCCGCCGCGCTCTTTGCCGGCATGGTGCGCACGGCGTTGCGCATCCATGCGGAAATCGGCCAACCGCTGGACAAATTGATTGAAAACCTCAACCGAGTTTTAAGCAACCAGACAGGCGAGCTGACTTTATTTGCGACCTGTGCGCTGGTCTACCTTACACCCAAGCGCGACCGGGCCTTGATCGTCAATGCCGGCCATTGCCCGGTGTTGTGGCTGTCGCCGGGAGTGAGGGGGAAATCGCGGGAAATTGGCCCGTCAGGTCCACCCTTGGGTTTGTATCCTGACATTCGTTACACTTTGGAAGAGCAGGTACTTGCTCCCGGCGACCAAATCGTGCTCGTTACCGACGGCTTGTACGAATGGGAAGTGGGTGGCGACATGGCGTGCGGCTGGAAGCGTCTGGCCGAGTTGATTCGTTTACGCGGACCGGATGGCGGCGAAGCCATTTGGGAGGCGATCCAGCGGCGCATCCAGGCCGCCAACCCCGGCCAGACTGAGGCGCGGGACGACCAAACCCTGCTGGTATGGGAATGCCGGAGCTAAACTTTTCCATTTTCATGAAAACGATCCTGATCGCCGACGACGACCCGATGATGGCCAAGTTGCTGGAGTTTAACCTCCGCAAAGCTGGCTACACGGTGCTGGTTTGCCGCGAAGGCTTGTCCGTCTGTGAACGGGCGCGGACCGAGCATCCGGATTTGATCATGCTGGACGTCATGCTGCCGGGGCGTACGGGGCTGGAGCTGGTCCACGATATCAAGGCGGACCCTGCGTTGATGGCTATTCCAGTAGTTATCGTCACCAGCGAAGGCAAGGGTAGCACACAGGACGAATTGCTGGCGGCCGGTGCTGCCAACGTGTACACGAAGCCCTTCAGCCCGACGATGCTGCTGGAACGCGTGCGGCAATTGCTGGGTGAAACCTCAGCCTCCACGGCGAAGAAGTAAACCGAGCGTGCCGCAAGAGTTAAATATCGTCGTAGGTGTAGAGCGGCTCAATCGGGGTGTTTTCGTCCATCGTGAAGATGGGATTCACGATGCCATCATCCAAGCCATAGACCCAGCCGTGCAATTTCGGGCGTTTTTCATGCCGCCAAGCGCGCTGGATGATGGAGGTTTTGGCCAGGTGGGCGAGCTGCTCCTTCACATTTAATTCGGTAAGCCGGTCGGCGCGCTTTTCCAAATCGGGAATGGCGTCCAATTCCGCACGGTAAAGGCGATAGACGTCCTTGATGTTCCGCAGCCACATATTGAGGACCTGCTTTTGATCGTGGTTCGTCATCGCCGCTCGGATGCCGCCGCAGCCGTAGTGGCCGCAGACAATCACGTGCTGCACCTTCAAATGGACCACCGCAAATTCGAGCACGCTAAGTAGATTGACATCCGTATGGATGACCAGGTTGGCAATGTTGCGGTGAACAAATATTTCGCCTGGCTGGGTACCGGTGATTTCGTTGGCCGAGACGCGGCTGTCGCTGCAACCAATCCATAAATAGGCCGGTGTTTGCAGCTGGGCGAGCCGGTTAAAATACTGGGGGTCGGCGGCGAGGCGTTCGGCCGCCCAGGTGCGATTTTGTTCCAGGAGCTTTTCGATGGAATACATCGTGCGAGATAAAAAGGGATCAGTTCACCAGCAGGCCGTTACTCTGCATGATGCTGTGGGCTTCGGCGCTGCGCAGGTAGTCCAGAAAATGCCAGGCTTCATCGTTGTGGGGTGCGTTGCGCGGGATGGCGGCGTTGTAGGTCACATTCTGATAGGTCTGCAATGGCAGAGGACTGAGGACGTGGATTTTTTTGTCCGCATCGGCGTAGGAAGCGTAGGTGATGCCGATTTGCGCGCGACCGTCTTCCACGGCGGCGAGGACCTCGGCATCCGAAGCCACGACGAGGAGCTTGGGCTCCAGATTAATCTCCACGGCGGTGGCTTGGGGCGAGAGGTCGGGGAGGCCCAAGGCCGAAGTTGTGGGCGCGGGTGCGGGTGTCGTATCGGCCGCAGCCAGTGGCTTGGCCTCGTGGCTGGGCAGGTAGTGCAGGCTGGAGAGGGACTGGCGGGTCAAATATCCCAACAGCAGGTTTGGGTTGGCCACGGCGATTTGGCGAACGCTGGAAGAAGTGAGTGATTCGTAATCGAGCCGCAGGTCGGAATCGGCCGGTGCCACCACCACGAGCTGGTTGAGCGCGAGGACGGCGTGGCTTTGGGGATTAATACCGTCTTTTTGCGCCAAGGCGATGAGGCTTTCGGTGCGCGCCGGGATGTAAAGGTCGTAGGCCACCCCATTTTTAAGGTCGTCTTCCAGCTTGGCGGTGTTGGCCGTATGCAGCTCGACCTTGATCCAGGGCTGGCGATCGGAATAGGCCTGCGCCAACTGTTTCAGGACGGGCTCAAAATTATCCGCAGCGGCGACTTTGAGGGTGACGGCCTCGGGCGGAGGCTGGTTGATGCAACTGGACAGGCTAAGCGCAGCCAGCAAGGTGGTGGTGCTCCAAAGGGCGAGACGTCGCATCCGGTAGTTGGTAGAGGGGCGGGGGCGGGTTGGCAACGTGGAAAATTTCCCCGCCTAGACCAGGCACTTCAGGAAGCTCTTGGTCAGGGCCGTTTGGTCGAGGTCTTCGCCGATGAAGACGAGGGTGTTGCGACGGGGCTCCGGGCCCCAGGCGCCGGCGACATCGCCGCTGAAGAGCTGGTGGACGCTTTGGAGGAGGTATCTTTCCTTCACACCCCGGATGGCAAGGAAACCCTTGAGGCGATAGAGGTGGTCGCTTTCACGGGCGAGGAGGTCTTCGAGCCAGGGGTTGACCTTGTCGAGGTCGAGGTCGCCATTGACCTGGATGGTGAAGGATTTCACGCGGCTATCGTGGTTGTGGGCGTGTTTGAAGCGTTCGACCCGGGAAGGAGTAAAAGCGCGGCCTTCGCGCGAGAGGCCACCGCCGTGGACGGTGATGTCGTGGTGGGCGTAGAGGGCGAAGGCACCGGCCTTGGGCAGTTCGAGGACAAAATTATTTTCGTGCTCGGGCAGGGCGAGTTCGCGGAGCTTGCGTTCGGGTTTCAGGGCTTCGCCGGGATTCGCATCGTGGGCCTTGGTTCCGAAGACAGCTTCGGCCTCGAGGAGCGCGGACTGCCACGATTTTTCCGTGGCATCGAGCAGCGCGAGGCACGCAAAAGTCATCGGGTGAGCATGATCGGCGTGGTCATGGTCATGCTCGTGTTCGTCCGCATGTTCATGTTTGTGTTCAGGGCTATGATCATGGCCACAGCCGCATTCTTCGCCGTGTTTATGTTCGTGGGCCGGTTCTTTTTCGTGCGCGTGGTCGTGATGCTCGTGCGAGTGCTCTTCTTCGCCGTGCTCGTGGTCGTGCTCGCAATGTTCATCGTGGTGCGCGGCGACGTCGTACACGGTGAGGCGGAATTTTCCGGCGGGGAGGGTGTAGAGGCCAGCCCAGGTGAAGGGATGCTCGGGGCGGGTGAAGTCGGGGTCGAGTTCGAGGGCGCGCTCCAAATCGAAGGCGTGCAAATCGAGCACAGCGGAGACGGGGACGTTGGCTTTGGTGGAGCGGACAATTTTTGCCGTGCGGTTCAAGCCACGCAGGCGGTCTTCAATTTCGTCCATCGTTGTGGCCGAAACCAAATCCGCTTTGTTCAAAATAATGACATCAGCAAAGCCGATCTGCTTTTGCGATTCGTCGGTGTCGAGATGGCGGAGCAAATTGACGGCATCTACCATGGTGACGATGCCGTCGAGGCGGTAGCGCTCCTGCAGAGCGGGGTCGAGGAGGAAAGTCTGCGCAATGGGCGTGGGGTTGGCGAGGCCGGTGGTTTCAAGGAGGATGTAGTCGTAAACTTTGCCCTGGTCGCCGAATTCCTTGAGCACGCGCAAAAGGTCCCCGCGCACCGTGCAGCACACGCAGCCGTTGCTGAGGACCTGCTCCTCCGCGCCGACGATAATTGCATGGTCAATGCTCACTTCGCCAAATTCGTTTTCGATGACGGCCACGCGCTTGCCCGGCAGTTGCGCGAGGAGGTGGTTGAGGAGGGTCGTCTTGCCCGCGCCGAGGAAGCCGGTGAGGACGGTCACGGGCGTGGGCTTGGCCTGCGGGCCGGTGGCGGCACCGGCAAACGGAGAGGGCGAGGCGGGCGGATGGGCGGGAGGCATCCCCTCACCGTGCCTCTTTCCGGCATCCTGCCGCAAGCCAAAATCGAATACGGCGAAGACCTACTTCCGGCAAACGGCGTAGAGCGCCCCGGCTACCGGCTCTTTCGCTAAGGCAGCAGCTGTCGGGCAGAGCCGCTGGACCTTGATTTGTACATCGGTCCCGAGGGCGTCGACGCAAAAGCCGGCAGATGCCAAATCCTGGCTGAATTCCTCGATGCGATACCAATAGTTATATGGCGGGGCATCACGTAACGCGGCCCAGTTCCAGCGGCCGCCGCGTTTCATCCACGGCAGGCATTGGGGGCTGGCGGTTGAACCGGTAATTTTTCGGTAGAGCGCGAGGTACTGCTGAAAAAGCCGTTGGGATAGTGAATGTTGCCGAGACTCGAACAACAAGGTGGTGAAAATGGCCACGCCGCCGGCTTTTAGCACGCGGTGGGCTTCGCGCAGGGCTTTGGCGCGCAGGGCATCTTCGGGCAGAAAGCAGAGCATGTGTTCGGCGTAGATTACTTGGGCAAAAAAATCGCTTTCGTAATCAACCTGCGTGGCGTCCATGACTGCAAAGTGGATTTTGCCCGAGGTATCGCGCTGGCGGGCGGCGGCAATGGACGCAGGAACGAAATCAAAGCCGTGGAGATCGGTGTAACCCAGTTTTTGCAGGGCAAAGAGCACCCGGCCGCCGCCGGTGCCCCCGTCCAGCGTCCGCCCATGGGCGTTGAAATAGCGGGCGACAAGGAAAGCCTCCTTGGAGTTCAGCGTGCCGCGGGCGGCCTGCTGATGGGCCCAGTGGTCAAAGTCGGAACCGGCAAATACAGTGAGGTTGTCCACGGTTGAATTCTGAAAAATGACAACTCGCTGAATCTTTCGCAGATCGGCGGCCGAGTCAACCTAGAGCCTGTTGTCGTTAGGAGGCTTAGGTAAACCGGCTTGCCCTGGATGAGGCCGGGGTCATAACATTTTCAAACAACACTTTACCGCTCCTGATCATGCTTCCTGCTTTTACCTCCCTTCATTTCCTGCCCGTTTTGTGCACCACCATCCTTGGCTTCATGCTCGGCTGGGTGTGGTATTCGCCGCTGCTGTTTGTGAAGCCATGGATGAAGGAGATGGGCTTTACCGTGGAGCAAATGAAGAAGCCCAGTACCAGTCAGGGCATGATGATGTTGGGCGGCGCTTTTCTGATCACGGTGGTTTCGACCATTGTGCTGGCGATGATTATCAATTCGTACCGGATTCACGGTGTTTTTTCGGGGATCAAGATGGGGCTTTTCGTGGGCCTCGGCTTGGTGGCGGCCCGGCAGGGCGTGAATGCCATTTTCCAGATGAAGTCGTTAAAGCTGTTTTTAATCGTGGCCGGGCACGATATTGTGCTGCTGGCCTTGCAGGGTGCGATATTGGGCGTGTGGCGGTAAAATAATTAACGGCTTGCGCGGGGTGGGGCGTTTTTGTATGAATGAACTCTTGTTTTGTTTCCGTACTCGCGTACGGGACACAACGCCGGGATAGCTCAGTTGGTAGAGCGGCGCATTCGTAATGCGTAGGTCGTCGGTTCAAATCCGATTCCCGGCTCCATTTTTTTGAAAACAGGGCTAAGTGACTAAGGGACAGAGGGACTTAGTTCGCACTGCCTTTTTGGACGGAAATCGGGTCCGTCCTCAGTGCCTTAGTCCTTAGTTTTTCAGTCCCTCGGGCTCTTGGTGATTGCCGCGCCGGGCAATTTTTGCCTTACTATCCGGGATGACTGCCGAAGCCCTCCCGCCCGCGACTGCCGAGGCTTTGCGCCGCCTGCTGGACGACCCGACGCCGCAGGTGCGCGAGGCCTTGCTGGAAGAGCTGCGCCGACAGGGCGAGCCAGGGCTGGCCTTTCTGCGCGAAACGGCCGAGGGTAAGGATGCGTCGCTGAGCCCGCACGCCCGCCGCTTTTTGCGCGAATTGGGTGGCGAGGACACGGTCCACATGTTTTTTGAATTCATCCGCTCGTTCAATTACGAGTTGGAAACGGGGCTGTTAATGCTCGAGCGCACGGTTTATCCGCTGCTGACGCCGGGCGAGACGCACGGCTTTCTCGACGCCGTTGCCTTGCGTTGCCGGCAGTTGCTGCTGACGCCCTCTTCGGCGCGGGACAAATGCCTCGTGCTGAACCGCGTGCTTTTTCACGAATACGGTTTTCGCGGCGAGGCGGAGAACTACCACGACCCGCGCAACAGCTTTCTCCAGCAGGTGATCAACCGCCGCCGGGGCATTCCGCTGACGCTGTCGGTGATTTATTTATTGGTCGCGCAACGCTGTGGCATCGAGCTGGAGCCCATCGGTCTGCCGGGGCGCTTCATGGCGTCGTGCCATCTGGGCAGTGAGCCGTTCTACATTGATGCGTATGAGCGCGGGGCGTTCCGCACGGAGGATGATTTGCGGTCCTATTTTGCGACGCTCGAAGTGCCGTTTGACCCCGCGGCGCTGATGCCGGTGCCGGTGGGCGAAGTGCTGGCGCGCTGCTGCCGCAACCTCGTCAATCAGTACACGGCGGCGCGGGACCACAAGAAGGCCAAACTGTTTGCGGAATTTGTGCACGAGTTCGAACTCGTTTACCGCCGTCATGCCGAACCCCTCTGAGACGCTGACGCTGGCGGATTTGGAAAACTGGAACCGCCGCGATGCCGCGGGGAATTTTTTGCCGTCGCTGGCGGTGCTGGGCCACCCCGTGGCGCATTCGGTGAGCCCGCAGATGCATAATGCGGCGCTGGCAATGCTGGCGGAGAAATACCCACAGTTGAAGGAGTGGAAATATTTTAAGTTTGAGATCAAGCCTGAGGAGTTGGAGCGGGCGCTAAGTCTCCTGTCCGGGAAAAATTTCAAGGGCACGAATGTGACCGTGCCGCACAAACAGGCGGTAGCGGTGCAGCTCAGCCAGCTTTATGAGGAGGCCTTGGCAAAAATGACCAAAGGGGACTTTGACGCCATCCGCCAGCTCGCCAACACCAGCCGGTTGTTTGAGTTGCCTGCCGAAAGCTCCGCCAACACGGTGGTGTTTGACCGCTACCCGCGTGCCTACAGCACGGATGGCTATGGGTTGGTGCAAGGCCTGAAGCGCGACTTGCAAGTGCTGCTTAGGGGTAAAACTGTGGTGATGCTGGGTACGGGCGGAGCTGCCTCCGAGGCGGCCAAAGAATGTGTCATGCAAGGATGCGCGGTTTTGTGGATTGGTGGGCGTGATGCGGAAAAACGCCGCCAGTTGCGTGAGCAGGTTCACAATCGGCGCGTCCGCCATCCGATGAACACGCCCAAGGAGGCGAAAATTTTTGATTTCGACCTGGCCGACACAACGGTGGCGAAAGACTGGCCGGAAGACGTGGTTGTCATCAACGCCACGACTCTCGGCATGAAGCGCGAGGATCCGCTGCCATTAGAAGTTTCATTACTAGGCAAGCGCGCTAGTGTTTTCGACATGGTCTACAACCGCCAGGGGCCGACCAAGTTGGTTGAAGCCGCGCGCGCGCGCGACTTGCGGGCGGCCGACGGCTTGGGCATGCTCATCTGGCAGGGCGCGAAATCGTTGACGATGTGGTTGAAAGTTCACGAAGGTCTCGACATTTCTCCTGAATCCATCGCCCAAACGATGATGGATGCCGCTTGTGCCACCCTCGGCCTGCCTCACCGCCATGCGTGAATACCTTCTTTTTCTCCGCCATTTGCACCCGTGGATCATGCAGGTGACGGTGTTTGGCACTGGGGCGTGCGTAGGGAGTTTTTTGAATGTCTGCATCCTGCGGATTCCGCTGGGGCGGTCGATTGTGTTTCCGGGGTCGCACTGCAGTTGCGGCAAGCCGATTGCGTGGTATGACAATATTCCGATTTTGAGCTGGTTTATTTTGCGTGGGCGGGCGCGGTGCTGCGGGGCGAAGTTCAGCATCCGCTACCCGATGGTGGAGTTGTTCACGGCGCTGGCATTTTTGTGGCTGTGGACGGCGCTGCCGATGGCGCAGGCGCTGGCGGGGATGATTTTCTTTTTCCTGCTGCTACTCGGGGCGATGATTGACCTCGACCACATGATCCTGCCGGATTTTTCCACACTCGGCGGGATGATTGTCGGCCTAGCCTTGTCGTTGCTCTGGCCGCAAATTCATGGCCTGCCGATGGTGTCGTGGAATTGGCCCGACGCGCGGCAAAGCGCCTTGATGGCGGTGGGCGGCGCAGTGGCGGGCGCGGGTTTCGTGTATTGGATTGGGGAACTGGGCGCGTTTTTCTTCCGGCGCCCGGCGATGGGCTATGGGGACATGCTGTTGATGGGCTGCGTGGGTGCGTTTTGCGGCTGGCGCGGGACATTGATTTCGACCTTTGGCGGCGCGGTGCTGGCGTGTGCGGTGATTATTCCAATGTCGTTGTTCGTCAAGCGGGAGCCGGAAACAACGGCAGAAAATGCCGTGACCGATGAGAAAAATGAACCAGGCGAAGAAGAGCTCTGCCCGTTGGGCCGGCGGCATTTTGCGCTGGATTACCAACTGGTGCTGGCGGCGGGGTTGGGCGGATTGGGCTGGTTGCTGGTTTCGCATTCATCGGCGCTGCTGGGACCGGGAATTGTTTATCTTGGTGTGCTTTTACTTTTGGCGTTGGTGAAAAACAAAAAACTCTCGCTGCATGAACCCTGGCTGCTGATTGCGGTGGTTGGCGCGATTATCATTTCCGCCGTCTACCCGCGGATGCAGGGCATAACGCCGACGGGTTGGTGGATCGCGGATGCGTCGAGTGGGGCAACGATGGGGATGACGGGTGCGACCATCGGGGCTGGGCTGGCGTTGTGGGTGCTGGAGTTTGCGAATTTGATTCGGCTGCGAATTTTTCCGGTGGCCGAAGATGAGTCGCCTGAGGCCGACTATAATCAAATTTGGGGCGAAGGGTATTTGCTCGTCTTTGCCGCAATGGGCGCGTTTTGCGGCTGGAGGACGACGGTTCCGGCCATTGCGCTGTTTGCCACGGTCGGGGCGCTCAAGGGCGTGTGGTTGTATTTTAGCACCCGGTCGGCGAACAAGACGGCGGCTCCCGAAGTTGCAGAGAAAATTCCCGAGGGGAATGACGTTTCTGCTGGAGCAGCCGCTTCGACCTGGCGCTTTGGGATGGAAATTCCCTTTGGCCCGTGGCTGTGCCTCGCGGCGTTTTTATACTACACGTGGCCGACGTTGCACCTGGCAGCGGATCAATATCTCAATTACCTCAAGTCCATGCTGCTCGGTGAAGTTTCGTAAGCCGATTGCCCGATATTAAATCGCGTGAATTGGCCGTCCGTCCACGGCGAGGGCGGCTTCCTTGATGGCTTCAGCGAGGGTAGGATGCGCGGTGACGGTGCGGGCGATGTCCTCGGCGCTGCCGCCGTACTCGAGATGCGGCGTGATGGAGGCGATCATCTCCGAGGCGTTGTGCGCGATGATTTGTGCGCCGAGGACGCGGTCAGTCTTCGGATCAGCAATGATTTTGACAAAACCATCGGGTGCGCCCGCGGCCAGCGCGCGGCCATTGGCCGCCATGTTGAATTTGCCGACCTTGACGGCAATGCCCTTGGCCTTGGCTTCAGTTTCGCCCAGACCCACGGAAGCAATTTCCGGCTCGGTGTAAACGATGCTCGGGATGGCGGCGTAATTGACGTGGCCCGCTTTGCCCGCGAGCAGCTCGACGCAGGCGATACCTTCTTCCTCGGCTTTGTGCGCGAGCATGGGGCCGACGATGACATCGCCAATGGCATACACGCCAGGGAGGTTCGATTGAAAATGGTCGTCCACGATGACGCGGCCCGCTTTGTCGAGGGTCAGGCCAGCTTCAGCAGCGCCCAGGCCGGCGGTGTTCGGGCGGCGGCCGACGGCGACGAGAATTTTGTCGGCGGGGAATTGCAATTTCTGGCCATCGCGTTCAGCGGTGAGCGTGGCCTGGCCTTTGTCGAGGGTCACGCCGGTGACTTTGGCGCCGAGTTCGAATTTGATACCCTGCTTGGTAAAGACACGCTGGGCCACACGGGAAATATCTTCGTCAAAAGTGGCGGCGACGCGCGGGAGCAACTCGACGACAGTGACCTCCGAACCAAGGCGGGCCCAGACGGAACCGAGCTCAAGGCCGATGGCGCCCGCACCGATGACGACAAGCTTGCCTGGCACTTCTTCGAAGGCGATGCCCTGGTCGCTGGAGACGATGGTCTTGCCGTCAAACTTCATGAACGGCAATTCCACGGCGGAAGAACCCGTGGCGATTAAAATGTTTTTGGTTTCAAGTTTTTGGATGTTGCCGTCGGCTTTCTTGACTTCGACGCCTTTACCGCCGGGGCCGAGTTTGCCCACGCCTTGCACGATGGTGACGTTACGCTTTTCCAGCAGCACCTTCACGCCGCCGGTCAGTTTGGACACGACCTCGGTTTTGCGCTTCATGAGCGCCGGAATGTCGGCAGAGATTTTGCCGGTCTTGATGCCATGGGCCGCGCCGTGGTTGGCCAGCTCGTAATAAAGCTCGGTAGAAGTGAGCAACGCTTTGCTCGGGATGCAGCCGATGTTGAGGCAGGTGCCGCCGAGGGAGGCGTCTTTCTCGACGACAGCGGTGCGCAGGCCGAGTTGGGCGGCGCGAATGGCAGCGACGTAGCCGCCGGGCCCGGCGCCAATTACCACGAGGTCAAAAGGGAGGTCGGGCATGGGATTAAAGGGCAAAGAGCAAGCGGGCCGGGTCTTCAATAGCTTGCTTGAGGTTGACGAGGAAGGTGACGGCTTCCTTGCCGTCCACGACGCGGTGGTCGTAACTCAGCGCGAGGTACATGATGGGGCGGATGACGATCTGCCCGTCCTTGACGACGGCGCGATCCTGAATGTTGTGCAGGCCGAGGATGCCGCTCTGGGGCGGATTGAGGATCGGCGTCGAAAGCATGGAGCCGTAGATGCCGCCGTTGGAAATGGTGAAGACGCCGCCTTGCAGATCTTCGATTTTAATTTTTCCGTCGCGGGCCTTTTTCGACAACTCGCCGATGGCCTTTTCGACTCCGGCGAAGGAAAGCTGGTCGCAATCGCGCACGACGGGAACCATGAGGCCGCGGTCGGTGCCGACGGCCACGCCGATGTCGTAATAATGGTTCTGCACCAGCTCGTCGCCCTCGATCTGGGCGTTCACGGCGGGGACGCTCTTCAACGCTTGGACAGCGGCCTTCACAAAGAAGGACATGAAGCCGAGTTTGATGCTGTGGCGTTTGACGAAATCGTCCTGGTACTTTTTGCGCAAGTCCATGACGGCGCCCATGTCCACTTCGTTGAAGGTGGTGAGGATGGCGGCATTGTGCTGCGCGGCGACGAGGCGTTCGGCAATGCGCTTGCGCAGCGGGGACATCTTGGAACGCGTGGAGCGTTCGCCGACGGCGGCGGGACGCGTGGGGGTCGGATCCACCACTGCAGATGCAGGGGAAGCACCGCCGGAAGGTGCACCTGGGACAGGCGCGCTAATGGCCGGGGCGGTGAGCAGATCGCCTTTGGTGACGCGACCGCCTTTGCCGGTGCCGGCGACAGTGGAAGGGTCAACTTTGTTTTCGGTGGCGACGCGACGCGTAGCGGGGGAAAGGGTTTCGTTTTTTGCAGTTTCGGGCGCAGCGGCAGGTGCACCAGCGGGAGCGGCAGCAGCAGGAGCAGCCGGTGCAGCGCTGGCGACGGCGGTTTCGTCAATCGTGGCGACGAGTTGGCCAATGGTCACTTCCGCGCCAGCGGCGACTTTGAGTGAAATGCGACCGGCGGATTCGGCCTGACCCTCGGAGGTGATTTTATCGGTTTCGAGTTCGAAGATGGGCTGGCCGCGAGTGACGGTGTCGCCATCCTTCACGTGCCATTTCGAGAGAATGCCGCTGGAGATGGATTCGCCGAGGGCGGGAATTTTTACGTCGATCATTGAGGGTAGGGGTATAATTAAGCGTTAAAGGCGTGCTCGACCAGGGCGTCCTGTTCGATGCGGTGGATATTGACGGAGCCGCAGGCCGGGCTGGCGCTGGCCTTGCGGCCGGCGTACACCGGCTTCATGCCCGTGATTTGCTCGATGATCGGCGCCATGAAGGTCCAACCACCCATATTGCGCGGTTCCTCCTGGCACCAGACGATCTTCTCATACCCCTGGTAGTTTTTGAGAATGCTTTGGAGCAAGTCCGTATTGAGCGGGTAAAATTGCTCGACGCGGATGATGGCCGTGTTGCGGACATTATGCTGCGTGCGCAACTTGTTCAGATCGTAATAGACTTTGCCCGAGCAGAAGATGAGGCGCTTCGGGCCCACCGGTTTGGCCGGGTCGTCGAGGATTTCCTGGAATTTGCCTTCGGTGAAGTCCGCAATTTTGGAAACGCACTCCGGGTGGCGCAAGAGACTCTTGGGCGACATGATGACGAGCGGCTTGCGGAAATCGCGCTTAACCTGGCGGCGCAGGGCGTGGAACAACTGGGCCGGGGTCGTCAGATTGCAGACCTGGATATTGTTTTCGGCGCAGGCTTGCAGGAAACGCTCGAGCCGGGCGCTGGAGTGTTCCGGGCCCTGGCCTTCGTAGCCGTGCGGCAACAGCAGCGTGATGCCACTGGTGCGCTGCCATTTGGATTCGGAGCTGGTAATGAACTGGTCAATCATTACCTGGGCGCCATTGGCAAAGTCGCCGAACTGGGCCTCCCAGAGGCAAAGCATTTCCGGGAAATCCTGAGAGTAGCCGTAATCGAAGCCGAGCACGGCGTATTCGGAGAGGCTGGAGTTGTAGACACAGAACTTGGGCTGGTTCGCATCGATATTGCGCAGCGGCACGTAGGGCGTGCGATTGGTGGTATCGTAGAGAACCGCATGACGATGGCTGAAGGTCCCGCGCTCACAATCCTGGCCGGACAGGCGGACAGGCGTACCTTCCTGCAAGAGCGTGCCGTAGGCCAGCCCTTCCCCCAAGCTCCAGTCGAAGCCTTCGCCCTTGTGGAAGTTTTCCGCCTTTAACTCGAGCTGGCGGCGGATCTTCGGGTTGAGGTTGAAGTTTTCCGGTACGGTGGTCAGCGCCTTTGCCACCTTGGCCAGATTCGCTGGCGAAACGGCGGTGGGCTGCGACTCGAAGGAGTAATGCGGGCGGAAAGGCTTGGAGAGGTTGGAAGGCTTTTTACCCAGGCGTTCGGCCTTTTGCACTTCCTCGTCCTTCTTCACGCGCAGGAAGATTTCATCCAGCGTTTGCTGGTACTGCTCGTAAAGTTTGGTGGCTTCGGCATCGGTCAGGTCGCCTTCGGCGATGAGGCGGCGGGCGAGGGTTTGCGAAATCTTGGGATGCTGAGCCAGTTGGCGGTAAAGCGTGGGCTGGGTGAAGCCCGGCTCGTCGCCTTCATTGTGGCCGTGGCGGCGATAGCAGTACATGTCGATGACGACGTCGTCACCAAACGCCTGACGGTAATCCAGCGCGAGCTGCGTGACGCGCACCATGGCGAGCGGGTCGTCGCCGTTGACGTGGAAAATGGGCACTTCGATCATCTTCATGATGTCGGTGCAGTACATGCTGGAGCGGGCGTCCTTGGGCTCGGTGGTGAAGCCGATTTGATTATTGATGACGATGTGCAACGTGCCGCCGGTGCCGTAGCCAGCGAGGCGGGACATATTGAGCACTTCCTGCACGACGCCCTGGCCGATGACGGCGGCGTCACCGTGAATGAGCACGGGAATAACTTTCTTGCGCTCGACCATGTCGTTACGGCGGCGCTGGCGGGCGCGAGCCTTGCCTTCGACGACGGGATTGACGGCTTCGAGGTGGCTCGGGTTGGCGGCGAGGGTGAGATGCACCTTTTGGCCGGTGGAGGTGGTGCGCACGGCTTCGTAGCCGAGATGGTATTTGACATCGCCGTCGCCGTGTGTGGTGTCCGGAATATAATTTTCCGAAAATTCGCGGAAAAGATATTCGTAGGATTTGCCGACGGTGTTGACGAGGATGTTGAGGCGGCCGCGGTGGGCCATGCCGATGACGAGTTCCTCAACGCCGGATGGCGGGCAGCGCTCGATCAGGGATTCCATCGAGGCAATCAGGGTCTCGCCCCCTTCCAGGGAAAATCTTTTTTGTCCGACGTAGCGGGTGTGGAGAAAGCTTTCGAAGGCTTCGGCTTCGGAAATTTTCTTCAGCGCGCGGAGTTTGTCTTCCCGTGACAATTCCGGCGTCATTTCGGTGGGCTCGATCCGGGCCTGGAGCCAGCGGCGGCGCTTGGTATCCTGAATATGGAGGTACTCGACCCCTACGGTGCCGCAATAGGTGCTGTGCAGCTTGCGCAGCAATTCGCGCACGGTCATCACACCGCCGTTAAGATAATTGCCGGTAAAGCAGGTGCGGTCGAGGTCGGCCGGCTTGAAGCCGAGGCGATCGAGCGAGAGGCGCGGGTTCTGCGGTGGTTGGATCTGCAACGGGTTCAGATGGGCCTGTGTGTGGCCAATACCGCGGTAAGCGAAAATGGCGCCAATCGCGCGGGCTTGGAGAATGGGATCAACCGGCGCGGTGGATTCAGGGGAGACGCCACCCGGCATTGTGGCCGTCGCCGTGACCGAAGGCGCAGCATCGGTGCGGGTTTGGCCGAGCTCAAAGCCTTCAAAGAAGGCACGCCAGTCCGGCTCCAAGCTTTCAGGCTGACGAAGCCAATTCTCATAATAACGGTCAATCAAATCGGCGTTCCACCGATTGGCAAAGGAAAGATTTTTCATGGCAACTAAAGGTATTGGGGTAAATAGAGTTTAAAGACTTGTTGACCATACATGATTAATTTTTTCTAGCAAGGGACAAAGAATGCATTTCGCAACAATAACAGACAAACCAGTCTGTCTTTTATCATCAATTTCGTAACAATCAAATTTATCATTTTGGATAGTAGTGCTTTATATAATAATGGAACTTAAGTATTTAAATTTGGTCATTGACTGAAGATAAATGATTTTTCAAGGTATAGTACTCAACCGATGAACATCTCCGATCCAAGTTGGTTGCCTCAATTGCAAAAGTTGCTGGGTGAAGTCAGTACACCCAAGCCT